>Ga0256404_1012990_pt1 | contig 10664 bp, 7 predicted proteins | sample RumenRJG_01DNA_FD_185990 | JGI IMG/M metagenome (GOLD analysis project Ga0256404, IMG submission 185990) | Bovine rumen microbial communities from Lethbridge, Alberta, Canada - RJG_01 | ecosystem: Host-associated > Mammals > Digestive system > Stomach > Rumen | place: Canada: Alberta | collected...
AAACCAAGGATTATTGGCAAGAAACTAAGGGTATGGAAAATAAAATGCCGCAAACTATGGAAAATTGTTTGCCGCATTTCTGGAAAATTAATTGCCCTTTTTTATGGAAAAGCACTTGCCGTTTACACATCTATCTCTCCACGCTGATAGGCCTCACACATTGCATCGTAAAATTCAAATTCCTTCATCAGATCCTCATAAGACATTCCCGAATCCCCATATTTTATCATTGCCAGGATTTCTTTGTCCATATGAAGCTTGTCTGAAATCATATTATCGATTTCGCATATATCTTTAATGGCTTGTAAACATTGTGCTTCCCATACTCTATGTATCTCTTTATTCTGGCTTTTTCGGAAGGTTCCGAATCATGTAAATCAAAATAATACTCTTTTGCATGTTTACGCATTTCGCAGAGCATATCATAAGAATAGTCACCCAGTTTTTCTGATTCTATATTCCATTTAGGGGCTCTATCTGTCAAAACCATGTCGATATATGAATAATCCGGCAACCTCATGCTCGGTGGGACTTTAACATACCACCATCTGTACTTCATAGCTTCTACAGCTATATTTGACCACAAGTCCTGTCCAATAAGCTGTACTTTCAAACAAATTATAACATTTTTTTATTATTTTATTTTATTAAATCGCAAGATTCCCCATACCTACATGGCTACCTTATAGGAAGGTAGCTGATATCCTCCATATCAAAAAACTCCTTTGTCCATACAAGTTACTTAGCTTAGCTACCTTTCTTTCTGCAGGGGTGGCTTTGTCGGCGAGTCATCTCTGTAAACTATGCCGTATTTTTACAGGATTAAAAAACCTTAGTGAGCCACCCTTTAGCCGGTGAAACAGTTAGGGACGGTTCCTGCGTTTCGGCATCGAAACGCAGGAACCGTCCCTAACTGTTTCATTTTTGTTTACAGAAAAGACTGAAAAACAACGGAAAATAGTCAGATAAAAGACTTGAACAATTAATTAAACCGAGGTATAATTATTTTGTATGATTATGAATAAATTGGGTTACTATGCGCTTTTTTAGGAAAACAGTCGATATAATATTGTCGAATTGGCTGAGTTTCCATCGTATAAAGAGGTATAGCTTCAGAAAGGTGAGGATTATGATAAGGAAGATGGATCTTCAAAAGAGCAGACTATTAGAAAGGATGGGGCTGAAGGTGCTGCTGACGGTTGGTGTGATCGTGGTCGGCTTGTTCGCGATGCCGGGGATGGTACACGCAGCCGAGGCTAACACTCCCACCATCACAAGTCAGCCCCAGGATCTTGATCTGACATATGGATACGGTTCCCAGTACAAGGTTTCGGTTTCAGCAACAGTTGAAGAAGCCGATAAGCATACCCTGTCATATCAATGGTATGAAGACGGCAGCGCAATTCCGGGAGCAAGGAGTTCCAGTTATACTATTCCTACAGAAATGAGTGCCATTGATGATTCCATTGGATATTATTGTGTAGTTACGGCAACGAGAAAAGATGATAAAACCAAATCTGCATCGGTTACTTCTGATACGGCAACTGTTAACATAGGAAGAAGGCGCCTTAGCACTTCAATTATTGAAATATCCCCATCATCATTTACATATGATGGTACAACCAAAAGAGTTGAGTTCTATAATCTATATAACAAGTATGGAGATTTAGATGAGGATTATGATTTTGAAGTAGAATCCGACAGCGTTTTCTCGGCGGTAGGTTCAGCTACCGAAGATACTACTTATAAAATAATATTCAGAGGCAAAGGTAATTACAAGGGTACAGTCACAGTTCCTTGGACGATTAAAGCTTCGTCTACAGGCGGTTCCGGCGGTGGTTCCGTTAATCCCCCGCAGCCAAGTACCGTAGTACCTCCAAGCATCACTCCGAGTACCGCTCCAAGCATCACTCCCAGCAGCGTACCAAGCAGCGCTCCGAGCAGCGTACCAAGCAGCACAGCCTCAAATAGTTCATTAGTTGATTCCTGGAAGTCAGCGCTGATAAAGCAGATTGACTCCGGCATAGTTGATAAAGTATTAAAAAATCTGGCTGACAGTACAAAACTGGCGGATTCCGAGGGCGCCTTGAAGAGCGTTTTAGGAGAAAAAGAGCTTTCAAGCCTCAAAGCCGGGGGCAAGAATCCGGAGGTTAAGCTTACCGCTACGGTAGTGGATAAAGTCAGTGAGGAGGATAAGAAGCTTACGGAGACCGGCATTGCCTCATACGCATCCACGGTTCCAAATCTGATGCCGGGAGCATTCTTAGACATTAACCTGAAAGTGAAAACAACTGGGGATTGGCAGAATATAACGTCCACCAAGAGCCCGGTTAAGGTGGTTATGAAAGTTCCTGAGGAAATGCAGAAGCTTTCCGACAAGTTTTTCGTTCTTCGTCTCCATAACAGAGCATCCACCCTGCTCACTGACCAGGATAATGACCCGAAGACAGTAACTATAGACAGTGACCAATTTTCAACATATGTACTGATGTACCCCGGCAGCGATGCAGCAGCAGTTAAAACCGGTGAATTAAAATCAAGAGAAAACACTCCTTTCATTTTGTGGATGGTAGTGGGAATTACAATGGCATCGATCCTGATCTTCCTGGTTGTATTATTCTTCTTTTACATGCCAAGCGGCCGGAAGAAGAGAAGCGGCGAATAAGGGAGAATTCTTTGAGGAAATAGAGCTATTGAAAGGTGAGGATTATGACAGGGAAGGCAGATCTTCATAAGAACAGAATATTAGAGAGGATAGGCTTAAAGCTGCTGCTGACGGTTGGTGTAATCGTCGGTGGCTTATTCGCCCTGCCTGAGACGGTCCACGCAGAAGCATCGGACTTAACGGTTTCCGAACCTCAGGGTCTTACTCTTACTTACGGTCATACTACAGATGATACGCTCTCAGTAGTGGCAGGAGGAGTAGATTCAGCAACTTATGATATAACGTATCAGTGGTATAAAAATGACATAGAAATATCAGGAGCGACCGAAGCCTTATATCGTATCCCGGCTGATGAAGCAGTGGCAGACAGTATTTCTTATCACTGTGCTGTAACCGCTACAAATAAGACCGATTCTTCCGACACAACTACGGTTAATTCTACTGATGCTTCAGTAACAATAAACAAGATTACACTAACTATAAATTGGGATGGGGGTTCTGTTGACTATGATGGAGCTAGTCACCAGCCCACTGCATCCTTTGCAGGATTATTAGGCAGTGACAATTATGAGCCTGTCATTTCCGGCGGGGGAACAGATTACAAAGCAGATGGATATCCTGTAACAGCATCTGCCCCGGATGGATTACCTGATTATTATGAGTTTAGTAATAAGACATATACTTTTTACATACGTCAGAGAGAACTAACTGTTAGCGGAATTACAGCATCTAATAGGGAGTATGACGGAACGGATACTGCATTATTAGACACTACCTCGATGAGTTATAACAAGGTTGATTCCGATGATATAACAGTAAGCGTTACTGGTTCTTTCGCAGATGCAAATGTGGGTGAAGATAAAGCGATAACACTTAATTTTACACTTACAGGCGAAAAGAAAGATAATTATATAATGGCATCCAGCCAACCGGTGTTAACGGCAAGTATAACTGCAAAAAGCATTGCAGGTGCAACCGTTACTTTAGACGCTACGGCTAAACAATATTCAGGAGGACCGCAAACTGTAAACGTTACACAGGTTGCATTGAGTGATGGAACAATACTTTTAGCCTCTGATTATGATGTTTCAGGGAATACCGAAACAGATAAAGGTGAACACACGGTTATTGTAACCGCTAAGGGAAATTATACGGGAACTGCAACAAAAACATGGACGATATCAAATAGTCCCATGACAGTTACAGCAGATAATGTAACGGCCACATATGATGGCAGCCCACACGGTATTACAGTAAATGTAACGAATCCTGCAAGCGGCGCTACAGTAAGCTATGGTACTGTAAGCGGAACATATAATAGCCCAACAAGTCCTACAATGACAAATGCGGGTACGCTGACCGTATACTTTAAGGTCACTGCGCCTAATTATGATGATTATACAGGATCAGCAACAGTTACCATTAATCAAAAGAGTGTAACAGTAAGCGGAATAACGGCTTCAAATAAACCTTATGATGGAAACACCAATGCGACACTAGTCTATACAGGCGCTACATTTACAGGAAAACTGGCGGGAGATACCTTAACTGTTACCGCGACAGGAAGTTTTGAAAGTGCCGCTGAAGGAACAGGAAAGACGGTTAATATATCCAATATAACCCTTGGCGGAGCAAGTAAAGATAATTATGTACTTGCGCCCACTGGGAACCAGACAACAACAACAGCTGATATTACTGCGGCCCCGGTTGATAAAACAACTCTTAATACTAAGATTACAGAAGCTAACACATATTACGAAAGTATAAAGACAAACTATGCAAGTATTGCAGCTACACTTAAAACAGCGATAGATTCGGCTACAGTTGTCAAGAATAAGGCCGATGCAACGGCACAGGAAGTAGCTAATGCAGTAACAGCATTAACAAATGCGCTTAGTACGGCAAAAAGCGAGGTAGCCTCACTAAAGCCAGTGCTGAAGATTTATCCGATTGAGCATACAAAAGAATATGGGGATGACGATCCAACCCTTACCTATTGGATTGAAGAAGTAGGGACTTCCAATCCGCGGGTTAAAAGTACAAGTATCGGTTCAAGCAAGTTTAAAGATAAGATTAAGGGAGTATTAATCAGAGAAGACGGCGAATCTTTAGGGTCCTACAAAATAAAACCGGAGAATAAAAGGACGGCGGATGAAAAAAAGAAATTCCTGCATTCTGATGATTATACCCTTTCGATTGTTGATAATGTAGTCCTGACAATAGAAAGAAAGACTATAAAATCCTCGATGATTTTTCTTTCGCCCAGAACTTTCACATATAATGGAGATTGGAAAGTAATTAAATCATATGAGGTATATGATGGATATACTGAATTATCGGAGGACGATGATTATGAAATAGGAGACGATAGCGTTTTTTCAGCAAAAGGTTCTTCTACAAAGGACTCAACTTACTATGTAAATGTAAAAGGAATAGGTAATTACAAGGGTACCGCTACAAAATCATGGACAATCTATAAGAAGAGCTCCTCAAGCGGTAGTTCAGGAGGAGGCTCGAGTGGCTCCGGCTCCAGAAGCGGATCGAGTAACAAGAATACGTCCGGAACCGGCTCGAGTACCTCAAGGTCGTCAGGCAGCAGTTCATCAGGCAGCAGTGCCTCAAACAGGAGTGCTTCAAGCAGTAGTTCCTCAGGCAGCAGTTCTTCAAGCAGCAGCTCCTCAAGCAGCAGTGCCTCCAAGGACAGCGCCTCCTCCAAGAGTCCATCAAGTGACTCCGGGAAATCTGTCTTGACAGAGGCGGTTGATACCGGCGTATCGGAGACTGCCTTAAAGCAGCTCGCCGACAATACGAAACTGGCAGATTCCGAAGGCACCCTGAAGAATATACTGGGTGAAAAAGAGCTGGCAAGCCTCAGGGCTGACGGCAAGTATCCGGCGGTACAACTGACCGCTACGGTAATGAATAAAGTCTCTGAGGAGGATAAGACCCTCACGGAGAGCAGCATAGAAGCGTATGCTTCCTCCGTCCCGAACCTTATGCCGGGAGCATTTCTTAACATAAACCTGAGATTAAACGCATCAGGCTCATGGCAGGAAGTAACCGGTACCAAGAGTCCGGTCAGGTTTACGATAAATGTCCCGGAAGAAATGCAGAAGCTCTCGGAAGAGTTTTATTTACTCCGTATCCACAAGGGCGTGGCCACACTACTATACGACCAGGACAAAGACCCCAAGACCGTAACTGTAGACAGCGACCAATTTTCCACATATGTACTTATGTACCCAGGCAATAATGTGGGAGGCAGTTCTCCCGCAAATGCGGCATCAAAAGGAAACTCCCTGTTCCTGCTGTGGATAGTGTTGGGCATTATCCTGGGAGCTATCCTCATTTTCCTCCTGGTATTCTTGCTTTTCATTTACAGGAGAAAGGATATTGAGGAACAGAACCGGGAAGACGATACAATTGATACAAGACCAAAATGGTAAAAATACACTGATAGTAACTATTTTGAAAGGGGACTACTATGACAGGTATGAAAAATCATAGCGAAAATAAGGTATCTAAAAAGAGGGGGGTTAAAACCCTCCTGATGATGGGCGTTATCATCTTCAGCCTGATTCTGTCGTCAGCCACCGTTTTCGCCGACGATGACGACCCTGATGATGAGCCCAACGACTTACCTCCTACAATAACAGAACTCACTCCGCATACTCAGGAGAGCTCAGCAGCGCGTCCGCCTGAAGCACACAGCTCAGCGGCCCCTTCGTCCACTGAACCGGAAGAGGAAGAAGAGGAGGAGGAACATGGCTCACAGAGGTCGAGAACACAGGAAAATCAAAGCCAGACCCCTATCGTGGGCAAGCTTACCATTAAGACCCAGCCAAAAGACCTCAACCTGACCTACGGACAGACAACAGGAAATGCTCTGGTGGTAGAAGCGACTGCCGGAGTGGCTCCGGATGCTATGTCATATCAGTGGTATGAAGAAGGTAAGGCCATTTCGGGAGCTACAAAGTCCACATATATTATACCGGCCGACAGGGGAGTAACTTCTAATCCCTTACACTACCACTGTGTAGTAAGGGTAGGAGAAAACTCCGTCGAAACCAGAGAGGCATTGGTTTCCATAGACAGAAGAGTTGCCACCCTTCAGATTAAAGGATCCCTGGTTTATAACGGAAAGAACCAGACCCCGACCATTGTGGTGGGTAATCTGGTGGGAGGAGACTCCTGTGAGGTAACGGCATCTGCTTCCGGAGACCACAAGGATGCCAGCAAGAGCTATACGGTAACAGCAACTGCTTTATCGAACCCCAGTTATGTACTCCCAAGCAATCCCACCCTGGAGTACACCATTTCTAAGAAAACCATTAACCTTGTATGGAGCCCCAATCCCTGCACATTCCCATATACAGGCTCTCCCCAGGCGCCTACAGCGGCAACCAGCGGATTTGCAGCGGAAGATGCAGGAAAGGTACAGATAAACATTTCCGTCCCCGGAGAACATAAAGAAGCAGGAAAATATACTGCTACGGCTACTTTGACAGGGCCCGCGGCCGGCAACTATGAGGTAAGTGACCCCACCCAGGACTTCACCATTACAGGTGCTCCTGCTCCGGTGGATAAATCAACCCTTAATACAGTGATTAACACTGCCAACAAGTATTGCGAAAGCATTAAATCATCATATGGTGATATCGCTGCAACCCTTATGAAGGCCATCGAGGCAGCTAAGTCCGTTTACAATAGGAGCGATGCTACAGCCCAGGAAGTAACAAATGCTGTATCAGCCCTTACAAATGCCTATAACACGGCAGTCAATGAGGTGGATGCGGCAGCAGCGCATGCGGTTGCGGCTAAGATCGCCCTCCTTCCCAATGCAGCAGACGTAAGGGAGAGAGACCGTGCAAAGATAGAGGCTGCAAGAGATGCATATGACGCTCTGACTCCGGCCCAGAAGGACAGGATTACAGCCAAGACCTTAAAGAGACTTACAGATGCGGAAGCAGCACTTGATGCCTTGGATGACCCGAAGCTCAGGATTTATCCTGCCGGAAATGAGAAGGAATACGGAGATGGGGATCCCGTTCTTACTTACTGGATAGAGGAAGTAGGAGGCAACGGATCCCGTATAAAGAGCACGGATTCAAGAGCAAGCAAATACGGAATCAAAGGAAAACTCATCAGAGAAGACGGAGAGGACAGAGGTTCATATAAAACTAAAAGAGAAAGTGATATGGACTACTACGAGAGAGCTGCATCCTTAAGGTCAGATTATTACACCATTAAGATAGTACACGACGTTGCCTTGACAATTAAGCCAAAGACCCTGACATCGTCAATGGTTACTTTGACACCCACATCCCAGGTTTACACCGGTAATTCCAGAAAGGTTGAAGCTGTTACCGTAAGGGCTAATTCAACCAACCTGGTTCAGGATACGGATTATGTTATTGATAACAGCAGTGTATTATCTGCCGTTGGATCTGCTACACAGGATACCACATATTCCGTTTATGTAATCGGAAGAAGGAATTATACAGGAACAGTAACCAAGAACTGGACCATCACCAAGACCGGGGGAGCACCAGCACCTGCCAGCTCGGTGACACCTGCCAGCTCGGTGACACCTGCCAGCACGGCACAGCCGGCAAGTACCGAGCAGCCGCCAAGCACAGAGCCGGAGCCCTCAACAAGCAGTGAGGAAAGCACCGCAGAGGCTGCAGAGAGCGGACACTTAACATCGGTAAATACGGGAATGCCTGAAGAAGCCATTAGAAAGCTTGCAGACAGCACAAGGCTTAAGGACGTTGAAAATGCCCTGGTATCCGTTATAGGTGAGAGCGAGTTAAAAGCACTCCGGGATGAGGGAAAACAGCCGGAAGTACAGCTGACCACAAAGGCTATGAAGGCAGTCAGTGATAATGAGAAGAAGCTTGCGGAAAGCACCGTAGGCGCATCTTCTTCAGACAGCCTTACCCCGGCAGCATACCTTGACATTAACCTGTCAGTGGAAACTACAGGAACATGGACAGCCGTAACCCAGACTTTGAAGCCCATTGAGGTTACCATAGATGTTCCGGAGGAGTTCCAGAAGATTACCAACAAGTTCTATATCCTTCGTATCCATCAGGGAGTGGCATCACTGCTCTTTGACAAGGATGAGGACCCGAAGACCATCACCATTGACAGTGACCAGTTCTCCACCTATGTGCTGATGTATCCCGGAAAGGCCGGAGCCAACACCCCGGCGGCAAGAAACCGGACTACCGTAGTAATCTGGATATTAGTGGGAGTGGTAGTAGTAGCCCTCTTACTGATCCTGATAATTTTCCGGGTTCGGACATCAAGACGCAGAAGACGTGAAGAATAAGGTTTAAATAATTATGCAGGAAGACTCCAATTCCGCAGTCATGGGGAGAGCATTACGCCTACTCCCCATGATTGTTGTAATGATAACTATTTTCATATTCTCAATGGCACCGGCTGAGAAGTCGGCAAGCACCAGCGGCGGGATTCTCGCCGCTATAGTTGATTGTCTGGAGAAAATGACCCATTCAAACCTATCTTTCGAGACGGTGGATATGTTACATACCTTAATCCGGAAATGCGCACATATTACGGAGTACGCCTTACTTGGTGCATCCGTGGTATTTGCTTATCATCCGGAGATATCGGAGTTTGTTCATAAGAAAACGGATGGGACAAAATCCCCCTTATTTATAATTATCCCTCTGGTTATCTGTGCCCTGTATTCCGCCTCCGACGAGACCCACCAGCTCTTTGTCCCCGGCAGAAGCGGGGAAGTCCTGGATGTCCTTATCGATTCCTGCGGGTCCTTAGTGGGAATCCTTATCATGAACCACATTTACCGGAGAAGAGAAGCTAAATCTGAAAGGGAAATGAAACAGTGAGATGCAAAGTATGTCATAACAACTGTGAATTAAATGAAGGTCAGGTTGGGATATGTCGGGCTCGCAAGTGCGAAGAAGGCGAGATTAAGTGCGTTAACTACGGCTATGTAACTTCCATCGCCTTAGACCCAATAGAAAAGAAGCCCTTAAACCTGTTTCATCCCGGGTCTTACATAGTGTCCCTGGGGAGTTTCGGCTGCAACTTACGCTGCCCCTTCTGCCAGAACCACGATATTTCCTATGGTTTCGGAAATAAGTATTTGGGCGGGACCAGGTACATTTCCCCGGAAGAACTGTCCGACCTGGCGGCTGAGTATGTCAGCCGCGGTAATATCGGAGTGGCATTTACCTATAATGAGCCTCTGGTGGGCTACGAGTATGTAATAGATGCCTCAAAGGAAGTCCACAAAAAGGGCTTAAAAACCGTCCTGGTATCCAACGGCTGTGTATCAGAGGAGGTTGCAGACTTGGTGATCCCTCACATCGATGCCGCAAATATAGACCTTAAGGGATTCACTGATGAATATTACGAGAAATTCCTAAAGGGCAGCAGGGAAATGGTGATGAAGTTCATAGAAAAGGCGGCGGAGAGTATGCACCTGGAGCTTACCACCCTCATTGTCCCTGGATATAATGACAGCGAGGAGGAGATGAGGGAGTTGTCCGGATGGATAGCGGGCCTTAAAAGCGGAAGGGGTGCGCAGGACATCGCCCTTCACATAAGCCGGTACTTCCCGAGGTTTAAACTGGACGTACCTGCCACTGACGTAGGACTAATTTACCACTTGAGCGAGGTGGCAAAAGAGAACCTAAGTCATGTCTTCCCCGGAAACGTATAAAATGGGCAAATAGGCCACAAACATGTCAGAAAATATATGTCATAATTGGCACCTTATTACAACATTTTTGTTATAACAAGGTGCCTTTAATATGTTTCCGTTAATTTTTTCTCAATGCTATGATGACAGTGTAACGGGGTATTTTTAAATAGTATAGTATAGTGTTTTTTCAATAGTCCAGCGGTGATATGTCAAGTGTTAATTGAAAAGTTTTTTGAGACTTTTTCATATCATTTGCTGAAAAAAGGGTAACCTTAACAAGCCCTGTGCTATCTGCTTTTTTGA
>Ga0256404_1012991_pt1 | contig 10664 bp, 4 predicted proteins | sample RumenRJG_01DNA_FD_185990 | JGI IMG/M metagenome (GOLD analysis project Ga0256404, IMG submission 185990) | Bovine rumen microbial communities from Lethbridge, Alberta, Canada - RJG_01 | ecosystem: Host-associated > Mammals > Digestive system > Stomach > Rumen | place: Canada: Alberta | collected...
TTGTTCATGCAGCTCTACGAGCTTTATGACCGCTGCCGGCAGGAGCCGGAACAGCTTGAGCTCATGGTGGGCGGCGCGATGTTTTTCAGCGGGCTGGATTCTTCGATCAATCATCCGATGATCATGAAGCGCGTGCGCCTGCATTATGACAAACGCGGGGCCATGCAGCTGGTGGATACGGACTATCCGACAGAGCTGTATCTCGATATGTTCCAGGATATGCCTGGTGTCGATGCCGAGGGCATCCGTGCCTTCACGGCTGAGCTTGATGAGGCGGAAATCCATCCGCTGCGGAAAGATCTGCCGGAGTTCCTGCAGCAGGCTGTACCGGCACTGACGCCGAACTGCCGCTATGTGGAGAACCGCTTCGATATCCTGCCGACAGATTGGTATCTGGTGTATCCGCGGCAGGTGATGTTCCTGCGCCGCCGCAATGAAGGCATTGAGCGGGCCATCGCTGGCATGATGGCCTATATCGACACTCATGGCGAGGTGCCGACGGCATTGATGCAGATTGTCGATCCGAGCTATCAGCGGGCCAAGTCGGAGCCGCTCAGTGTGAGTTTGGAGGATATCCGCGGCGAAGCGGAAGATATCCTGCTGACAAAGCAGGCCAATGCGGAACAGCTGGCAATAGCGCGCAAGATCGAGACGGCACCGGCGGTGGTCGTACAGGGGCCGCCGGGAACAGGCAAGACGCATACGATAGCGAATCTGCTCGGCCATTTCCTGTCGCAGGGGCAGCATGTGCTGGTGACGAGCGCGACTTCCAAGGCCTTGACCGTGCTCAAGGACAAACTGCCCGCAGGCATACAGGATCTCTGCGTGACGCTGCTGGAGGATTCGCGCAAGGATATGGAGCGGTCTGTCAGCGGTATCTGTGACCGCCTGTCGCGCAGCTCCGCGGAGGAGATGCAGGCCGAGGCGGAAAAGCTGGCGGCTGAGCGCCATAAGCTGCTGACAGAGTTGGCTGCGCAGCGGACGCGGCTGGAGAATATCCAGCGCATGGAGGCGCGCCGTGATTATTTCATGCTCGCTGGCAAGGCTTGGTCGCTGTCGCGCATGGCAGCCTTCTTGCATGACCATGCAGACCTTGCAGGCAGGATCCCGGGGGCGATACAGGCAGGGGAACCGCTGCCCTTGTCGGAGGGCGAGCTGGCGGAGCTTTACGCATCGAATGCGTATTTCGATGCCGAGCGCCTCGCCGAACTCAGCGAGTGCCTGCCGGACCGCAGCCAGCTGCTGACACCGGCCGAGGCAGGGGAGGCGCTGGCCGCAGCCCTTCAGCGCCAGCAGGAACAGGCAGGACTGCTGGCAGCCTTGCCGGAAACCGTGGTGACGGATACTGGCCGTATCCTGCGCAAGGGACAGCCTGTGGCAGAGGAATTGTCACGGGAAGTGCTTGCCGAGACGGGCCGGCTGTATGAGCGGGTGGATTTTGCGCGGCTGCGTCAGGAGTGGGCACGTGAGGCGGTGCTGGCTGGCCAGCAGGGCGGAGCGCATCGTGAAGTCTGGGAGATGCTTGGCCGCGATATCCGCAAGGTGCAGCAGCTCAAGCAACAGTCGATGACGCGTTTTTTCGGGCGTGAGTTTGCTTATACACTCGATATGCCGCTGGGGCCAGAGCTTATCCAGCTGCTGGCTGAGCTGGCTGAGGCTTTTGATGCTGACGGTCATTTGTCCCTATGGAATCGTCTGCGCCATAGTGAGTGGAAAAAAGTGCAGAAGGGCTTTTGTATTGATGGCAAACCGCTTTCGAGCCGCGGGGACTGCCAGCTGGCCATGCAGTATGTTGCCCTGCATCAGGCGCGCGAGGTCGTACGCCGTGAATGGTCGCAGCTTCTTGTACCTTTCGGTATGATTTCCTATGAAGAACTGGCGCAGAATGAGGATGATATTGACGATCTCACGAGTGCGCGCTGGCAGGAAATCGAAGAATTGCTTGACTGGTACCCTCACGTATGGAATGATATCATGCTGCATTGGCGCCGGGCTGGTGTCAATGTTGAGGCTGTTTATGGAGAAGCGGGGTATTTGACCCCGCATCAGCGGCTTGAGCGTGAGCTATCGTGGCTGGAGCAGGACTTCCCGCGCTGGCAGCAGCTGCTCTTGCTCACGCATAGCGAGGCGCCAATGGCGGGGAAACTCGCTGCGGCACGAGCCGCTGTGGCGGCTGCCGATGGCGTGGTGGCCCGCCGGTTTGAGCAGGCCTTGGCCGCCGGTGATGCTGTGCTTTATCGGGAAGCCTATGAGCAGCTGGCGGCTGATGATGCACTGCAGGAACGCTATCACAGGCGGCAGGAATTATTGCAGCGCCTGGCAGCAGCTGCGCCAGTCTGGGCGGATTCCATCCGCGGACAGAAGGAGGGCTTTTCTGGCACTGAGGTGCCAGAAAATATCAGGGAAGCGTGGCTCTATGCGCAATTTGCGCAGCAGCTGCGGCTGGTGCCGCAGGAGGATGAACAGCAGCTGGAGCAGGAAATTCAGGAGCTTACCACTCGCCTGCATCAGACGACTACGGAGCTGGCAGAGAAGCGTTCGTGGTATCATCTGCTCAAGGATGTTGCTGGCAGCAACCTGCAGTCGAGCCTGATTGGCTGGAGCAAAGCAGTGGCCAAGATTGGCCGCGGCAAGGGGCGTTATGCTGCACGTCATATCCGCGAGGCGCGCCAATGTATGTTGGAGGCGCAGGCGGCGGTGCCGGCCTGGATTATGCCGCTTTCGCGTGTCTGGCAGAATCTGCGTCCGGAAAGCCAGAAGTTTGACATTATCATGATTGATGAGGCCAGCCAGGCGGATATCACGGCATTGCCACTCTTGTACTTTGGCAAGAAGGTCATCATTGTGGGTGATGACCGTCAGGTCAGCCCTTCGGCTATCGGTGTGTCTGCTGAGGACATCCAGCGCTTGCAGACAGCGTCGATAAGTGGTGTCATCAAACACGATTCGCTTTACACGATGGATACTTCGCTTTATGATATCGCGCAGATGAACTTTGAGGCGCGGATGCTTACCGAGCATTTCCGCTGTGTGCCGGAAATCATTGGCTACTGCAACCAGCTGGCCTATGATGGCCGTATCCGTCCGCTGCGGGAGACGGGGACAAGTGTGCTGATGCCGATGGTGGATTGGCAGACGGAAGGAAGGCGCGATGGCACGCACAAGCGCAACCTGCGCGAAGCTGAGGAAATCACGGCTGTGCTTGCGGCCTGCCTGGAGCAGCCTGAGTATGCGGGCAAGACGTTTGGTGCAATCTCGCTGCTCGGCGATGAACAGGCAAAAATCATCCGGGAGATGGCGGTCGAGCGGCTTGGCATCGATGTACTGGAGGAGCGCCAGTTCCTTTGCGGCAATCCCGCGCGGTTCCAGGGGGATGAACGCGATGTCGTGTTCCTGTCCTTTGTCGACAGTCCGGCAGACGATGGGGCATTGCGGCTGCTTTCAGAAGGGCATAATGGCGTGACGGGCAAGAGATATAATGTCGCCGTGAGCCGGGCCCGCGATCAGCTGTGGCTGTTCCATTCGATGGGCATCGATGCGCTCAAGACAGGCGATATCCGCCGCGGATTGCTTGAGTATGCGGCAAGTCCTGCCAGCAATCAGCAGAGCCTTGCGGAAGGCGAGGAAACCTCGCTGGAGACTGCTGTGTTCCGTGCCTTGTCGCAGGCCGGCTATCATGTCGAGAAGAATTTTGCCGTTGGGGCTTATGCGATTGACATGGTGGTAATCTGTCAGGGACACAAGGTAGCTATCGATTGTGATGGCGAGCATTGGGTAAGCAGTTTGCAACAGGCCGCCGAAGAGCGCTGCCAGCAGGCAGTGCTTGAACGTTTGGGTTGGAAATTCCTGCATGTGCGTGGCAGCCGGTGGTATCGTGATCCAGACCAGGCCTTTGCCCGTTTGACGGCAGAGCTGGCGCTTTCGGGGATTGAGCCTGAGGCAGGCAGGCAGGCAGGTGTGTCGTTGCAGTCACAACGTGAAGAGCTGCTGGCACGTGTGCGCCAGCGGGCGGAAGCTATCCTGTCTGAGTGGCAGATTGTTGGGGAACAATAATTTTTTAGCTTTTTTTCGTTTTTTTTGAAAAAAGTGTTGACATAACAAGCAGAGATGGCTATAATAGATTTTGTCAGTCAGCGAGACACAGGAAAACATCTGAGTTGAGCGGTGACAGAATGCGGAAATAGCTCAGTGGTAGAGCACCACCTTGCCAAGGTGGGGGTCGCGAGTTCGAGCCTCGTTTTCCGCTCCATAATGCGGAAATAGCTCAGTGGTAGAGCACCACCTTGCCAAGGTGGGGGTCGCGAGTTCGAGCCTCGTTTTCCGCTCCATTTTTGCTTAGTAGCTGAAAAGCTTCTATATACAATGGGCCTATAGCTCAGTTGGTTAGAGCAACCGGCTCATAACCGGTCGGTCCTTGGTTCGAGTCCAAGTGGGCCCACCAATTTCCAACTAAATATTTTTTATAACCAATGTTATGACTCAGTAGCTCAGCTGGATTAGAGTATTTGACTACGAATCAAAGGGTCGGGGGTTCGAGTCCCTCCTGGGTCACCATTGTGGGTAGGTGCCCGAGTGGTTAAAGGGAACAGACTGTAAATCTGTCATCTTCGGATTACGATGGTTCGAATCCATCCCTGCCCACCACCTGAAATGATAGCGTCGCATATGCGGCGCTTTTTTGTTGCTTAGATAATGAAAAATTGCAGTTTTACGGTCAGTTCTAGCCTTCCACTTACCGAGGGGAAGGTGGGCGCGAAGCGCTCGGATGAGGTGTATGCGTCCGTATGGAATCCCGCTACTACGAAGCGCGGGGTTCACGGGGTAGTGCTTTTTTTGTTTCCGCTAAATGGGCCGCTTGCAGAGTTTTACGGACTTAGTTGCCTGCTCCCGTTACCTGGTCGCGGCGTACATAGTCCTTTCTAGCTTATACGCGTACGGCCCAGTCCTGCTGCGCAGGACAGTCGCTCCAGACAAAAAGAAGCACTCCCCCGTTCGCCCCCCTCATCCGCATGCGCAGACTTGTACGAACCGTTTCTCCCGTAACAAGCACATCGATGTAATTCGTAACCTATAGCCGAAGCAGAGCAGGCTTAGCCAAACCTAGCAGAGGGCGGGGGCGGGTACACTTTCTTCGCAGCGGGAGCGACTGCCCGAACGCAGTGAGGGATGGCCCGCAGCAAGTACTATCTAGAACGACACGATGTATTGGCGTGCCGACGGCCTGCCCGGCACATGTTGCTAGATACGTACGAAAGCCTCCATGCGGGTCATTTAGCGAGAGCGGAGAAAAAGTGCACCCGCCCCCACCCAAGCTGAGCTCTTCCAAGTTTATTTTAAGTACGTACTAATCGGCAAACTGCAATTTGTTATAAAGAATCCGCTGACGGTTTTCTGTCAGCGGATTCCTGCTTTTTATAGGATTGTTGCGTTCTACCCTGCCGATGGGATATTTATTCGATGGGGCAGGAGGTCGTTGTCTGGCCGCGTTCGGCTGTATGCTTGCCTTCGAACAGCGCTTGGCTGACGCGGCGCATGAGTTCCTCTTCTTCGGCTGCGGCACTGAAGACAAGCTGTTTATCTTCGGGCAGTGTTTCGCCCTCGAGCTCGGTGATGGCGAGCTGCAAGCGGTGATCCTTGTCGAGGCGGAAGGAGTGAGAAAGGCGTGTGGCCAGCCATTCGGTGATCATCTCGACATTTTGGAAGGAGGCGGCTTTGTTATAGTTCTTGTAAGCCTCAGCGGCGATAGCTGCGGCCTTTTTCTTGTCATTGACAGCGCCCAGGATGGAGAAGGCTTTCTTGTCACCTTCGGTAACGAGTTTTGTAATGATATAAAGCATAGACGAAGTCCTTTCTTTTTTGTCATTTGTTCTTATCTATTGTAGCAAATATTAGCTGCATGTCAATTTGCTAGGGGGGTCTTGCCGCTGTCTGTTGGTTTTGTATATGATTTGTGGACATTTTTCCTGTTTGTCGGAAGCATAATACAAAATTACAAACCAAATTTTTTCAATGTGTTATTTTAAGAGAGCAGACTAAAGAAAAATCAGATTATTTTTAGGACAGCTGTCCTTTTATGCAACATATAAAAGACAAATGTACTTTTTCTATAGAGATAAGAAGAATAGGTTAATCAGTGTAACAGTTTTTACATACTTGGACTATTTGACTATGCTGATATTTATGCTATAATGTCCCCTGGTATTATACAAGTAAATGACCAATGGATTATGGTCGTTGGTTGACAGAAAGAGTTAGGAGATTTGATTATGGTTGAATCACATCCAATGAACCGCAAGAAGGCATTCAACATGCTATTCTTCCTTGAGTTCTGGGAACGTTTTGGTTTTTATGGTCTGCAAGCAGTACTGGCTGGCTTCTTTGTCAAAAGCCTTCATATGGAAGATGCAGAATCATTTGTTGTTTTTGGCGCATTCAGCGCTATGGTCTATGGTTATGTTTCGATTGGCGGCTATATTGGCGATAAGGTGCTTGGCACGCAGCGGACGATTACGCTTGGCGCAGTGGTCTTGATGATTGGTTATGCGCTGATGGCATTGGCTGGTGAGGACAAGTCGCTGGTATTCCTGGCGCTGGGAGCGATTGCCTGCGGCAATGGTATCTTCAAGGCTAATCCGTCATCGCTGCTTTCCAAGCTTTATGAAGGAGACGAACAGAATCTTGATAGTGCATTTACTATGTACTACATGGCGGTTAACATCGGTTCGTTTGTTTCGATGCTGCTTGTACCGATTATCGGCTCGCAGTACGGCCTTTCGTTAGGCTTTATGATCTGTGCGATGGGCCTGGTGATGGCAATCGGCGGCTTCATCGGTTTCCGTTATCTGGTGCGTGGGATTGATTCGCCTGCTGGTGCTGAGCCGTTGTCTTACAAGAAGCTTGCTTTGACGATTGCTGGTGTTATTGCTATGACGCTGTTTTCGAGTTGGATGCTTTCGCATCTTTCCGTGGCACACTGGCTGTTGCTGCTTATTGGTCTCTTGGTCTATGGTGTATTCTTCAAGATGATTTTCCAGGCCAAGGGTGCGGAGCGCAGCCGGATGATTGCAGCTATGGTCTTGATTGCCGAAGCTATCGTATTTTTCACGCTTTATCAGCAGATGCCGACGTCCTTGAATTTCTTTGCAATCAAGAATGTTGAGCCTTCACTTCTCGGCATTGCTATTCCGAATGCAGAGGTATTCCAGACGCTCAATCCTTTCTGGATCATGATTGCCAGCCCGATCCTGGCCTGGGCCTATTCGCACTTTGGCAGCGAGGGAAAAGATCTCTCGATGCCGGCGAAGTTTGCTCTAGGGATGTTCTTGACAGCTGGTTCGTTCCTTCTCGTTGGGTTCTCGGCTAATTTTGCGAGCAGCGAGGGTATCGTATCGGCCTGGTGGCTGGTCGGCTCCTATTTCCTGTCCTCGATTGGCGAGCTTTTCATCAGTGGTCTGGGCCTTTCGATGATTTCGAAGCTCGTCCCGCAGAAGCTCATCGGCTTCCTGATGGGGGCCTGGTTCCTGACGACGGCTATCTCGGCAATCCTTGGCGGTGAGGTAGCAGCATTGACGACTGTATCGAAAGATATCGTCGATCCGCTGCAGACGCTGCCGGTCTATAGCCAGGTATTCACACAGATTGGTCTTGTGACGCTCGGCGTCACGGTCGTCATGGCTCTGACGGTTCCCATGCTTAACCGCCTTATCAATAAGACGGATGAGGAAGAGGAAGACGCAGTGGTTGCTGTGGCAGAAAACTAAAAAATCTATTGAACAGATAAAGCCAAACGTGGCGGTTGCATCGATATGATGCAACCGCCACGTTTTTGTTTTATCTGCCTGCATTAGCAGGTTCGTAGGTGGAGGCTTCTGTGTCTTTGTCCATACGGCTGGATAGGTAATTGGCTGCCAGCGAGCCGGAGATGTTGTGCCATACACTGAAGATGGCTCCGGGAATCGCTGCGGCGGCACCGAAGTGCAGCATAGCCAGCGATGTTGCAAGGCCGGAGTTCTGCATGCCGACTTCGATGGAGATAGCCTTGGCTTTGGCGACGTTCATATGGAGTGCCTTGGCGATAAGGAAGCCGATGCTATAGCCCAGCAGGTTGTGCAGCGTGACGACCAGCATGATAAGCAGCCCCGTTTCAAGGATACGCTGCGAGCTTACTGCAACGACACCGCCGACAATCAGCACGATAGCAGCGACAGAAACAAGCGGCAGGAGCTTGACGATTTTCTGTACGGTTTCGGCAAAGAAACTGTTGATGACGATACCGAGGACGATTGGCAGGATGACGACCTGTACGATGGACATCATCATTGCGGCAAGGGATATGTCGACCCATTCGCCGGCCAGCCACCAGGTAAGAAGTGGCGTGACAATTGGTGCAAGTACGGTGGTAGTCATTGTCATGGATACGGACAGGGCGACATCCCCACGGGCAAGATAAGTCATGACGTTGGAAGAGGTACCGCCCGGGCAGGTGCCGACCAGGATGACGCCGGCGGCAAGTTCGGGCGGCAGGCCGAATCCCTTGGCGAGCAGCCAGGCCAGGGCTGGCATGATGGTAAACTGCGCCAATGCACCGATAAGGACATCTTTGGGGCGCTGGAAAACAAGCTGGAAATCGTGCAGACGGAGCGTCATGCCCATACCGAACATGACGATACCAAGCAGAATGGTAATCTTGGGGGCAGCCCACTTAAATGTCCAGGGTTCGATTAGGGCGATGACTGCAACGAGAATGACGAAAACAGCCATATACTTGGAGATCAATGCACTGAGTTTTTCTAATGCTTTCATATAAATGCCTTCCTTTCATAGACTGTTTACAATGTTACATTTGTTTTTTATGAAAGTCAAGATTTTTAGCTGAAAAAATGCGCATTATAAATACAGAGTGAAGGAAAAATAAGGATATAGTTTACATTATTGAATAACAATGACAATATTTTTCTATATTAGTGTTGACAAAGTGGAATAATATGTTATTATATAGAAAAACATATATGAAAAGTATGAATAAGGGGGCGGGCTTATGCCGGACAAGGGCTATGAAGAGAACATAAGGCAGGAAATCACAGAGACGTTTTACTGGCTGCATCAGCACCCGGAATTATCTTATGAGGAGTATGAGACGACAGACTGCTTGCGGTCTGTTTTGAGCGCAGCAGGAATCCGCATCCTGGAGCTGCCGCTGGAAACTGGTCTGGTGGCAGAAGTCGGGCAGGGAGAGCCGTTGATAGCATTACGGGCTGATATCGATGCATTGCCGATTGAGGAGCAAACGGAGTTACCTTACCGCTCGCAGCAGGCGGGGAAGATGCATGCATGCGGACATGATTTTCATGCGGCAGCGCTTTTGGGCGCAGCCCTGTTGCTGAAACAGCAGGAACCACAGCTTTCGGGCAAGGTACTGCTTATCTTTCAGCCGGCAGAGGAGGCACCAGGCGGAGCGGAGAAGATTCTCGAAACGGGAGTACTTTCGGGTGTGCGGGCGATTTTCGGCTTGCACACGTCGCCGCTGTTTTCCGTAGGGGAAGTCGGGCTTATGACTGGCCCGGTTATGGCGGCAGTGGACCGTTTTTATGTGGAATTTGCAGGCAAGGGAGCCCATGCTGCGCATCCGGAACAGGGGAATGATACCATACTTATGGGGGCATCCTTTGTCACAAGTCTGCAAAGCATCGTCAGCCGTAATGTGAGTCCGCTGGAGGCGGCAGTGGTTACCGTTACGCAATTTCATGGCGGCAATACTTGGAACGTCATCCCTGGTCGTGTGCAGCTGGAAGGTACGGTTCGTACGCAAACACCGGAGGCGCGGGGGGTTATCCAGCGCCGTTTGCAGCAAATTGCCCAAGGTGTGGCAGCGTCCTTTGGCGGGACGGCAGAAGTTCAGTATATGGCAGGTCCACCGGTAACTTATAACGATTCGCGGCTTTGTGAATTTGCCCGGCAGACGGCGCAGCAGGCAGGTTTACTTGTGCGCCCGGCAGCAGCATCGTTGGGCGGTGAGGATTTCGCTTATTATCTGGAGGAGATTCCTGGGATGTTTTCGCTTATCGGTACAGGGCTTGGCCCTGTCAACCATAATCCGAAGTTTGTGGCTGATCCGCAGGCGCTTTATCCCGCTGCCGTTTATATGGCGCGTCTGGCACAGGATGCACTTAGGCAGGAGGTGTGGCAGCATGATTAAGATTTCGCATGTCAGTAAGAGTTTTGTGAGTGATACACAGACTGTGGAGGCATTACGGGATGTTTCCCTTACGATAGAGGATGGACAGATTTTGGGGATTATCGGGTTCAGTGGTGCTGGAAAATCTACGTTGCTACGCATGATTAATGCATTGGAGGTACCAGATCGGGGTTATGTTGAATTAGATGGATATAGGCTGGGCGATTATGCGGAGAACGATCTTCGCAAGGTGCGCAAGCGTATCGGTATGATTTTCCAGCAATTCAATCTGCTGGAATCGCGCACCGTTTATGAAAATATTGCCATTCCGCTGCGACTGAACCATATGCCGGCAGAGCAGATAGCTGCGCGGGTGGAGGAATTGCTGGCTTTTGTTGGATTGGATGGCAAAAAGGATGCTTATCCTTGGCAACTCTCGGGCGGACAGAAACAGCGCGTGGGAATTGCCCGGGCGTTGGCTGTGAATCCG
>Ga0256404_1012992_pt1 | contig 10663 bp, 8 predicted proteins | sample RumenRJG_01DNA_FD_185990 | JGI IMG/M metagenome (GOLD analysis project Ga0256404, IMG submission 185990) | Bovine rumen microbial communities from Lethbridge, Alberta, Canada - RJG_01 | ecosystem: Host-associated > Mammals > Digestive system > Stomach > Rumen | place: Canada: Alberta | collected...
AAGTCCTATTTTTAAGTAGGGCTTAGAGCCGTTTACGCTTTTTTCAATGAAAACTCAACAGATTGCCCGAAATCTGCACCTCTGGGATGAAGTTAGGGACTATTGCTTATTTGCAACAGTCCCTTTGGCTTTTTATCAGAACAGTCCGTAGATATTGCCCTTGTTGTCGCAGTCGATATCAAAAGCGGCAGGGTGCTTTGGCAGACCGGGCATCGTCATAATATCGCCCGTATAGGCTACCACAAAGCCTGCGCCTGCGGAAAGCCTTACATCACGCACGGTTATCTCAAAGCCCTGCGGCTTGCCCAGCTTTGCGGGATCATCAGACAGCGAATACTGCGTCTTTGCCACACAAACGGGGATATCGCCAAAGCCGAGCTCGGTTATCTCCTTGATAGCCTTTTCAGCCTGTGAGGTGTACACAACGCCGTCTGCACGGTATATCTCCTTTGCGAGTATACCCAGCTTTTCCTTGATAGGAAGCTTTTCGTCATACAGCGGCTTATAGTTTGACGGCTTGCTGTCGATGGTATCGCAGACTTTCTGTGCAAGGTCTGTTCCGCCCTCGCCGCCCTTGGCGAATATCTCTGCGAGCGAATACTGCACGCCCATTTCCTCGCAGGTCTGCTTGATGACCTCTATCTCGGCATCGGTATCGGTATGGAAGCGGTTGATAGCCACAACAACGGGTACGCCGAACTTTTGCATATTCTCGATATGTGTTTTGAGGTTGACGATGCCCTTTTTGAGCGCGTCAACGTTCTCGTTCGTAAGCTCGGTCTTTGGCACGCCGCCGTTGTATTTGAGCGCGCGGATAGTTGCCACCAGCACAACACAGCTTGGCTTGAGCCCTGCAAAGCGGCACTTGATGTCAAAGAACTTTTCTGCGCCAAGGTCAGAGCCGAAGCCTGCCTCGGTGATGGTATAGTCTGCAAGTTTAAGGCACAGCTTGGTTGCTCTTACCGAGTTGCAGCCGTGTGCGATATTTGCAAAAGGTCCGCCGTGCATGATAGCAGGGGTGTTTTCAAGCGTCTGAACGAGGTTTGGCTTGAGCGCATCTTTGAGCAGGGCTACCATAGCGCCGCAGCCGCCGAGCTGCTTTGCGTAGACTGCCTTTCCGTCGAGGTCGTAGCCTACGAGAATGCTTTCAAGACGCTTTTTGAGGTCGTCAAGGTCGCTTGCAAGGCAAAGGATAGCCATTATCTCGGAGGCAACGGTTATCTGGAAGCCGTCCTGTCTGGGGAAGCCGTTTATCTTGCCGCCAAGTCCTACAATGACCTCACGCAGAGCGCGGTCGTTCATATCCATACATCTTTTGAAAAGGATACGTCTTTCATCAAGGCGCAGAGGGTTGCCCTGGTGGATAGAGTTATCTATCAGTGCGCACAGCAGGTTGTTGGCCGCTGTGATAGCGTGCATATCGCCCGTAAAGTGCAGATTGATGTCCTCCATAGGAACTACCTGCGCATATCCGCCGCCTGCGGCACCGCCCTTGATGCCGAACACAGGGCCCAGCGATGGCTCACGCAGGGCAAGGATAGCCTTTTTGCCTATCTTCGCCATAGACTCTGCAAGGCCTACGGAGATAGTCGTCTTTCCCTCGCCCGCAGGAGTTGGGTTGATGGCGGTGACAAGTATCAGCTTGCCGTCGGGCTTGTCCTTGGTTTTTTCGTAAAGGCTCTCGGAGAGCTTTGCCTTGTAGTGACCATACGGCTCAAAGTCCTCCTCGCTTATGCCGAGGTTAGCGGCGATCTCGCCTATTTTCAGCATTTTCGCCTGCTTTGCGATCTCGATATCTGACAGCATTTTTATCAATTCCTTTCGGTAATATTTACAACAGTTTTAGTATAGCACAAAACGGATAAATTTGCAAGGGAACAACTCGGTCATCAGCCGCCTGCACTGCCGACCGCCGTATCAAAAGCAACAAAATAATATTTTCCGTCGATCTTTGTATAATAATAACCCGTATAGTAGACGTCTTTGCCCTGCTTGTATTCGCCAAGATCAACCGTATAACACATCGGGAAATTATCTGTCATATCCTTGTATTTTTCATTTTCTTTATAATCGCTCTCCTGCGATTTGAATTCGCTTTGCGGTACGGCATCCCATTGAGTCTTTTCTAAATTTTCAAACGGACTTACACCGTCATCATAGTTTGTGAATAATGCCGAGAATCCAAGATCAACAATAAACCTTTCAAATTCTTCGTGATTGTCTTTTATATGCTGCTGCAAGCTCTCGGGAAATTCTTTCTCAAAAGGAGAATAGTCTTTAAGCTCATCGTCGGGGCTTCCGTCGGCTCTTCTTGGCCAATCAATTTCCTTGGCTACCTTTATGAGTTTCGCAATGAGCTGACACGCCTCATCATATTTCAGCCCCAGAGTAAAATTTCTTTTTTCCTTTTCTTGATTTTTCTGCCAAAAAACCGTTGTGAGTTCAACAGACCTGACGCTGTTCAGATCATCAAGGTGAAATCCATTGTTGAGATAGTTGATGACCGTCTGATAAAGCTCATACTCCGAGTCAGCGCCCTTGGGCAGTGAAAATTCTCCGTTGCTATGTGATGCACGAGCCGATGAATCTGCCGTGCTTTGCATCTGTGAGCTATCATTGCTCTCGCTGCACGCGGTCAAACAAGCCGCCGTCATAGCCAAAGCAAGTATTGCCGATAATAATCTCTTTTTCACAAAATCCGCCTCGTTTTCTATTGATAATTCTTCTGCCATTATACCACACCTCAGCGAGAATTTCAACCGCAAAATCTCTTAATTTATGTCTGCTATATCTTACCTCTAAAAAACACTTGTATTTTTGATGCAAATATGCTATACTATTATTGTATATGTTCTTTTTGACATCAGTTGGCTTCAAAAGGGAAAGGAGAACTCCGAAGATCCGGGGGAAATGAATATGGATAAAATTTACGATCTGGGAATAGACGTAGGCTCTACCACCGTCAAGACGGTCATTGTTGACGACGATGGCAACTTTGTCTACGACAAATACGAAAGGCACTTTTCAAAGGTGCGTGAAACTGTTGCCGAACAGCTGAAGATCATCGGCAAAAAGTTCCGCGGTGACAGGTTCAGGATAGCTATCACAGGCTCGGCGGGACTGGGTATCGCACAGGCGAGCGATATTGCTTTTGTGCAGGAGGTTTACTCGGCATTCGTTGCGGTCAACAAGACCTACCCAAAGGCTGACGTTGTAGTTGAGCTTGGCGGCGAGGACGCGAAGATAATCTTCCTTACGGGCGGTGTTGAGCAGCGTATGAACGGCTCGTGCGCAGGCGGTACGGGCGCGTTTATCGACCAGATGGCAAGCCTGCTGGATATTACTCCTGACGAGATGAACGAGCTTGCGCTGCAAAGCACAAAGACTTATCCTATCGCATCGCGCTGCGGTGTTTTCGCTAAATCAGACATTCAGCCGCTGCTCAATCAGGGCGCGAAAAAAGAGGACATCTCGGCATCTATCTTCCAGGCGGTAGTTGACCAGACCGTTTCGGGACTTGCTCAGGGCAGAAAAATCGCGGGCGAGGTGCTTTTCCTCGGCGGACCGCTTACATATCTCAGCGCGCTGAGAAAGGCTTTCAAGACCACTCTCTCGCTTGATGACGACCACGCGATACTGCCTGAAAAATCCTCTTGCTATGTGGCTTACGGTGCGGCGCTGCACGCGCACACTCTTGCGCAGGAGGCGACTATCGAGGAAACTCTTGAGCGCATCGCAAATGCAAAGACTACCGACAATATCACCACGGGCAAGCCGCTGTTTGAGACAAGAGAGGACTACGCCGCTTTTGTTGACAGGCACAGACAGTCCGACCTCAAGTACGAAGATATACGCACATACGAGGGTGACGCATACCTGGGCATTGACGCAGGCTCGACCACCACAAAGCTTGTGCTTATCACCCCGGAGGGCAGGCTGCTGTATCAGCACTACTGCTCAAACAAAGGTCAGCCGCTTGACATTATCGCCGCAAAACTGGAGGAGATATACAACCTTGCGACCGACAAGCTCAACATAAAGGCTTCTGCTGTCACGGGCTACGGCGAGGACCTTATACGTGCGGGACTGGGTGTTGACTACGGCATTGTTGAAACGGTCGCACATTACAAGGCTGCGGCTTATTTCTGCCCGAATGTTGACTTTATCATCGACATCGGCGGACAGGACATCAAGTGCTTTAAGATAAAGAACAACGCTATCGACAGCATTATGCTCAACGAGGCTTGCTCGTCGGGCTGCGGCTCGTTCATACAGACATTTGCGCAGGCTATGGGCTATGACATCGCAGAGTTTGCGCGGCTGGGACTTTTCGCTAAGGCTCCCGTTGAGCTTGGCTCGCGCTGCACGGTGTTTATGAACTCGTCCGTTAAGCAGGCGCAGAAGGACGGCGCAACTGTTGAGGACATCTCCGCAGGTCTGTCATCGTCTATCATCAAAAACGCGGTCTACAAGGTCATCAGGGCAAAGACTATCGAGGAGCTTGGCAAGAATATCGTCGTTCAGGGCGGAACGTTCCTCAATGATGCGGTGCTGCGCTCGTTTGAGATAGAGCTTGGCAGAAACGTTATAAGACCTGCTATCGCGGGACTTATGGGCGCTTTCGGCTGCGCGCTGTTCGCTATGGAGAAAACGAAAAATCAGGACTGCACCTCAAAGATACTTAATCTTGAGCAGCTCAAGGAATTTGCATACAACTCCACCGCCGTACAGTGCAAGGGCTGCGGCGCACACTGCAATCTTACGATAATCAAGTTCAATGACGGACACCGCTTTGTATCGGGCAATCGCTGCGAAAAGGGCGCGGGTATAAAAGTTGCCGACAGGGCAGAAAATATGATAGAGTACAAATACAAGCTTATCAGGGACTACGAGCTTACCAAGCCAAAGGGCAAGCCAAAGGCGAGAGTCGGCTTCCCGATGGCGCTGTCGTTCTACGACCTTATGCCGTACTTCCACACGCTGTTCACCGAGCTTGGCTTTGAGGTCGTGCTGTCGGAGGAATCGACAAGGGACACCTACTACAAGGGACAGCAGACTATCGCCTCGGACACGGTATGCTACCCTGCTAAACTCTGCCACGGCCACATAGAAAGTCTGCTTGACAAGGGCGTTGATTTCATCTTCTACCCCTGCATGAGCTACAACATCGACGAGGGCGACTCGGACAACCACTACAACTGCCCTGTCGTTGCGTACTACCCCGAGCTTTTAAAAGCAAATAACGACAAGCTCACCGACAAGAACTTCATATCGCCGTATCTTGACATCAATATGAAAAAGCACGTTGCACACGTTGTAGCAAAGTGCCTTGCAAGGTATCACATCACCGAAAAGCAGGTGCTGGGCGTGCTGAATATGGCATACACCGCACAGCTGCGCTACCGCAGGAACATAGAGAAAAAGGCGCGCGAGATAATCGCGGACGCACGCAGCAAGGGACAGAAGATAATCGTTGTTGCGGGCAGACCTTATCACATCGACCCCGAGATAAACCACGGCATACACAAGCTTATCGCATCGCTCGGCTTTGCGGTAGTTACCGAGGACAGCGTTTCGGGACTTGTTCACACGCCGTCTGTTGACGTTCTCAACCAGTGGACTTATCATTCAAGGCTTTACAGGGCTGCGGAGTATGTCTGCAAGAATCCCGATATGCAGCTCGTTCAGCTGGTATCGTTCGGCTGCGGCATAGATGCGGTCACCACCGATGAGGTCAGGGCGATACTTGAAGAAAAGGGCAAGCTGTACACACAGCTCAAGATAGACGAGATAACCAACCTCGGTGCTGCAAAGATAAGGCTGCGCTCGCTCGCAGCGGCTCTTGAGGAAAAGGAGGAAAGCAAAAATGCAGGATAAGAAAAAGCTCGCTCCAAAAGAGCCTTCAACGAGAGTTCACAAGACCCTTTTCACCGAGGATATGAAAAAGGACTACACCATTCTCGTTCCCGATATGCTGCCGATACATTTCAAGCTTATCATAAAGATATATGAAAAGTACGGCTACAAAATGGAGCTGCTGACAAATTCCTCGCGCAACGTCATTGACGAGGGATTAAAGAACACCCACAACGATACCTGCTACCCTGCTCTTATCGTTATAGGACAGTTTATGGACGCGCTCAAAAGCGGCAAGTACGACATTGACAAGGTGGCGCTGATAATGTCACAGACGGGCGGCGGCTGCCGTGCATCGAACTACATCCACCTTATCAGAAAGGCTGTTTCGAGTCAGTTCCCGCAGGTGCCTGTGCTGTCGCTCAACTTCAGCGGACTTGAAAAGAACCCTGCCTTCCCGATGACGCCCGCTATTGCGCTGAGACTTATCTACGCGGTGCTTTACGGCGATATGCTGATGCTGCTTTACAACCAGTGCAAGCCCTACGAGGTCGTCAAGGGTGCGACTGACAAGCTGCTCGCACGCTGGCAGCACAGAATGGGCAAGCTGTTTGACACAAAGACGGGCTACACCCACACAAAGCGCATCTACAAGGCTATGCTGCGAGACTTTGCGGCGCTTGAAAGAACAAGCGAAAAAAAGCCAAAGGTCGGTATAGTCGGCGAGATATATGTAAAATACTCACCGCTTGCAAACAACCACCTCAACGAGTTTTTGCTTGAGGAGGGCTGCGAGCCGAACGTCCCCGGGCTGCTTGACTTTGTGCTTTACTGCGCATCAGACCCGATAAACGACCGCCTGCTGTACGGCATCTTTGACAAGTCGACCGTGCTGTACACTATCGGCTACGATATCCTTTACAAGTTCCAGAAGCAGCAGATAAAGGTCATTGAGGAGCACGGAGTTTTCCAGCCGCCGCACGATTTTGAGCATCTTCGCAAGTGCGCCGACAAGTACATCCACCAGGGCGTAAAGATGGGCGAGGGCTGGCTTATCACCGCGGAAATGGCTGCGCTTGCCGAAACGGGCACAGAGAACATCATCTGCACACAGCCGTTTGGCTGCCTGCCGAACCACATCGTTGCAAAGGGCAGCGCGCGTGTAATCAAGAAGGCGTACCCGAATGCGAACATCGTTGCTATCGACTATGACCCGGGGGCAACAAAGGTAAACCAGGAAAACCGCATAAAGCTCATGCTTGCAAATGCAAGGCTGTAATAATGCAAAAACAAAACAGACAATGCTTACCTAAAAAGCACTGTCTGTTTTTTGCGCCGTCAGAAACCGTCTTTCCAGCGGCGGATATTTTCTTTCTTAAACGTATAGTCGCCCAGCTTGAAAGAATCTCTGTCGAGCCTTTCCTGCGTAAACCACGGCGAAGCCTGCTTGCCGTCTCTGTCGACGATAACATGGAAGCAGACCGCAGGGATAAAGCTCTGCCCGATCAGATAGCATTTTTCACCCTTTTCGTTTACCGCTATATCGACTATCATGACCACGTGACTGTCATTGCAGATGATGTCGCCGATTTTAAGCTCGTCAGAGTCTATGACCTGTGATTCCTTTTGCAGCGAAAGCGTGCCTGCGTAGTTCATAACCTCTTTGAGATAATTTCGGTACTGCTGCTCGCTGTCATCGGGCAGCGCAGCGGGGATCTCAAAGGAATGATCGCCGAAAACGAGCATTCTCTTTCCTTTGCGCCAGCGGTTGTAGTCGCACACGTCGCCGTTTGAGAACATAAAAGAGATCTTGTCGTACTCCCCTTTTTCATAGAAGTAGTCGCTGTAAAGGCGAATGATGCTGTCCGCACACTGCTGGTAGCCGTCATCGCCGAGGCTTATATCAAATATCGCCGCCGCACCTGCTGCGCTCATCGTTGTACCGTCGTAAACGGGCAGCTCCGAGCCATCAGGCAGCAGTTTGTAATCACGCAGATACTCGCCGAAGCTGCCTTGCCCGACCTCTATGCGCTTATATCCGTCCGGAGTTTTTATCCTCGTCTGCAGCGTCATACCCTCGGGGTCGATATTCTCTATGCCGTAAGATTTGCCCGATTGCTTTACTGTCAGCTTGGCGGCTTTCCATTTCGGGTTTACACGCAGATAGACAAAAATCAGCAGCGCCACAATAACGACCGACACTGCGATTATGATAATGCGCAGTTTCAGGCGCGGCTTTTTTGCAGAAGTTTCGTTGTTCTCCATGATATTCTCCTTGTGTTAAAACAAATCCCCGTCACTGTTTTTCACGGTGAAAGGGATTTTTTCATTTTGTCAGATCTCTGCAATAACCTCTACCTCAACAAGAACGTCCTTTGGAAGCTCCTTTACTGCCACGCAAGAGCGTGCAGGCTTTGAGGTGAAGTACTCGCCGTAAACGCCGTTGAACGCTGCAAAATCAGACATATTCTTGAGGAAGCATACTGTCTTGACAGCCTTGCTGATGTCGCTGCCTGCTGCCTCAAGCAGATTTTTGAGGTTCTTGCAGACCTGATGTGTCTGCTCCTCGATAGTTGTTGCCTCAACATTTCCCGTTGCGGGGTCGATAGCTATCTGTCCCGATGTGAAAACGAGGTTGCCGACTACCTTTGCCTGTGAATAAGGTCCGATAGCGTCAGGCGCATTTTTTGTGTAAATTGTTTCAGCCATTTTACATTACTCCTTTGTATTTGATTTTTATTTTTCATTCTGATCCCATATCCAATTGGACAGCATAACATCACAAGCCTCGCACCCTCCGCAGACATGGCTTTTCCAATGATCTTTGAGCCACTGCGTGCTCACTGCGGACACCGCACCCTCTGCTTTTGCCTCAATGGGAAGCACATATTCAAGGCTTCCGGAATGGTAGCCCGAAACGCAGTAAAATGCGAACTCACAGCGGTCGGCTTTGCCCGAATGATACTCACACAGCATAAAGTCAACAGGTTCTTTGTCAAATGGATGCTCACCCGTAAAGGTGAAGACCGTCCCTGCTGTCACAAACGGATCTTCAATATCTGTAAGGCGTATTGTCATCACTTGTTGACTATCTTGAAGCCCTTGTCGGCAAGTGCTTTTCTTATCTGCTTGATGTGATCGTAGTTTCTCGTTTCAAGCACCAGACGAAGCAGGCACTCGGTGATGTCGCTGTCCTCGCTCGCTCTTTCGTGGTGGATAGAAACAACGTTTCCGCCGAGGTCGGAGATGATAGCCGAAACGCCCTTGAGCTGACCCGGCTTATCCTCAAGCTGAATGGTGAGCGTATCGGATCTGCCTGATTTGAGCAGACCTCTCTTGATGACTCTTGAAAGGATAGTAACGTCGATATTTCCGCCCGAAACTACGCATACAACGTTCTTGCCCTTGATGTCGGGTATCTTATCAAACATAACTGCGGCAACAGGTGTAGCGCCTGCGCCCTCTGCGATGAGCTTCTGCTTTTCTATCAGGTGCAGTATCGCGGACGAGATCTCGTCATCAGAAACGGTAACGATGCCGTCAACGTACTTTTTGCAGTATTCAAATGTATTCTCTCCCGGCTCTTTTACCTGGATACCGTCGGCGATAGTATGGACGTTGTCAAGGCAAAGTATCTCATCCTGCGCAAGGCTGTTCTTCATAGACGGTGCGCCCTCTGCCTGAACGCCGTAAACTCTTACGGACGGCTTTAACTGCTTTATTGCGAAAGCCACGCCCGAGATAAGTCCGCCGCCGCCGACAGGAACTACCACAACGTCAACGTCCTGAAGCTCGTTGTAGATCTCAAGACCGATAGTGCCCTGACCTGCGATGACATTTTCATCATCAAACGGGTGGACAAACGTATAGCCTTTTTCATCGCGCTGTCTGATAGCCTCGGCATAGGCATCATCGTAGACACCCGGCACAAGGCATATCTCCGCGCCGTAGCTTCTTGTCGCCTCGACCTTGGAGATAGGTGCGCCGTCAGGCAGGCAGATAACAGCCTTTATGCCGCTTTTCTGTGCCGCGAGTGCAACACCCTGCGCGTGATTTCCTGCCGAGCAGGCAATAACGCCGTGGCTCTTTTCTTCATCGGAGAGCTGTGAGATCTTATAGTAAGCTCCTCTTACCTTGAACGAACCCGTTACCTGCAGGTTTTCTGTTTTGAGGTATGTATTAACTCCCTCATTCACCTTTGGCGCATAGATGCACGCTGTCGGTCTTACCACCTCTTTGAGCACCCTTGATGCGTCATATACCTTGTCTAATGTCAGCATACCTTTCAACCTCTTTTTCAGATTTATTTTATCTTGCAATAGCTGTCTTAAAACAAAAAACTCCGCCCCTGTAAGCAGAGGCGAAGATAAAAATACTCCGTGTTACCACTCTGATTGCACAAGCCTGCTGAAAGACCTGTACCTCTCAAGCTCGTTAACGGTGAGCGACCGTGCCCGCTTACTGCCATTTTTCGGCGGACCGACTCGGGAATGATCCTGCAAAGGCTGTCCTTATAGCGTTGCACCGACCCGCTACTCTCTGCAAGGCAAGCGCCCTCACACCTTTTCCGTCTGCGTCATTTTGGGGATATATTAAGATTTATCTCGGAGCAAAGCCCGATGTAAGCTTGCTTAACATCGGCTGCGACGAGGCAATCTAAAACGCGGGAGCGTTAGCTCCTGGGATTTCGGTGGGGGAATTTTCCCGCGCCGAAAGACCATATGCACCGACGCCTGTAAGGCGGCAGGTGCGGCGTTAATTAGATTTAACTCGGAGCAAAGCCCGATGTAAGCTTGCTTAACATCGG
>Ga0256404_1012994_pt1 | contig 10661 bp, 7 predicted proteins | sample RumenRJG_01DNA_FD_185990 | JGI IMG/M metagenome (GOLD analysis project Ga0256404, IMG submission 185990) | Bovine rumen microbial communities from Lethbridge, Alberta, Canada - RJG_01 | ecosystem: Host-associated > Mammals > Digestive system > Stomach > Rumen | place: Canada: Alberta | collected...
TCCATGTCATCATGGATGTTTGCATGCCCACATCGACTACTGCCATCCCAGGTCCATGCCACCTCTCGCAGCAAAAGCATGACGCTCCACATAGGATGTCACTTCCAGAGACGGCTGTGCCCTTGCGATGGCTTTCTGGTTGGGATCCGCCCGTCGGATTCGTCCGCCGAACCCGTGGCCTTGAAACGATGTCGTATTTTTTTACAATTTCTGGAAGCGGCGATGCATAGTAGCGGTTTGTTCCGAACCCGTGGCGCATCCGTGGAGGCATTCATCCTAAGGCTCTCACGTATTCGTGATTTTGTTCTTAAGCACAAGTTTTTGCATCTGACCCGAAACAGCTTATGGGGAAAAGCATGTGTTCATGAACGTCATTCTGCGCCTCCTGTATTTTCCGGGTAGAATGTGCGGCAGAGCGATGAGCAAGCGGTTGTCTCGGTGTATGCCTGAGCCTGTCATAGCTGCTGCAGCCGAGAACGGTAAAAAAAGAGGCCGGCTCACATTCGACTGGCTGGCGGACGTGCCGAAGCTCACGCTGAGAACGGTAAAAAAAAGAGGCCGGCTCACATTCGACTGGCTGGCGGACGTGCCGAAGCTCACGCTGAGAACGGTAAAAAAAAGAGGCCGGCTCAAATTAGACTGGCTGGCGGACGTGCCGAAGCTCACGCCGAGAACGGTAAAAAAAATTGAGGCCGGCTCAAATTAGAGCCAGCCTCGTTAGCTTCCTAATCATGTCAATTATTACAGATTGCGTATCCAGATGTTTCTGTAGCTGATAGGCTTGCTAGGGTCGCCATGTGCCTGGAGCCTGATAGGACCTGCACCATGCTTTACGACGCGAGGCAGGCCGATGAACTCTGTCGTGCCGCGAATTTCGGTGTCGTTCTGGACAACTACCCCGTTATGTATGACTGTGACCCGAGGATAATTGCGATATGAACCGTCTTCCTTGAAGTCCGGAGCCTTGTAGATGATGTCATAGACATTCCATTCCCCAGGCTTACGCATTGCGTTCACAAGCGGAACGGCTTGTTTGTAGATGCTGGCGGCCTGGCCGTTGACGTATGTTTTATTCTTGTAACTGTCAAGCACCTGAACTTCATACATGCCCTGAAGGAAAATTCCGCTGTTGCCTCTAGCCTGCGATGAACCCTCAATGTCTGTAGGCACGCACCACTCGATGTGGAGCTGGAAATCGTTGAATTTGTCCTTAGTCTGAATGTCACCTGTACTCTTATCTACAGTCACGACCCCGTCATGAACCTTCCATAGAGCAGCGCCGCCTTTTGCGCTTTCCCATTTAGACAAGTCCTTCCCGTCGAAAAGAATTATTGCATCGGATGGAGCTGTGAAACCGCCGCCATCAATGGTAGCCCCAGGCGTGACTACAGGGACTTCTGGGGAATAGAACTCAGTCATCTCGTGAGTCATCTTATTTTTTTCTTGTGCGCCAGCAATCATGGCCGGCAGGAGAATGGCGATAGTGAAAAAGAATTTTTTTGAATATTCCATATTCGTTATTTTAAAAACGTTCTTGTGAATTCCGAGATTAAAGTTACTATTTCCTGAGTAAAAAAAGAAATATTATTCATGAGCATTTTCCCCTACAATCAATTTTACTATCTTAGCGTAGCTAAAAAACACCTAATGCCATTGATATCATGAAGAATATTCTTTCTGTCATTGCCGTTGTCTTTTGCAACAGTATTGTTTTTGGGCAGACTCCGGCATCTCTTGTGATGAATTATGACCAGCCTGCGAAGATATTCGAGGAAGCCTTTCCTTTGGGGAACGGACATCTTGGAACCACAGTTTACGGTGGCGTTTCTGACGATGTCATCTGGCTGAACGAAGGAACTCTTTGGGGCAAAATCGGCGCTGAGAACAATCCCAAGACCGGGGGCAGGGCGCAGTTGGAGAAGGTCCGGCAGGCTCTTTATGCCGAGGACTGGGAGACGGCTGCCTCGTTGGTGAAGGATCTTCAAGGACCCAATGTGGCAGCTTACCTCCCAATGGGGTGCCTGCATCTGAGGCAGACTTTCGGAGCCGAGGAGAATAGAGGACTGTTCTATGATTATCACGGGCAAAGGAATGGCTCTGCTGATGATTCACCATCCGGGATAACTGAATATTCACGTTGCCTGGACCTTGGAAGGGCCATCGCCACAGCCAGCTTTACCGTTGATGGGGTGAAATACACGAGGGAAATGTTCGTCTCTCATCCTGACAGGGTCTTCGTCATACACTTGACATCCTCTGAGAAGGGAAAACTGGAGTTCCGGCTGGATGGGGAATCCATGTGGGATGGCTGTTCAGTAAGCAGCGTTTCTTCGAATGAGTTCATCGTGAGAGGAGCAGTAGGATGGGACATGGACACGAAATGGAAAGAACCATTTTCGGCTCACCGTAAAGGACCTCACGGGGAAACAGGGATGCGTTATGAGTTCAGGGTCAGGCTTGTCAGTTGCGACGGCCAAGCGTATTCCATGCCAGGCCTTCATGTCAGCGGTGCTTCGGATGTGGTTATTCTCGTAAGCGCAGCTACTAGCTATAATGGCTTCGACCATCGTCCTGACACAGAGGGAAGAGATGAAGATGCGCTTGCGGCGAAGATGCTTAATGATGCTTCAGTCAAAGACTTAAATACGCTACGTTCTGCGCATGTCGCTGACTATCAGTCGATTTTTAATCGAGTTTCGCTGGATGTCAATGGATCGCTTGCTTATGTTCCAGGGAATAAGACTGTCGATGCCAGGCTTAAAGAATATTCAGAGGGCGCAAAAGATCCCGGACTTGAAATGCTTTATTTCCAATTCGGACGCTATTTGCTTATTTCCTGCTCCAGAGAGGACAGCGAGGTACCTTGCAATCTCCAAGGAATATGGAACAAAGACAGGCATCCGGCATGGGGCAGCGACATACACACGAATATTAATGTCCAGATGAATTACTGGCCGGCTGAGCCGTTGGCAATGAGCGAGAATGCGATGCCTCTGGTGCGGTTCATCGGCAACTGCGCAGTCAATGGAGCCGAGGTTGTGAAAAATCTTTACGACATGAAAGGCTGGACCGTACACCACAACAGCGACATCTGGTGTGCTGCCGGCCCCGTTGGTGAGAAGGATGGCGACCCCGTGTGGGCCAACTACGTCATGGCTGGCCCATGGCTTTGCAGTCACCTCTACGAGCATTTCCTGTTCACCTGGGACAAGGAATATCTTGCCAAGACGGCATACCCTCTCATGAAAGGCTGTGGCGATTTCATCATGGACTGGCTCGTGGAGAGGGATGGCAAATACATAACTGCCCCTGCGACTTCTCCTGAGAACACCTTCATCGATGACAATGGCAAGATAGGAAAAGTGACCATGGGCACTGCTATGGACATGGAAATATGCTGGGATCTGCTCAATAACCTGATCGAGGCAAGCGAGGTGTTAGGAACCGATCCGGAATCACGAGCCAGGTGGATTCATTACAGAGACAACTTACAGCCGCTCCAGGTTGGTGCAGAGGGAGACCTCAACGAATGGTACAAGGACTGGAAAGATAAAGATCCTTATCACAGGCATGTCTCTCATCTCTATGGGCTTTATCCGGGACGTGAGATCTCTCCGTTCAGCACCCCAGAGTTAGCCGCCGCAGCTAGGAAGACTCTCGAAATGCGAGGGGATGGCGGAACGGGCTGGAGCAAGGCTTGGAAAATAGCTTTCTGGGCAAGGCTCCTGGATGGGGATCATTCCTACAAGATGTTCAGAGAACTTCTCTCTAAATCAACGCTCAAAAATTTGTTCGACACGCATCCGCCATTCCAGATCGATGGCAACTTCGGAAGCATTGCCGGCATCTCAGAGATGCTCCTCCAGAGCCAGAACGGCGTGCTTCATCTATTGCCTGCGCTGCCTTCCGAATGGGCTGGCGGTTCAGTGAAAGGCCTGAGAGCGCGTGGCGCCTTCGTCGTGGATATCGACTGGAAAGATGGAAAGCTCTCCGATGCGAGCATACTTTCCGAGAAAGGCGGGAAATGCGTGCTGCGCACATCAAGTAGAATCCAGATCCGTCAATCAGGCCGGCGAATCGCCTCTAAATCCATAAAAGATGGTGATTATTATGTGACGACATTCCAAGCCAAGCCGGGGAATAAATATTCCGTGTCAATATAGGCCGTTCTGTCTGCTGACTTTGTCAACCAAGCAAAGCCACCACAAAACAGGAGCAATGGCAATGCAGGATACTATGATGGTTGATGGGAACATATTTATCATCAATATCTTACATTTGACTATGGAAGTATCCTGTCAAATATTTGCAGGATACTTTCTCAATGAATTTCCTGTGCGCTTCTGTGTATACTTACGAAAGTATCCTGCCATAGATTCCCGACTTTCCATCTTCACATCCTAATAAACATATCTTGTGATTTACTCTGGATAACCGGTATTACGAAGGTAAATCGTTCACTGTCATCGCCCACGATAATTCATCGCAGAATATTCATATTCAGAAGGTCAGGCTTAATGGAAGGCCGCTTTCGGAGCCCCACATCGATTTTTCCGAAATCGCTTCGGGAGGCACTCTGGAGCTATGGATGGGTCCGGAGCCGTCTGGATTTTTTCAATGAAGGAATTCTGGAATTCAAATCCAGCCGAGGCTTTGAAGGTCGCCTGCGAGCCATGCGGTGTCGCCTTCGGTGAACATGAAGTCCGGCTCCGGGTTCGTCACTATCTCCCCGCAATGCAAGACGCTGATGACCATGCACTGGTAGCGTCGCAGATTCGCGCTCCGGAGAGTTTTCCCAGTAAGGAAGGAGTCTGCCGTCAGCGTTACGGATTTTATTTCGAAGTTGATGTCCGCCGTATCTTCCAGCTCGTCAAGAGAAGGGATGGTTGCGTCAATCATGGCTCTCAGCTTTTCTATCTGGTCATTTGTGCCGACGGCAAGCAGCTTGTCGTTAGGGAAGAGCATTACGTCGCCTGACGGCACGATTATGTTTTTCCTTCCTCTGGTAATCTTGATTATGTTCGCTCCGGATTCGCTCCGGAAAGGAATATCCTTGAGGCAAGTCCCGGCAAGCGATGACTCTTGAGCCAGCGTGAGGCTTACGGTGTTCACGCCATAATCAGCGAGTTTCTGCCTCACTGAATTGGAGACAGGCTTCGAACGTCTCTCGACTTCCTCTCTTTCATTGTAATTTGACAAGAAGTGCTGTTCCAGCTGATTGAATTTGTGCATCGAGCGGCGGGCGAAGAGTATGAATAAGAGGCCTGCCAGGATTATTGCGAAAACAGTCCATCCTGCCAGCTGGAAATACGATGAAATCACTACCAGCACCATTGCGATCACGATGAACGAACGCACAAGGGTCAATCCTATGAGGGGCCAGATGTTGCTCTGCTTTTCCTTTATCAGTTTAGGCGCAGACTCGTTGATGGATCCCGAATTTATCCCGAGTCCGTACAGGAAAGGAGACATGGCGGCTAAGGTTATGGCTACGTCGAGGATTTTCCTTTCTGTGCCGACCCAGGATGGCAGGAGGTGCTTCACTGCCGGAGCCAGGTAAATCTTGCTGCCAATGTAGATTGCGAGCAGGATCACTCCGTAAAGCACAATGCGCGTGAGGTATGCTTTCAGCAGCTTGTGCCACTCATTGTGTGCCATGGCAGTGTCCTTGGCGCTGCTTCCTGCAGCATTCATCTTTTCTATCCAGTTTTTCGGAAGCTTTTTGCTCAGCAGGTTGTAGCTTGGGCCTGCGAGCTTAATCATGAAAGGAGTCGTGAATGTCGTTATCACGGAGACAGCGATTATCACGGGGTAGATGAAATCCCTCATGACCCCTAATGACACGCCCACGCCTGCGATGATGAATCCGAACTCACCCAGCTGAGCAAGCGAGAATCCCGTGTAAACTCCGTTCTTAAGCCCGTTCCCAGTCAGGATTATGCCTGCTGCGCCAAAGAGTATGTGCGTCAGGATGACTATTACCGCAAGAAGGAAGATGATCTGCCAGTGGGCAGAGATTTGCGCAGGCGCTACCATCATTCCTACCGAGACGAAGAATATGGCTCCGAAGAGGTTCTTGATTGGCTCGACGATTTTGTCTATATGTTCGCTCTCGATAGTTTCAGCTAGGATTGATCCCATCACGAATGCCCCCAGAGCCGAAGAGAATCCGACCGAGGTGGCAAGGGCGACCATCCCGAAGCAGAGCCCTATGCTGACTATCAGCAGGATCTCATCGCTGAGATATTTCTTTGCCTTTTCCAGCAGAGTGGGAATGATATATATTCCTACCAAGAACCAAAGTATCAGGAAGAACGACAGCTTGGCTATGTTCATGAGCATCTCCTTGCCTTCGAATTGCTGCGACACTGCCATGGTGGACAGCAACACCATCAGCACGATGGCGATCAGGTCCTCTACGACCAGGGTTCCGAAAACCATTCCTGCCCACGGCCTGTCTTTCATGCCCATGTCCTGGTATGATTTCAGGACGACCATCGTAGAGGACATCGAGAGAAGGCCTGCCAGGAATATGCTTTCAAGCATTGTCCAGCCCAGCGCCTGTCCGGTCGCGAAGCCTATCACGAAAACTCCCAGGAATTTCGTCAATGCGGTCACGATTGCGCTGGATCCGACTTTCATCAGCTTCTTGAAACTGAATTCCAGGCCGAGGCCGAACATCATGAAGATCATTCCTATCTCCGACCATTGCTGGACGGTTTCGGTGCTGGATATTCCCGGGAAAAAATGTATGTTGGGACCAATGAGGAATCCGGCTATGATATAGCCCAGTATCAATGGCTGTTTCAACGCCTTGGATATTATGGTGAAAACTCCGGCAGAAATCAGTATCAGAGCCAAATCTCTCACAAGGTTAACTTCTTCGGTCATATTCTCGTATTCTTTGATGCAAAAATACCATTTTCCTGGCTCTTTTAAATAATAATGACATCTCGTTCGCTGCGTCCGGAGCAAAGATTTTAGTAAATTTGCACCACCATGAAAAAAATATTGTTCCTAATTCCGATATTGCTCCTTTCCATTGCAGCGTTCGGGCAGAATCTGTTTGACGAGAAAGTAACGCTGAACCCTATGCCGCCGAAGGTGCCCCAGAAGATGACTTTCGCAGGGCAGACCATTGAATTCAACAGAAGCGATCTCATCGAGCGGATGGACAGGGAACTGATTTCGTTCGCATATTCCCATCAGGTTTCTCTCCTTATGCTCAGGCGAGGCGACAGAATCTTCAAGCAGGTTCTGCCGATAATGAAGGAATATGGGATACCTGAGGACCTGAAATATATGATGGCAATAGAGAGCAATCTGGACCCGAAGGCCAGGTCAAGTGCCGGCGCTGCCGGACTCTGGCAGTTCATGCCAGCGACGGCTAAAGAATATGGGCTTGAGGTGTCTAGTGAGGTGGACGAGAGATACGACATTGAGAAAGAGACAAGGGCTGCGTGCCAGTATCTCCTTAAAGCATATGCAAGCTACAATGACTGGTTTACCGTTGCTGCCAGCTACAATAGCGGCCAGGGCGGTACGACCAGGAGGCTTAGCGACCAGCAGCAGACCAGCGGCTTGGACTTGTGGCTGCCTACGGAAACTTCGAGATACATGTTCAGGATGCTGGCTGCCAAGATGCTTTTCGAGGATCCTGCAGCTTTCGGCTTCAAGCTGGATGCCTCTGACAAATACCCATATTATGAGCCTCAGAAAGTGGTGGAGGTTGATTATTCCATCAGCAGTCTGGTTGACTTCGCGAAGCGCTACGGAATATCCTACATGCAGCTCAAGGAAGCCAACCTCTGGCTTCGCAGCGACAAGCTGACCAACACTAAGAAAAAGACATACAGGATCATCATACCTAAGAATATTTAGATCCTGACTTTTGTCAGGATGACAAGTTGGTTATTATCTCATCCCGATGCGCAATACTGGCCGTTCATCCTGATCGACCCGCCCCGTCATCCTGAACTTGATTCAGTTCCTATGTCTTCAATTAACAGTGAAATACCCCGTCTATGGGAATGTCCCAAGGGTCGGCTGGAATGGAATCGACGATCTGCTGCGGGTATGCGATGCCCCAGACTGGGCAACTGACATTATGCAGGAAACGGTCGTAGAAGCCCTTGCCTCTGCCAAGACGAACACCGGATTCCGTGAAGGCTATGCCGGGAACAATGACAAGATCCAGTTGCGACGTGTCGCGAAGCAGTACTGCATTCCCAGCGGGTTCCATTATTCCGAAAGCACCTGGAGCCACAGTGCCTGAGGAATATTCATAAACATCTATGTCATTGCCATTTACCTTCGGCACATAAAGTTTTTTCGAGGCATCGGCCAGCAGCAGGGAAGTGTCTATCTCATCGGCAAGGGACATGAATGCCATGATTCGATTCGCGGACTTCCATTGTGGGCTGGACAGCACTTGGCGGCATGTTTCTATTGAATATTCATTTTTCTGCATTGGTGAAAGGGATTTTACCCTAGCCCTTATCTCCGCTCTGATGCTGCGTTTGTCGTTCATGCTCATTCTCAAATTGTTTTAGTAAAGAAAATCTAATCTAAGATACCATATATTTTGTAATTTTGCGGCCAAAATGAATAAAAGCAATCAGATAGACATGTTGAACGGCCCCCTGATGGGGAAGCTGGTTCGGTTCGCCATACCATTTGCGGCAAGCAGCATTCTTCAGCAGCTGTTCAACTCCGTGGATATAGCGGTAGTCGGTAATTTCGCGAGCAGCCAGGCATTGGCTGCGGTTGGAGCTAACGGTCCTGTGATAGCCCTGCTGCTGAATTTCTTCATCGGCATCTCGCTGGGAACGAATGTCATAATCGCGAATCACATAGGCCAGAAGAATGAGGAAGGCATATGCGAGGCTGTTTCAACATCTTCCGTAATAGCTCTCGTGGCTGGATTCCTCCTCATGATCGTAGGTCTCTTGGTAGCTTCGCCTCTCTTGAAATTGATGAATACGCCTTCCGACGTGCTGGACCAGGCGACTCTTTACCTAAGAATAGTGCTTCTAGGAGCGCCTGCCATATTAATATATAATTTCGGTGCGGCCATTCTTCGAAGCAAAGGTGACACGAAACGTCCGCTTTACATCCTCATAATCGCCGGCATAATGAATACCATCCTAAACCTCATTATGGTGATCGTTTTCAACATGGATGTGGCAGGAGTAGCCGTTGCCACGACGGTTTCCAATATCGTTAGCGCCGGAATGATTGTCTGGATGCTGACCCACGAAGAGGGACCCTTCAAGCTGAAGATAAGAGGCATGAAATCATATTCACGGTCACTTTCAAGAATATTGAATGTTGGCCTTCCTGCGGGCTTCCAGAATATGCTCTTCGCTATTTCTAACGTGTTCGTGCAGTCAGCCATCAATTCATACGGAGCTCTTGCGGTGGCAGGAAACGCCGCAGCGCTGAACTATGAATTCTTCTCTTATTTCTTCGTGTCGGCGTTCGATGCTGCCGCAGTGACATTCGTAGGACAGAATTATGGAGCCGGAAAGGTGGACAGGTGCAAGACCGTGTTCAAGATCTGCATGGTGCTCAGCGTGATAGTTTCCAGCCTTTTCTCGGCCATCATCCTTCTGAACGGCAAGGCATGCATGAGGGTCTTCACATCTGACCAGCAAGTAATAAGTTTCGGAATCGAGAGGCTGAAATATGCCACCCTGTGGATGGGACTGGCTTGCAGTTATGAAATTGCAGGCTCTTGCATGAGAGGCTTCGGCTATTCGCTGCAGCCAGCCATACTGACCATATTCGGCACCTGCGTATTGAGAATAGTTTGGATTTACGCCGTGAGCCCCATCTGGCCGGGGCTGGGACACTTGCTGTCTGCATATCCTGTCTCTTGGGTGCTTACTGGCACGATGGTTCTCATTTCTTATCGCATCACCAGCAGAAAAGCCTTTTCCCTCGTTTCAAAAACCGAATAAAAAAAGCGGCGATTACTGCCGCTCATGAAAACTTTCGCAGGATTCATTACAGAGCATTTTTGCTGATCATGTATTCTGCGATTTGGACGGCATTCAGGGCTGCGCCCTTGCGAATCTGATCGCCAGTCAGCCACAGAGTGCAAGAATTGTCATCTGCCAAGTCCTTACGGATTCTTCCGACATAAACATCGTCTTTCCCGGCGCTTTCAAGAGGTGTAGGGTAGACATAGTTCTGAGGATCGTCCTTTACTGTGACTCCAGGAGCTGCTTCAAGGGCTTTTCTTATCTCGTCGACTTCCAGAGGTCTTTCAGTTTGGAACCAAACGCTCTCTGAATGGCTTCTTAATGAAGAAACCCTCACGCAAGTTGCGCTAGTCCTCACATCAGAATGCATGATTTTCCGAGTCTCATGGAACATTTTCATCTCCTCTTTAGTGTAGTCGTTCGGCATCATCTTGTCTATCTGTGGAATTACGTTGTATGCAAGCTGGCAAGGAAATTTGCTTACATGTTCAGTCTTGCCAGTTTCCACAATGTCTTTATATTGCTGCTGAAGTTCCTGCATTGCCTGAGCCCCAGCACCGCTGGCGCTCTGGTAAGACGAAATGTGAACTTTCGCGATATGACTCAGGTCATCGATTGGCTTCAGAACTACTACCATGAGTATGGTCGTGCAATTAGGGTTCGCTATTATGTTCC
>Ga0256404_1012996_pt1 | contig 10659 bp, 6 predicted proteins | sample RumenRJG_01DNA_FD_185990 | JGI IMG/M metagenome (GOLD analysis project Ga0256404, IMG submission 185990) | Bovine rumen microbial communities from Lethbridge, Alberta, Canada - RJG_01 | ecosystem: Host-associated > Mammals > Digestive system > Stomach > Rumen | place: Canada: Alberta | collected...
CATTTGCCAAAGACAATTTTAAGATGACGGGTAAGATTGATGGTGTAGGGAACGATACTCTCTGCATTGAGTATGTCATACTACAGCCACAAAAACAGATTGTCAAACGCAAAATAGTTGTAAAGAATGGAGAATTTTCATTCTCTGCAAAACTACACGATGCCTATATGGGATTGATGCATCTCAAATCAAAACCCCAAGAGACGCTTTATACCTATTTCGTGCCCGATGAGGAGGCGATTTTCAGTGGCCGTCTGAATTCTGTAGAAGAGCATTGGAGTGGCAGCACTTTTTATCAGCAGTATGAACGAGTCACAAATTTACAGCGTCCTTTTAACATTGAATTTGCTGCTGCCAGAAACGAGCCAGACAGCATTCGAGAACTAAAGAATATCGATATCAATAATCGTTCACATTCCGTTTACATGAAATATATCGAGGAGCATCCTGACGAGGACGCAACGGCGACATTGGTCATAAATGTGGATTACGACCAAGCACTTACAGCTATTGGGAAACTGACCTCTGAAGTGAGGAACGGCAGGATGAAAAGCGAATTGGATCAAAACGAAAGAATGTTTACTCTTGTCATGAAAGAGAAGGCTGCACGCGATGCTGTTAAGAACGACACCATAATAATAGGTGAGCAAGTACCTGAACTTGGACTGAAGGACCTTAATGGCAATGTGCTGGAGTTGAAATCCCTGCGTGGGAAATATGTCGTGCTTGACTTCTGGGGCTCGTGGTGTACTTGGTGCATCAAGGGATTCCCCAAACTGAAAGAATACTATGCGAAATACAAGGACCGTCTGGAGATTGTGGGCATCGATTGTAACGACACTGCCGAGAAGTGGGCTGCTGCTGTCAAGAAACACAAAGTGCCCTGGCTGCACGTAAGGAGTGAGGATGGAATTGCTGAGCAGAAATTCCGAGTGCAGGGCTATCCCTATAAAGTACTGATTTCGCCAGAGGGCACGATACTAAATGCATACCTCGGAGAAACAGATGATTTTTATCATTATTTAGATGCCACTCTCTAACAATACGGTGTTTCTATGGTATGGTCTTTCTCTGCTGCAGGAAACAAGGGAAAGTCGCAGATATGTTAATTATTGCATGAACAGGAACGGGGTTTCAAGAAAAAAGTGTATCTTTGCAGCATGAAACTATGGGCATTAGTCTTTTTCCTGCTCCCGCTGTTGGGATGTGCGTATGTGGGTTGGCATGTGTGGCGGATTCTTCCGTTGGCAACCGTGTGGAAATGGGTCGTCGTATTGCTGATGACGGCCTGCTTTGCATTGTTTATTTTGAACTTCGTCATCGGACTTGACCGCGTGCCGCTGCCGTTGGCACGGGTGATGTACAACGTTGGAAACTCCACGCTCTTCATCCTGCTCTACCTCTTTATGCTTTTCCTCGCATTGGATGTCGTGGCGCTGGTGTTGCATTTTGCTCGCCCCTCCGTTGGAGAGGAGATGCGGATGGACTTTCTTCGCGACAGCCTTCCCGGCACAGTCTGCGTGCTGGGTTTCATGGTTGTGCTCTTCACTTATGCCAACTTGCATTATCTTCACAAGGTGCGCGTGCCGATGGAAATAGATACCAGGGGAAAGGTGACGCGACCCTTGAAACTTGTGTTGATGAGCGACCTGCACTTGGGGTATCACAACAGCCGCGCAGAGTTTGCCAAGTGGGTGGACAAAGTTAATGCCGAGCAACCCGACTTGGTGCTGATTGCCGGCGACATCATCGATATTAGCGTGCGTCCCTTGTTGGAAGAGAATGTGGCAGAGGAGTTCAAAAGAATCAAGGCGCCCATCTATGCCTGTCTTGGAAACCATGAGTACTATAGCGGTGAGCCTCGCGCCCAGAAGTTCTATCGCGATGCCGGCATCCATCTGCTTCGCGATTCCGTCGTCACGCTGCCCGACTATGGCAACTTGACGATTATCGGAAGGGATGACAGGACAAACGGTAGGAGAGCCCCCCTTTCGTCCCCCGAGGGGGACACCATAGCCATGCCTTCTGCCACGAAGACTATAGAGACCCCCTCAGGGGCTGTAGGGGAGGCTGCTCCTCTTCTTAAGGGACAGGCGTTGGACGGTTCTTTTTCCATCCTCCTCGACCACCAGCCTTACCACTTGGAACGCACGGCGGCTGCTGGCATCGACTTCCAGTTCAGCGGTCACACGCACTACGGACAGGTGTGGCCCATCTCATGGATTGAGGATGCCATCTACGAGTGCGCCTACGGTTCGCTCACGAAGGGCAACACCCGCTTCTACGTCACCAGCGGCATCGGCATCTGGGGCGGCAAGTTCCGCATCGGCACGCAGTCGGAGTACGTCGTGCTGACGCTGAAGTAATCGATTTTATTTCTCATCATCATGCCTTTTCCAAGGTACCTAAGTGGCTTGCACGCTGTGTCCAAGCCACTTATGCTATCCCCGTAGCTATTTTTTTTCCGATTTGTTGCTTGCGATTCAATTATTTTTACTATATTTGCAGATGGAATCAACAAATGTTTAACTAAATAATTACTAAAATGAAGAAGTACACCCATGCATGGCTGGCCTTCATGGCTATGAAGCGCCTCGACCAAGCCACATTGCCGGAAGTGGAGGGCAGTGGAAAATCGGCCGTTGAAGTGGCAAGCTTCGCCAAGAGTCTTGTGCGCTGGTTTAAGAACTACCGCGACTTTGTCGTTCAGGGTGCGTGGTATCCTGACGAGGTGTTTTCCGATCAGGGCTCGAGCCACGGTGTGAAGTATGAGCCCGACATGCTCAGCGAGGATGCCCGTGTCTTCAAGGCACTACCTGATACGATGGAGGTGCGCAATCTGATGATGGAGGAATCGCCGCTCTATGGGAAACCATTTACTATTGTGAAGGGTAATCTCTGCGACCGCTGCGATGCGATGGCACACACCATTGTTGATAATTTCAAGATTCAGTATCGGGAGGAGAAAGGCAATCCCATCTCGCCTTCGTCGACACACATGGCCATGCGCTTTTTCATCATGAGCCATTACATTGCCGATGCCCACATGCCTCTTCATTGTGATGCCCGCTCACTGGGTACGATTCATACGGCTGTGGAATCGCAATGGGAGAGCGCCGTGAAGAAATCGTATATCATAGACGAAGACAACGAGCGCTTCTTCTACGATCCGAACGGCTATCCGCTGAAGGCAGACAAGATGAAGAGCCTGATGACGCTTGTCGAAGAGAAGATTCTTTCGCGTCCGTTCGTCTACAACTGGGGTAATAGCGACTACAGCACGTGGGACTATATGAGTGCCGTGACGGAGTATTCCTATTTGCTCGCCTACGAGATGTTCCCCCGTGACTTTGAGGACATGGGCTGGACGGCATACAAGAAGACACCTGCTGCTGCTCGATTCGAGGAGTACAGCTCAAAGCTCATGACCGATGCCATTGACTCTATTGCCCGTGCCTGGCTGCATGTCTGGATTCGCTATCGCCTGTGGGGCCCCGATAAGTCGAAGGCTAAGTAATCATTCGTCGTTAATCCCGCCCGGTAGAGCACCGAACGGCTCTGTGCAAACAGCATTTTGTTCCCACCGTGTTATCAAGTAATGCGGTGGGAACATTGTTTTTATTCCTCTGGAGTAATGCTCTGATGTATCTATCTCAATGACCTAAAGAATCAAGAGCATTGAGTTCGTTCAGCAAATTAACTTAATTTGTTCGGTAAATTAACTTAATTTGTTTAGTAAATTAACTTATTTTACTTAGTAAATTAACTTAATTTGCTCATTAAATTAACTTAATTTACTTTTCAAATTAAGTTGTTTTACTATTTCATAGCATTGACATAGCTGTTTTAGACGATTGCTCCAGCCTGATGAAAGCATTGTTCCCATCCTTTTAAAGGATGCTTTTTATAATAATCAAGGCTGTCTTTGTTGTTGAGAAGTGGTGCTTTTGGTTATTCAACAAGATGCTAAATGCATTGAAAAGTGATAATATGAGCGTTTCAGAGGGCCACTTTTTGTTAAATAGTATTAATGTTCTAAAGATTTAGAATGAAATATTTGGATGTTCTAAAACTTTAGAATATCTTTGCAGTCGTAATGTTCTAAAACTTTAGAATTATAATGTTGAACCCCAAAAACTATAAGCAATGATGAATAAGACAAAAACATTGACCAAGGGCGAGATGCAGGTGATGAACGTGTTGTGGAGTCTGCCTGACTCACAGGGCACGTCACACGACATCATGAATAACATGCCCGAACCCAAGCCGGCTACGACTACGTTGCTGACATTCCTGAAGATACTCACCGAGAAAGGCTTCGTCGAGGCTGTGAAAGTGGGCAAGGGGAAATTATTCTCGGCAAAGGTAAGCCGTCGCGACTACACCTCTTATTATATGCGTGACGTGCGCGACACTTTCTTCGGAGGTTCGTTCCGCTCGCTGGTATCATTTTTTGCCGAGGAGGAAAACCTCTCGCAGCAGGAAATCGACGACCTTTTGGCACTTCTCAAGAAAGACTAATGTCAACACTCCTTCATACCCACACTCCTTCACTCTAACGCTCCTAAAAGATGCTTTCATTCCTTATATACGATTTAAAGGTGGCAGCTCTCCTTGTAGTGTTCTACATGTTCTACCGCCTGCTGCTCGAACGCACATCGCTCGTGCACTTCAACCGCGTTGTTTTGCTCTTGACGGCAGTTCTCTCATTCGTTCTGCCGCTTTGCATCATCACGGTTCATGAATATGTCGAGGCAATTCCCGTGACGACTACTACCGTTGAAACGGCAGGGAATGAAATCCTACAACAGGCCCCCGTTTCCTTCTGGTCTGTATATGGCCCACGACTGACATTCCTGCTCACCGTCGTTCTTGTCGGTGGTATGCTCATCCGCATGGGCATAGTAGTAAGGTCGTTCCTTAATTTGAAAAAACTGATCAGCAATAGCGAGAAACAAACATTGTCCGACGGGGTGGTGATGGCCATCACCGACGAGCCAGTGGCTCCCTTCAGCTGGATGCGCACCGTAGTCATGAACCGGTCTGACTACGCGTCGCAGACGGATGGAGGTGCTATTCTCGCCCACGAGCGAGGTCACATCCGCTGCCATCACAGTCTGGATGTAGTCCTCGTTGAAGTGCTCACGGCTCTGCAATGGTTCAATCCAGTGGTGTGGTTTTTGCGCCAAGACCTGCGCGCTCTCCACGAATGTGAAGCCGATCAGGCCGTTCTCTCTCAAGGGTTCAATACGGACCAATACATTCAATTGCTCATCCGTAAGGCCATTGGGCTGCCCGTCAGTCAACTGGCCAACGGAATGAGCGCCAGAACAATCAAAAAACGAATAGTCATGATGAAAACAAATAGAAAACCGAGCCGCTCCTCGTGGCTTCGCGCTCTCTACATCCTGCCCATCGTTGCCCTTGCACTCATTGTCCAGGCACACACGGTGGTGGAATGTCGGCAGCCTTCACTTGCCGCTGAGGGCGTTACGAACGATAGTCTTCTCGTTGCTATCGATGGTGGCAGCTGTTACACCAGCTTGGATGAACTGCCAAAGTTGGTAAAACCTGAAGACATCGATAACATAACTGTAGTCAAAGGCAAGGCTGCAGTTGATGTCTTTGGTGAAGAACGTGCTAAGGATGGAGTCGTCGTCATCGAGACAAAAGCCTTTAAACAGCAACTGGAGCAGACACCGCCCGACACAGCTTTGTTCGATGGTGAACGCGATGCCCTCGCAAGAGCTTATGCCATCCATCTGAATGACCTGACGCAGATAGGTGAGGTGCTGAAAGGAAAGGTGGCCTCGGCTCCGGAACTCGACTACGAAGGAGGTTTCAATGCCTTCTTGGCGAACAATCTGAAGTATCCCGCCGATGCGCTCAAGTATGGCGTTACAGACAAGATGACGATAGCCTTCCGTGTGAATGAAGATGGAACCACGACTTTGCCGCATCTCGTGACGAGTGGCATCAAGGGTGAGGTGGAGTACACGGGCGCTGTGGTGTACGGATACAAGAATGCCAACATGCAAAAGCCCAATGCCGAACAGCAGAAGGCAGCTGAGGCTGCACTTGTTGACGAGGTGCAAAGAGTGTTGAAGAAGGCTCCAAAGTGGAAGCCGGCCCGCAACGGTGAAGGCAAGCCCATGGCCGTGACGGTGTCGTTCCCTGTCATCTTCCAACTCAAATAATATAAATAATCGTTAGGACATGTTCCACGATTTGAAACAATTTATGCCTATCTTTGCACCATCAAACAAAACGAATATGACGATAGAACAGGTAAAAGAACGTAAGTTCGATGTAAGAATAGTGCCAGGACGCATCCCTTTTACGTTTTTGCTCGTCGTGCTTAGCTTTGTGCAAGTCTCGGCTAAGGATACGAATCATAGAGTCCATGGTGTTGTTTTTGACAGCTTCACCGAGCAGGGCATTCCAGCCCTCATCACTCTGATGACTGCGGACAGCCTCGTCGTTGACACCATGACTGCCATCCCCGACGACTATCCCTTTCGTGACTATCCCCATGCAGCTGACTATGAGTTCACCATTCAAAAAACCGGCCGCTACATTGTGAAGGCCGAAATGGAGGGTTACGAAAGTACATACGTCAATTTTGAACTGCGTAACAGACGTGAGCAGGACATCAAAGTGAAGCCGCTCCGTATGGAGAAGGATTTCCACGACCTACCCGAAGTTGTTGTAAAGGCCACAAAGGTGAAGATGGTGATGAAGGGCGACACAATCGTATACAATGCCGATGCCTTCAATCTTGCCGAGGGCTCAATGCTTGACGCACTCATCGCGCGTCTCCCTGGAGCACAGCTCACCAAGGAGGGGGAGATTTTTGTCAACGGCAAAAAGATTGAGAGCCTGCTCGTGAATGGGCGCGACTTCTTCAGCGGTAGCCCGAAAGTGGCTCTGCAAAACCTTCCTGCCTATACGGTGAACAAGATCAAGGTCTATGACGAGGCGGGGGTTGCCTCACGCATTATGCAGAGGGACATGGGCGACAAGCGATATGTAATGGATGTGAACCTGAAAAAGGAGTTTTCAAAAAGCTATATTGGAAACGCCGAGGCTGGCCTAGGCACCGATCATCGCTATTTAGTCAAGGCTTTTGGCATGATGATGTCGGAAAAAGAATGGATGATGGGTACGGTCAATGTCAACAATTTGAGCGACAATCAGAAAACACGACTCATCTACAGAGATGGCGGTGGCTATGATTTATATTGGCGTCCACAGGGTGAAACCAATGGATTGCTAACTAACCGTGAGGCCAACTTCGGATATGTACGATACTTTGACAACAACCGAAATTGGCTTGAGAATAGGCTTCAGCTGGTTCATAATAATACTGACGAGCAGTCGCGAGAGAACGCCCAGACCTACCTGCCCAATGGCGATTCCTTCCGGCAACAGCAAAGCAGTTCAACCTTAAAGACAACAAAACTGGAAGGCAGCATCAACCACCACCTCGAAAGAGGAACCGTCTTCAACATGAGTGAGATGAGACTGAGATACGACCAAAACAAAGGCTTAGGCTATTCCGAACAAACCATAAGCGATTCGGCTTCGGTGCTTAATGAAATGCTGACGCGCAATTCCCACGAAAGCAAGAACATCGTTGCCAACGGCTCTGTTGATGGTGGAGCAAAAGTCATTGCCGACATGCTGCGGTGGAGCCTGAGCGCCGACTACGACCGTCTGACTGCCGACCAGTTCTCGCTCAACGACATCCAATACTCCAATAGCGAGATACGGCGTGACTTCCGCAACAACTACTGTGACAACAGTCACCAGACTTGGAATGTGAAGGCTAATACGATGTATGAAATTTGCTGGCCTGAACTGAAGATTACGCCGCAATATGAATACAACTACCGCTATAATAAGACATCGAACATGCTCTATCGCCTTGACCGACTCGCCGATGCCGACTCTACGCAATTTGACCTGCTGCCCTCGGCACGCGAAGCCCTCGCCGACGTACTTGATGCTCCCAACAGCTATGATTTCCACGAGTATCAAAACCATCACCGCTTCCGTCTGCAAGTGACGTCAGACAAAGAATTATCCAATCGTGAAAGCAAAGGCATTGTCAGATATTGGAGTCTGCAACTGCCTGTTCGTCTCGTGTACAAGAATCTATACTATAACCGACTGGGTCGGCACGATGTAAAGCGCCATGCCGTGTTTTTCGAACCCGAATTTCAGGCCAGAGGTGAAATCAGCAGCATCGAATGGTACTTCAATGGCAGCATCTGGTCAGAGATCCCCGACATGACGGCAATGGTTGACTACCGGGACGATAGTGACCCGCTGAACATCCGGCTTGGCAATCCTGAACTGAAGAACCTCCACTACTATCGTTCTTCTCTCAATCTCAGGCGCAGGTTCAGCCGTCATCAGCAACTCTTTTCATTGAATCTTGACTACAATCAGCGAGACAATGCCATGGCTTTCGCTACTGTTTTCGACAAAACTACGGGCATTACCACCATGCGGCCTGTAAACGTAAACGGAAACTGGAACGCCAGTACCGAAGTGGGCTATGCCCGTTCACTAGACAAACCCGAAAAGCTGACGCTCGACAACCAGTTCAGCTACAACTACCACCATAGCGTGGACATGGCGACAGTGGCGGGCATGACCGACAGCCAGCGCAGCATTGTCAGCAACCACCAGTTCAGCGACAACCTCAAGCTGACTTTCCGCCCGAACGACAAGCATGAGTTCACACTGCGTGGTGGCGGCACATACTACCTCGTTGGCAGTGAGCGTGCAGGCTTCGAAAATATCCGCGCCATAGATTATCTGGCGGGATTCAACGCTACCATCGGCCTGCCTGCAAATTTCCAACTCGTCACCGACCTGACGATGCATGCCCATCGTGGCTATCAACAGAGCGAAATGAATACAACGGATTGGGTCTGGAATGCCCAACTGACGCGCAGCTTCCTCAAAGGAAAACTCCTTGTGAAGCTAAAAGGCTTTGACATCCTCCAGCAAATATCTACCACGCGCTATGTAATGAACGAACAGGGTCGCACAGAGTCGTGGCACAACAGCGTTCCGCGCTACGTCATGCTGTCGCTCTCATGGAAATTTAATGCAAATCCCCCAAAAAAACACGAGTAAAGACTATGGAAAAAAATGCAGCTTACGTAACGTAAGTTCGATGTAAGACGATTGCAAGAGTCAGAGCTGTCCTTCACCGTTGAAACAGAGTATTTATTTGCGCTTCGCAAATGATACACTTAGACAGCGTAAACGATACATTTAGACTTCATAAACATGTTCATGGGTTGTTATAGTACAAGTGACGGAGGGTAATCTGCCCTCTGGGTTTGCTGGTCTGTCACATCTGTCGCATCTGTCACAGAATTCCTTATCCCGAACTGGGGTAATACATTCTAATTGTGTACGTAAAAGGTGCCTTTGATAAGCTTGGGCACTTGATAGTTAGTTTGTTAGATAGATGCATCAACAGGAAGCCCCTGTCTGGCTCGCGAGAGTAGGGCAGGGGCGCTTGTTTTTTATCGTTTATTGCGACTCTGTCGCAACGTGTCTTACTATTCGCCTCGCTTGTCAATGAGTTCGTAGCCTACATATTGCTTGCGGGGAAAGACGAAGATGTCGTCGCTAATACCACCGCTACGGAACTTTGAGATGTTGATGTGCGCCCAGAAGAAGGCAACCTTGATTTTCAGGCTGATGGGCACGCGCGTCTTCTTGTCGATCACAGCCTTGATGAGTTTCATCCCCTTGCGGCCTTGCTTCAGCTTCAACGTGAGCAGATAGCCTTTGTCTGTCGCCGAAACGCTGTAGTTGTAGTCGTCGGGATCGAACTTGAAGTTACTCGAATATTTGTCTTTCTTGTCCGAGGCAGCATCGAAAAGCGTCACCGTCTTTTTCTTTGTGTCTACCAAATAGTGGTTTTTTCCATTGTTCCAAGCCAGATAGCGACTTTCTATAAACTTGCTTTTGTCGCCCTTCATCCAGATAGAACCAGACGTCTTGTAGATTCCCACCAGGTTCACGTCGTAGTGAAGCGTACAACCTTCCTGGCCGAAAACCATCTTATAGGAGCGGTCGAACATTTCGCGGGCCTGACGGGCATTGGCCGACTGAGCCATCGCTGGTTCATAGCAGCTGAGCAGCAGAAGAAGAGTGATGACCCATTGAAGGTGTGCGCGATAGTGCGTCGTTATGTTTTGCATCTTGTTTCCGTGTTATAGAAGTTGTGCAATCAGGAACCGTGACAGCAAAGATCAGTCATCTCGCTTGTTCCTGTGTGCAAAGGTACAAAAAATATATGAAACGGAAATAGAGAAACGGCATTTTTCTTGCACAAAAACGAAATTGTGTGCACTTGTAGATGTGCTTGTGTAAAGAATCAAGAAAAAGTTTAGGCGAAAGTGAAGATTTTCTCGAAAATATTTGCATGGTAAGGATTTTTGCCGTACCTTTGCACTCGCTTCGCTCTAAAATGAAGCATTTGAATAGCGATCTTTGAAGATTTTACATAAGACAAGAAGTAGTAGTACAAGAAGCGTGCGTACCTTATATATTATATAGTATGTAAAGCGTATGCACTGGTAAGTTTTGCGAACCTGAGATTCTTTATGAGAGACTTCGATCTGGATA
>Ga0256404_1012997_pt1 | contig 10659 bp, 11 predicted proteins | sample RumenRJG_01DNA_FD_185990 | JGI IMG/M metagenome (GOLD analysis project Ga0256404, IMG submission 185990) | Bovine rumen microbial communities from Lethbridge, Alberta, Canada - RJG_01 | ecosystem: Host-associated > Mammals > Digestive system > Stomach > Rumen | place: Canada: Alberta | collected...
TGAGCAACTTACCATGAGTCAGTACGGCCCGTTTACGGGCGGCAAGTAACAATCCTGCGCAGCTGGCAGACCGTACTTACGCGTTTGACGCGTGCGCGAAGAACATAGGGCTTTGCCCGCATAAGCAAAACCACCCGCTTGGCGGGTGGATGCTTATTATGCAAACGCAGGACAAAAAATGCGCCGTTTCCTCGTCTCCGCAGCCTTCAAAAAGCGGACTGCAATTTTCTGCTTGCTCCCTGCGCGGGGCTGTGGTAGAATAGCATTGCTATGCGGGCATGATGAAATTGGCAGACATGCGAGATTTAGGTTCTCGTGCTTTACGGCGTTGGGGTTCGAGTCCCCATGCCCGCACCAAAACTAATGCAGTGATTGATACCTCGGTATCGGTCACTGCATCGTTTTTTATGCCTTGAAATACAAGGCAGGAACAGCACTTTACAGCCTGTAAGGTGCAAACGAGAAGTAAACCTTTTCCATTGGAAGTGCTATGGGTACGGACGGTACAGGCTACGCCCAAGCGTACTCAAAACTACCGTTTTACACGATTTTACCGTTTAATAAAAAACGCCCGGAAACGCTGAAACGCAAGCGAATCCGGGCATTTATTCTGTTCTCGTTTTCACAGCAGTTCCGTTATCTCTTTGCCATTCTTGAAGGTGAAAACGAGCCGTTCATCTTCATAAACAGTCACATGGTCGATGATGGCGTACCACAGTTTTTCACTGAATGTGATCGGCAGATCGGGCATAATGCGTATCTCTGTCATGAAACACTCAAGCGCATCCGCTTCAAAGGAGCGGGACACTTTTTCTCTCTGTAGTTTGTCATACTGTGCTTTTGCCTTGTTGAACCGCTCCGTGTAGCCGTCATATTTTCTGTTGTACTCCTCTTGACTCAAGGCTATGGAGGCGTTTTTGCTTATCATCTGTTCGGTCAGAACGCTGATCTCGTCCATCTCCGCTTCAAGCTGCTCCATCTTTGCGTCACATTCGGCGGTATCCTTCAGCACAGAGCAGAGCGCCTCACAGTCCTCAAGCAATGCGCTGCGGTCGGATAGCAGTTCGCTGACCGCCTTGAGGAACAACTGCTTGATCTCGCTCTCATAGAGGTGCGGCGTTTCACATTTCCTGTCGCCATCATATTTTGCGTTGCACCGCCATATCACACGGCGGTATTTGTCTGTGCTGTGCCATACCTTGCTGCCGTAGTAAGCGCCGCAGTCTCCGCAGATGATCTTCGAGGAAAACGGACTGAGGCTGTTCTGGTGCTTGCCTTTGGCTTTCCGCTTTGCCATCTCTGCCTGTGCGGAATTCCAGTCCTTTTTGGAAATAATCGCCGGATGGCTGTCCGTCACATAGTACTGTGGAACTTCGCCCTCATTGACCTTCATCTTTTTGTTGAGAAAATCCACAGTAAAAGACTTCTGAAGGATGGCGTCACCCTTGTATTTTTCATTCGTGAGGATGCTCTCTATCGTACTGCATTGCCAGTTGACCTTACCCCTGGGCGTGGGGATACCCTGTGAGGTGAGATATCTTGCGATCTGATTGACGGACTGACCTCCCACGAACATTTTGTATATCAGCTTCACGATTTTTGCTTCTTCCGGCACGATCTCCGGCGTTCCATCCTCGCCCTTGCGGTAGCCGAGAAAAGAGGAGAACGCCATATTGACCTTTCCGTCAGCAAAGCGTTTCCGCTGTCCCCAGGTCACATTGTCCGAGATGGAACGGCTTTCTTCCTGGGCAAGACTGCTCATGATGGTGAGGAGCAGTTCGCCCTTGCTGTCGAAGGTAAATATCCCTTCTTTTTCAAAATAGACCTCGCAGCCGTTTTCTTTCAGCTTGCGGATGGTGGAAAGACTGTCCACGGTATTCCTCGCAAAACGACTGACCGATTTCGTGACGATCAGGTCTATCTTCCCGGCGAGTGCATCCTCTATCATGCGGTTAAAGCCGTCACGGTGCTTCGTGTTGAGCGCCGAGATACCTTCGTCCGTATAGACGTCCACGAACTCCCAGTCCGCATTGGAGCGTATGTAGCGGGTGTAATAATCTACCTGGGCAGCGTAGGAAGTAAGCTGTTCCTCGCTGTCAGTCGAAACACGGGCATAGCCTGCGACTCTACGCTTTGCGTGGGTATCAGACGGTATGCGTGTGTATTTTTGTATCGTAGCCGGAATGACTGTTACATTAGGCATTGTTCTCTCTCCTTTCCAAAGCTTTCTGCCGAGCAGACTCTCTCATCTCCGCTGTCCAACTTTCCGAGCGTGAGCGGTCTTCCCAATGGCGGACTTCTTCCGTTCCGTCCTTAAATCGGATGCGGATATTGTTTCCGTCCTCGGCAATAAGCTTCTCAACGCTGCCAAGGTCAATATCTGCCGTCAGAGCGGATAGTTTCGGCTCGGGTATCTGTTTGGATGGACAGGCGGCTTTCCCGGTGCTATCATAGGTCACACAGATCCACACGGGACCGGCGGCAGTCTTTTTTCTACGATATCTCTTTCCGCAATGGGAGCAGAACACAATACCGCTGAAAGGGTATCGACCGGAATAATTCTTCTCCGGCGGTGCGAACTTCGCAGCCCTTTTCGCCATCTCCGCCTGCACCGCGTTATAGTCCTCAAGGCTTATGATCGCCTCGTGCGTACCTTCCGCATGGTACATCGGCAACTGTCCTTCATTGACAAGCGTTTTCTTGGTAATATGATTTTCACGGAACGTCCGCTGCAACAGCAGATTTCCCGTATAGGCATAGTTTCGCAAGACCTTTGAGACCGTGCCTTTTGACCACCTGTTTCCGAGGCGCGTGGGAATGTTGTCGGCATTCAGCCCGTTGGATATGGCAACAATGCCTTTGCCGTCCAGATACTCTCTGAATATTCTGCGGACAGTCTCTGCTTCGCTGTTATAGACGATAAGTTTTCCGTCTTTGTAGCGATAGCCGAGCATCGTTCCGTTCCAGGGCATACCTTCTTCAAAATTTCGCCGGACGCACCATTTCTGATTCTCGCTTGCGGAAAGGCTCTCTTCCTGTGCGTAGGATGCCAGGATGGAAAGCATTAGTTCGCCTTCGGAGGATATGGTGTGGATATTCTGCTCTTCAAAGAACACGTCGATGCCGAGCGTTTTCAGTTCTCGCACCGTTTCCAGAAGCGTTACCGTGTTCCTGGCAAAGCGTGATACGCTTTTTGTGATGACCATATCGACCTTACCCTCACGGCAGTCGGAGAGCAGACGCTGGAACTCGCTGCGGCTGTCTTTCGTCCCGGTCTTAGCTTCATCGGCATAGACCCCTGCGTAATTCCATCCGGGATGGCTTTGAATCAGGCTGCTGTAGTAGCTGACCTGGGCGGACAGAGAATGGTGCATCGCATCCTTGCCGGATGAGACACGGGCATACGCAGCCACTTTGACCGCCGTTGGCATCTTCTTTACGAAAGTCCGCTGTTCTACTGTTTTCAAGGCTTTTGACCTCCTTTGTATCAAGATTGGGGTAGTACATATATCACTCTGAAAGCCTGAAATAGCAAGTATTACACGGCATAAATACTGTCCGGCTCAATCCCGTGTCTTTTGCCGAGGGCGGCATAAAGCTTCTTTTTATCGGTTTCGGAGAGAAATCCCTCTTTTGCCATATTGTCCACAAGGGCAACGGCAATGTGATAGTTCATGAGATTTTCCGCAGAATGGCAATCAGGCGTTTCCGTTTTTGGCTTCATGGCTGATTCTCCTCTCTCTGTTATAGGCATTCCAATATGAGGTACGGCACTGATCCGAGCAGTACTTTTTCGCTTTTCTCCCCGGCGTCTGCATAACGGGTTTACCGCAGTACAGGCAGCACAGAGTTCCTGGGATATCCGGGTGTCTGCGTATATGGCTCTTGACCGTATTGACGGAGATGCCGAGGGTATTGGCGATCTCGGTCGGCTTTTTCCCTTCGATACGCATATTGTTGATGGCTGTGATTACTCTTTTACGCATAATATCGTTCCTTTCTGCCGTAGTCGGCGTTTGATGATAACGGCAGAGAGTGCCGGAGTACAGTCGTGGCGCTCCCTGCCATCGTTAAGTTTACTCTTCCTCGCTCTGCTCGATCTTGAGGACTTTGACCGCATCCGAACGGATGAGTCTTCCGTCAATGAACTCATAGCCCATGTATCCGATCTGATGGTTCACAGAGAACAGTTCGTTGAGTGTTCTGAGATAGACGGGACTGCGTTTCACGATCCAGTAAAAACCGAAGTCACCGAAAGCGATAGGTTTCTCACCGTCATCGGCATCCGGCATATCGTTGCAGATGTACACAGGCTTGCCGAGAATGGTATCATTGGTATGGTTCCAGAGGTAGTTGCCGTCATTGTCCTTCAGCTTGCGAAGCGTGAGCGCCGTCTTATCGTTCATAAGCCATACGGCGCTCTTGCGATATTTCTTGTCGACCGAGAAGAACAGATCGATGACGCTGTCAAAGGTAATGGTCTCGGCGGTCACGCCTGTTTCCGCTCCGGCTGTATCGTCCAGGATGCCGTAAGGCTCATCCTCGCCGGTCCCGTTGATGAACGCTCCGTCCTCCGCCTCGGCAAATGCCTGGGAAAGCGCCTTGACGAGATAGTCCTCAATGTCAAAGGATGAATCGTTGGTGAATTCCGCAGACGCTCTCATGATGGTGGCAAGTTTATTGTTACGGACGGTATGGCGGTTGAAATCTCCGGCGATGTCATGAATATCAATCTCGCCGTATTCCGGCACGAATTCCGCAGTGACCGTATTTTCATAAGCGAAGATCTCCGTGGAACCGCCGTATCTGGATACCACGTTTGCGATGCTTCTGAAAACGCTCTTTTCTGTGATAGCCTTTTCATACTTGCTGTCGGCAGCGTCCGGGAGCATATATCCGCCGGCGTTTACGTTGCTTGCCTTGCCAAGGATGGCATAGTCCGGGGCCACGCCTCTCATGCAGTTCCAAAACTGATGAGCGTAGTTGCTCTCTTTGGTGGTGTTCTTCATTTCGGTGTAAGTGTTATTCATTTGATTTTTCCTCCTGTTTTTAATGGTTTTTGTTGATACGGCGGACGCGGAGCAGAAGAACCGCTCTTTTGACCTTGCCGATGTATTTACGCTGAACGGCTGAATCGAGCATCTGCTCGACCGTGCCGTACCAGTGGCAGTTTTCTCCCACGCTCATACCGTAATAGCTATGGAGAGTGAGCATTTTCGGCAGCAGAAACACTACCGAGCCATGTACCTTGTGAGGGATGACGTCAAGCACATAAAAGGTGCTGAAATCTATCTGTCCTACAAGGCATTTGGCGAGTTTTCTTGGGAATTTCATGGTGCTTTGCCTCCTTCGGGGCAATTACCCCTTTGATTTCGCGGTTTTTACGCACGTGACCCCAGGCCGTTGCCCGGGACCTAAAGATGTAGAGATAGATAGGCCCCTGGCTTACGAGCAGCGGTCGCAGAGAAGAAGCGTCAGCCTTGTTCCGTCCTTCGGCGTGGAAATGGCTGTGAGCCGTTTGCCGCAGTAAGGGCAGCGGATATCAAGGTCGATAACGCTCTCCGCTTTGACAGGCTTCGAGGCACACAGGCGGTAGCGGTGAGGGATGAGTTCCTCAAGATACAGTTTGTGATGCTCCTTGACGTTAGCCTCGTCCGTGGTGAGGAACATCGGCACCTTGACAGTGCCATCTGTATCCGCATTCACGAGCGGATGGTATTTGATGCGTTCCATCATCTCTCCACCTGCTCTTTCATGATTTTCATGCCGCGGCTGTTGCAGAAGTCCACAGCAGCCTGGAAGGACTCGAAGAATACGGTGCTGAAACCGTACACGACCTTCCAGCGCATGGGATCGTCACGCTTGCAGTGCATGATGATCACGGGAGTTCCTTTGTCCGTGCGTCTGAGCTGCACTCCGTCATAAAGCTTGTCGCTGAAGTCCGAAGCTTTCATGCTGTGCAGGATATTCTTCTTTTCGGGGGTTATCCCGATGGGTATCAATTTCATGATGTTTTTCTCCTTTCGTTGTTTTTCCACGCTTGGGGCATCGTGTGGCAGATGCTGTCAGAGGTCTCTATAAAGAAAGTTGTTTTATATACCGCCGGTCAGAACTGCCACGGACTGCCCCCGTTGTGTTTACTTCAGAAAATCGTCCGCTTCACGCAGTTTGTAGCCGATGAGCAGCGTGGTCTTTTCTCCGCCGGACTGCGGACGCTTTCTGACAACTTGTCCGATTTTACGCAGTTCCTGCATGAAGTTCCGGCAGTTCTCCGTATAGCAACCGCTCTCATAGCACCAGGTGCGGTAACGCTCGTATACGGCTGACGTTCTTTCCTCGGACGGTGCGCTCTCGATAAGGCAATCCTCAACGAACTGTGCGGTCTTATCGCTGTCATGACCGTAGGATCGGATGGCGTCCTTTACAGACTGCGGCTGTTCAAAGCCTTCATCCCGGAGCAGACGGTAGCCTTCAATGAGCCAGTTTAAGATGGTGCTCTGCACCTTTGGCTTTGCGAACTCACGCTTTAAGCCTTTGTCCTGCTCTGCTTCATCGAAATGGCGGTCAAACGGGACGATTACGATGCGTCCGCTGGTAAACAGCGTCATATCGTTGATGGCGGGCAGATAGTTCGTGTTGACGTACAGTTTGAACTGCGATTTGAAGTCGAAGCTGTTCTCGTTGAGGAAACGGGCGTTAAGGGTATCGTTTCCCGTCATGCTCTTTACCTGGGCGGCGTTTAAGAGCATCCCACGGCTCGGCTCGGAGATATTGGCAAAGCGTATCCCGGCAAGTCTTGCGATATCCTCGCTGGGAGCGTGGCTGTCCGTGCGGTTCTTCTGCGCGATGGTCTCCGGGCGAACGGTCAGACCGTACTCTCCCATGACGGGCAGGATGCTCTCCACGAGAGTGCCTTTGCCGTTTCTGGTCGTTTCGCCGTAGTAGAAGAACATACACTCGAAGCGTGTGTCTCCCGTAAGACCGTAGCCGAGCGTCTTTTGCAGATATCGTGCCTTGTCCGTATCTCCGCTCATGATCTCCGAGATGAAGCTGTTCCACCGATTGGATACGGCGGACGGGTCGTATACCGCCGGACTGATCTTCGTGATGAAGTCCTCTGCGGTATGCTCGTGCGCCTCACCGTTTCGGATATCCACGGTGAGGTTTTTGCAGTTGAAGAGATACGGGTCGCGGTCGAAGTCCGCCATCGAGATGGGATAGACGCTCTGCGCTTCTCGGATATAGATATCGCGGAGCCTGCGTGACGCCCAGCGTTTGCACCAGGCGAGCATCTTCTTACGGTCATGCTCATCGTGCAGTCCGGCGGCGTAGACGAGCAGGGCATCATCCAGACTCTTTCCGAGTTCCGTGATGCGAAGTCCGGCGCTGTCGGCCGCCCAGCGGTTACCATCATAGACGAACCACTTCTTCCGCTCCTCCGCATACCGCGCTATGCCCTTGAACACGTCGGCGAACAGTCTGCCGAAGCCGATATCGTCCTCAGAGTAGCGTTTGTTCTCCGCTGCGTTCAGCTTTCGGAGCATATCCGCTATACCGCTGAAGTCCTCCGCAGCCGATGCGATAACGAGCGGTTTGTAGAACTCCGTGCAGCCGTCCACGGCTTTTCGCAGCGTGGCTTCACGGTAATCGTCTCTGTCCCACTTCTCACGGCAGAGGTCGGACTGCCGCATGAGCCTGTCCATCTGCTCGGTATCCCCTCCGCAGTAGAATGCGAGATGGGAGCAGAGGGCGAGATCGGCTTCGCTTGCGGACGCATACCCTGTGGGGTCTCCCTCCCAAAGCCTCCTGAACTTCTCGCCGTTTTTCGCGCCGAACGCAATATCCAAGACGGAACTGTCCGAGAGGAAACTCCCCGGCGGCTCCGTTTTCGCTTTATTTGCGGTCTTTCGGAGCATATATTTTTCGGCAATCGTGAGCATCTGCTCTCCGCGCTCCTCAATACCTTTCTCACGGATGGCGTTCCCGGTAATGGTCACGAACTTGGACGTGCATCCCGAAGCGTAGACCTCGAGACCGATCCTGCGGTTGTTGATGTAGTACCGGGTCTTGTCATAGGCGGTATCTCCGGCACGGAAGATGATGCGGATGCCTTTCCCGGACGGACTGGTCTCCGTGTAGGAGTCCATCATGTCCACGATGTCCTTTGCCAAAGGCGTCAGCTTTCCGTCTTCACAGCAATGGTCGATATCCACGGCAGAGAACCCGCCGTACACCATCATGCCGATGCCGTCATAGCCTCCGTTTTCAAGAACAGCCGTGACCGCAGTGAAGGACGAGAAGTCCGCAGCGTTCGTGCTGTCGGCGCGTCTGCCGTCCGTCCGATACGGGACTTTGGTCTGCTTGTCTTTCCGCAGTTCGTACCGCCACAGGCAGAACCGGGCGTTTTGCTTTAATTCTTCCGGCAGCTTTTCGTACATGGGTTTTCACCTCCTTTCACCATACGGAGATTTACGGGGTGTTTTGTGGGGGTGTTTTTCAAAAAATCTTCAGAAAAGTTTTATGAAGTTTCTTTCCTGCGGCTTTGAGAGACTCCGCCACGGAGGAGAAGTCCGCGCATTCGATTTCCGCTATCTCACGGTAGGTCAGTCCGGCAAAACGCATACGCACCCGGCGGCGCTGCGTTTCCGTGAGAACTGACAGATATCGCTCCATACGATCTTCCTCGTCCTCCTCTTCACAGGCGATATAGATAGTTCCCGGGGTGTCTTTGTCGGCATACTCCATCCCTTCATAGAGCAGAGCGTCAATGCTGAACGGAGCGTGGTAGCGTTCACGGCGATCGGCATTGCTTGTCCTGCGGTCATCTTCCGCAAGGAACTCGGCAAGTTCCTCCGTTACATCGACCCAGGCGGTCGAGCCGTCCGCAAGTTTGTATTCAATGATCATTTCGGTTCCTTTCCGCCCGAGGACGGTAAGAGCCGAAATACAATGGAGCCGGGGGTAAAAAGAGCCTGATCACGAAAAAAGGGCGCACTTATCCCAGGGGGTACCGATATCCGCGCTCCGCAGCAGTTTTGCGAAGTACGATATGTATCCCGGCCCTTATACGTAATCAGGCTTTCGATATTTTGTTTTAAGAGTGTTATCTGCTCATCCCTTTACGGACAGCAGGAGTCTTTGTTTTCCGCTTTTGTAAAAATCCTTTCACTTACCCACGGTCATTTGAGATGCTGTTTTACGAAGAATTCATAAATTTCTCTCTACTTTTCTATTGGTCACGAGAGTGCTGTTTCGGAAAAATCGCTTTAAGATTTCTCACCTTACGCAGAAAAAAGTTCCGTTTGTTGAGTGTCCTCCCACATGGCAGTCAAAGAAATCTGCCTTTTTTGCAAGGTCAAACCGTGATTTTTTTCACCATACGCAGAAAAGACTGCCGTTTGTCAGGGTATCCCCATACATGGCAGTCAAAGAAATTTGCCGATTTAACAAGGTCACCCTACATGGCAGTCGAAATTTTTTCTGCGAAATCGTACCGCTCACAGATGGCAGTTAAAAAAATCTTCCGTTTTAACAAGGTGGGAAGATAAATAAAAAACAGCCGTCCATAAGCAATGGATCGGCTGTTGAAATATTCACCAAGTCGTGATATAATATTTTATCTCTCTCGGATGGAGGAACGATTATGTCTGTAAGTTACAAAAAGCTTTTTCATATATTGATTGATCGTGATATTACAAATGTGCAATTGCAGCAAATGGCAGGTTATAGCGCCAATATTACAACCAGGCTCAAAAATAACACATATATTTCGTTGGAATCCGTAGAGAGAATATGTCGTGTTCTTGGTTGTAAGGTTGACGATATATTGGAATTTTCCGCAGAAGAAGAGTGTCAGAGTTCAAACGAATAATCATAGAAAGGATAAGCTTGTATATGAGTCTTGAATTAAATCAGAATATAAAAATTCTTACTGACCATCCAATCGTGAATACAAAGGCATCCGAAGTGTATGTTGATGTCATATTTACATATGGAGACTATTCATGGGCTGGCTATGATCCTATCGAATACAGGCGCACAGGCATTTCGATAGATTTTGAAGACAAGGAAAAGCTTTATCCTTATTTGAATTCTGTTTACGTTCAAATGAAGCCAAATAAAATGGATGCCTGGAAGAAAAATCAGGAAGAATTCTGGAAGACAAAACCCGGAGCTACAACAACGAAAGAATTCTTTGATACGCTTGCCGAAGGCGGATGGAAATGCGGTGCTTGCGAGATGCCGCGCAATCCGAATCCGCAACGAAGAATCCAAGACTTAAAAGAGTTCGGATACACGATTGCGACAGACCTTTCCCGTTACTGCCCTCACTGTGGGCGCAATACCAGTCAGAGAATCCTTCTGCCCATCATTCGTGGTGGAAATGAAGGGAACGGATATGAAACATGGTCACCTGCACTTAGAAAGAGAATCGTCCAAGTCTTGGGGAATATAGATGTGTATGAAGATGTCTACAGCCCTCATTGTTTGCCGGATCACAAGTTCTCTGAAATACGGTGGGACGATAACACTGAATATTTCGTCTCTGTCAGACACCCCAGACCGCAAGAAGTCAGACACCCTCACCGCGAAAATCCTACACCCATTCCGCATAGATGGTGCATGGCGGCCGCACGGATTGCGCACGGCCGCCACGCC
>Ga0256404_1012998_pt1 | contig 10659 bp, 10 predicted proteins | sample RumenRJG_01DNA_FD_185990 | JGI IMG/M metagenome (GOLD analysis project Ga0256404, IMG submission 185990) | Bovine rumen microbial communities from Lethbridge, Alberta, Canada - RJG_01 | ecosystem: Host-associated > Mammals > Digestive system > Stomach > Rumen | place: Canada: Alberta | collected...
CGCCCCTTCCGCGGTCGAGAAGAACGTGCCCTCGGGAAGCTCGAACCTCTCCCTCAGCTGCTCGCGAATGCGCGCCTCCGCGTCCTCCTCGGTCTCCCAGAAGCCGTCGTCGACGGCGCTGATGCCGACCTTCTCGAACGAGTACGCGCCACCCACGTGGTCATGGTGATGGTGCGTCAGCAGTACGGTGACGGGCAGGCTCGTGATGCGCTCCACCTCGGCCCGCAGGTCGCCCACGCCCTCCATCGTGTCCACCAGCGCCGCGCGCTCATCTCCCACAATCAGGTAGCAGCGGTTTCCCGCGATGTCGGCAAGCCTCCATACATGCGGCCTCACCTGGACAGACTCGATCCTCGCTTCCATGTCCCTCCTCGTCGGCGCCTCCGGGCGCCACTCGCGCAGGGGGCGGTCGCACGTACGCGCGACCGCCCCCTGCCGCGCACCCGCAACGCTCTGCGGTGCGCGCTCTCTTTCAAATGTTTGCGGCCAGCACTACCTGCAGCCAGTCCCGCCGCCTACGCCATCTGCGGCGCGGGGTCGTTCGTCGCCTTGCGCGCAAGGTTCTCGATCGGGCCCTGCAGGAAGAACGTCACGATGTAGCAGACCACCCACACGGGGATGATGTTCTGCAGGAAGCCAAACACGGACGCGATAAGCGGCGCGCCGCCCAGCACGCACGCGTCCAGCGTTCCCACCAGGTAGCACAGGACCACCGCGTAGACGGTGTTGATGGGCAGGTTCACCAGCAGGCCAAACTTCAGGCCGTCGGACGGCTTCGCGTGCTTCATGGCCCACTTCACGCTCTTCTCGGGGAGGGAGGGAATCATGCCGATGACCGTCGCGACGCACCAGGCGAACACGAAGTTGATGAAGAACATGGGCCAGATCCAGGACTGGCCGGCAGGCAGCGCGGCCGTGTGGAACACGTAGAGCGCCAGCCACTCGCATAGCACGCACAGTACCAGTGCGGTAAAGAGGTTCAGGACCGCGGCCTTGACGAACCTCGTGGATGTCTTCATGGGCATGATGTTTCCTCTCTCTAAATGCTAAGCTTCCCGCTTACCTGCACAAACGCAAGGCTCGTGCATATTGCCTGTTACACGGCCTAATGACCAGAAAGTGCGAGGTGCGCAAGCGAGCTTTCGCGCACCTCGCCGCCCCAAGGGGCCGGCGGGAGACCCCGCCACGTGCTATCGGTGGATGTAGCTCCCCGCCTGGTAGCGCGGGGGAACCACAGGCACCTCGATCCAGGAGGCGTGCTCGCCTCCCGTGTGGACGTTGTGGGTGCCACGGTTGTCCGTGTCCCACGACAGCGGCTCGAACCAGCCGTCGCGGATGTAGCGGCCGGAAATCTGGACGCGGAAGCGCTCGCCCTTGTGGTACACGCGCGACGTCGGCACGATGGCGATGTCCACGGCGCGCACCTCGCCGTCCTCCAGCTTGTGCGTGTCCGTCATGGTGTAGACGGGCGTGTGCTTCTTCGTCAGGCCGGCATCGACGGTCGCGCGAGAAACGCGGCACTTGCCCCATGCGCCCGGGTGCGGCTCGTCGAGCGTGAGCCACGGCACCCACGTGCCGTCCTCGGACGCCTTCTGGATGTTCACGAAGAGGTCCATGTCGTCGTAGCCGTCGCAGCTCACAAACAGGTGCAGGCTCATGTAGCCCGTCACCTCCGTGTCCTCCGGAAGCGTGAAGTCAAAGTCCAGCTCCTCGGTCGCGGGATCGTACGACGCCTTCGCCTCGTCCGCAGGGGCCTCCTCGGCAAGCTCGAAGCACTTCGCCGGATGCGCAAGCTCCACGCAGTCCTTATCCTGCGAGGCGTCCAGGTACAGCTTCTTGTACACGGTGCGCTTGATGGGCCACGCCTTCTCGGGGCGCTTCTCCTGGTAGTCGACGTCGTAGCCGTCCATCACGTCCAGGCGCACGCGCGGCATCATCTCCCAGCCGTTGTGGATGCCCTTCAGGTAGCGGTCGTAGTAGTGGCGCAGCTCGTCCAGGTTGTTCGGATTGTACGTGTCGGGCCACTCGAAGTCGCGGTGGATGCGCAGCCACTTCTGGTGGCTGCGGCAGCGGCGCCACGCGTTGATCGATCCCGGCAGGTGGAAGTGCGACCATCCGCCCGTCTGGTACACGGGGACCTTCACCTTGCGGAAGTCGGCGCGCTTGTCGTTCCAGTACGCGTTCATGTCCGGGTACATCTTCGCCATGGCGACCTGGTCGTCCACGCCGTTGGGACCGGTCACCTGCGCGGCGATGAACTTGTTGAACGAAAGCGCGGGCACGCCGCCCTCGAAGAAGCTCTCGCGGTACAGATCGGTCGTGCACTCCCACGGCGCGATGCACGCCAGGTGGGGCGGCTGCTCCGCGGCGATGCCCCACTGGTGCATGGCGACGCCGGAGTTTCCGCTCATGCCGACCTTGCCGTTAGACCACGGCTGCGCCGCGACCCACTCCACGAAGTCGTAGCCGTCCTCGCGGTCCTGGTGCGTGAACATGTGCACGGAGCCCTCGGAGTGGCCCGCGCCACGCACGTCCACGTTCGCGACGGCGTAGCCCTGGTAGCACCAGTACAGCGGGTCCGGGCTCTCGAACTTGGCGCACTTGGACACCGTCATCGGCGGCACGCCCATGATCTGCCACTCGCTCATGCCGTCGCCCGGGCGCTTGCCAAACCAAGACCACGACACGATGGTCGGAACCTTCTCGACGTCCTTCGGACGGTAGATGTCGCAGTAGATCTTCGTGCCGTCGCGCAGGACGACCTCCTGGTCCTGCATGCAGATGACGCCGTCCGCCGCCTCGTACGTGTGCGGGTTGAACGGCGGGCAGAAGCCCTGACCCATGCGGGCCATCGGGTCGTCGGACGCGGAGAGGTCAACCTCGGCCTGGTTGTCGTTCGGCTGCCTCGCCACGCGGTACGCGGCCATCACCTCGTCCGCACCAAAGCTCTCGCGGTGCAGGAAGATGTAGCCCTCCGTGTCCGGGTCCCAAAAGATGGGGCACGCGTCCTCGTCAAAGCTCGCGCACTCGCCGCTCATCTGGATCAGGTCGTGCAGCTTCTTGTCCTTTACCGGCACCCATTCGGCCGGAATCTTGGGCTCCAGGAACATCCTCGCACCCCCTACTCGTCCAACAGCTCGCACACGAAGTCCGTCACCTCTCCAAACGTCTCGCAGCGGCGGAACTTCATGAACGGCACCTCGATGTCAAGCTCGTCCTCGAGGTAGGTGGTCAGCTGCGACACCTGAACGCTCTTGATGCCCAGGTCCGCGAACTTCGTGCCCTCCTCAAACTCGGAGGCGTCCTTGCCAAACAGCTGGCTTGCGCGCGTGGTGAGCGCGTTCCACACTTCCTGACGATCCTCGTCCATGACGAACCCCTTTCAAACGTGTATTCCGTCATGAACGAGTCTCGCCAACTCCGCCCCCGCGCAACATGGCATCGGGTTCAAAACTGTGGCCGCGGGCACGCGCCCGTTTGTGCACCAGTGCAAGTGCCGAGAAGGACCGCCGCCCTTCTCGGCACGCCGCGTCGCGTGCCGCGGCGCCTTGGCTACACCGTGGGGAACTCCATCTTGCAGTAGCGCTTGTACTCGTCCTGGATGGTGTCGCGCTTCTGCATGAACTCGATGCGGGTCTTGATGATCTCGTTCAGGTGCTCGGCGCGCGCCTTGTCGTCGTTGCGGTCGCGGATGAGGCCGTTTGCGGCAATCTTCAGGCGGGGCTTGCCGTTCTCGTCGGTCACCAGGTCGCCGCCGGCGCCGCACACCGCGCACTCCCACGGGAACTCGACGCCGTCCCAGTGCGGGTCGCCGGGGTACACCAGGCTGGAGTGGCAGTTGGGGCACACGCCGTCGTCCTCATCGCCCAGCCACGTGCGCTCCTCGACCGGCGTCTCCATGGCCTGCCACACGTTGTCGGCCATCTTCACCACGCGCTCCATCTGCTCCGGGAAGGTGAGCACGGAGCCCGGGCGTGCGGAGCGCTGTATCATGAAGCGGTCCACGACCGTAAGCGACATGGTGAACATCGTGGCCTGCAGGCTCTCGAGCGTCAGGGTCTGCCAGTCGTGCTTGGAGCCGCCCACCGCGATGAGGCCCGCGACCGTGTGCGGGTTCTCCTTCACCACGCCGATGGACAGCAGGAAGCTGAGCTCGTACGCCAGGAAGCGCTGCGCAAAGCGGGTGTACAGCGAGCTGGGCTGCAGGTCGTAGCTCGGCACCGCAATGAGCACGCCGTTGCAGGTGTGCATCTCGGCCACGAGCCTGTCCACGTCGTCCTTGTCCTTCAGGACGCAGCCCTTGTACTCCTTCGTGGGGTCCTGCGCGATGGCGCCCATCTGCATGGTGCAGCCCTCGCAGCCCGTGCACGGCAGGATGTTGTAGTCAAACAGGTTGACGAGCTCGACGTCCGCGCCCTTCTCCCGCAGGCGGGCGAGCGCCGCCTTCAGCGCGATCTCGCCGTTGCCGTTGTGCATGCCTGCGCAGATGCCCATGACCCTGTGCTTGCGTGCAGCCTCTTCTGCCATAGCTTGCTCCTCTCGACAGGCGCCCCTTGCGCCGTTTGCTGAGAAGAGCATGCGCCTTCGCCCGCGGCGGCGCCATGCGTGCGCGCACAACGCTCTTGCGGGCTTCGCCTGCAGCTTTGTGCGAACGAACAGGGTTTGTCGGGGGCGCGCTGGGGCCCGCACAAGCGGGGCCATCAGCACCCCCGGCGCTCGTGCGGCGACTACCCGCGCGGCACCTAATCGCGCGGGTGCTCGCGCAGCTGCTCGCGGGTGTGGCGAAAGCGCGGGCAGAACAGCCCCAGGTACATGAGGACGCGAAATCCCACCTGCATCTGGAACACGTCCTCCCCGCTCGACAGGTCGCAGCCCAGGATCTTGCGGATGGTGCCCAGGCGGTACAGCAGCGTGTTCTTGTGCAGGCTCAGCTGCGCAGAGGCGCGAGCGGTCGACTGGCCGTTCTGCAGGTAGCCAAAGAGCGTGTTCATGAGGTCGGAGTCGTGGATGCGGTCGTGCTCCATGAGGGCCACCAGCGTCGGCGGGCAGATGTCCAGCAGGTCGTCCGTCTGGTTCGTGCGCTCAAGCAGCTTCACGTAGCTCAGGTAGTCGTAGCGCATGATGCGTCCCACCTCGAGCGCGTTCGAGACCGTCTGCCCAAAGCGGATGGCGTCGTGCGCCTGCTCGTAGCCGCTGTGCACGCCCGTGAGCGACTCGAACCGGTTCGATATGCCAAACAGGAGGTCGTTCAGGTCGCCCACGTCGCGCATGCGGCCGAGCTCGAACTCCGTCAGGTCCTGCCCCTCGTCCTTGCACACCAGCATGACCAGCTGGTTCTTGTGCAGGGCGTACAGTCCGTGCGTCAGGAGCGGCTGCAGCTGTCCCGCGACGTTCTGCATGTTTCCCACCTGCGCGAAGGGGTTCCTGGGCACGGCCACCACCACGCGCATGCGATCGGACCGCCTGAAACTGATGGCGGCGGCGCGGCGCTCGAGCGAGGTGGCGTCCGGGTGGTCGTTCTCAAGAAGCGACGCCAGGAAGTATGACCCCATCTGGCCGCGCGTGCTCAGGTACACGGGGTTCTTCTGCAGCTCCTGCGCCACGATGCCAACCAGCAGGTCAAAGCCGCGCTCGTCCTCGGGCATGACGGTGCGCCCGCGCTCCACCAGCAGCACGTGCGCTATGCAGATGCCATGCACCATGGCCGCGCCCACCAGGGTGTTTGCCTGCATCCGGTCGTTGAAGTGCACGCATGGGCACACGCTCTTCGCAAGGTGCTCGTCCAACCCGCGCTCGTGGATGTAGGCGATGCCCTCCTCGCTCACGAAGCCGCTGCGCAGCTCGTCGCGCATCACGCGGGCGAACTCGGAGTCGTCGTCCGGCGCCACATCCATCTTGCGCGCCACGTAGCGATAGTTCGCGTCGATCACGGCAACGGGGTTTCCCAGCACCCGCGCGGCTACGTCCACGATGTGCTGAAGTCCCATGTCCGAGAAGAGCGCGTTAATCATCTGCTTGCCGGCATCCTCCTGCCAGCACTCGTCTCCCGGTCGAGGGGCCTTGCGCTTCTCGCCCGCGTTGTCGCATGCCGGCATGCGCTCCTCCATCCGTTGCCTCCGTTCGCGAACGTGCGCCGGCGGGAGGGTCGGGACATGCCCGCACCCTCCCGCCTAGCGTGAATTACAACAATCTATCATGCGCGATGGGCGCGCCGTGCCACATCGAGCGACTCGCTACTTTGCGGCAGCCTCGCGCGCGACTGCCCGCACGGCCTCCTCCGCCTCCTGGGCGGGCGTCAGCTTCGCATAATGAATCATGCCAAACACCACCAGCACCACGATGATCGCGATGCCCAGGACGAACTTCTGGCCAATCTGCGCACCGAACGGTGCGGTGGCCGCCTCGAAGAACAGCGGCGACAGCGCCATGCCAAAGTTGGTTCCGGCCATGCCGATGGCAAGGTTGAAGGCGCGACCCTCGTTCGTGCTATTGCCGGCTGCAAAGTTGCCCTGCAGAGGCACGTACGTCTCCTTGCCGAGCGAGGTGACGAAGCCGGCGGCGCACAGAACGACAAGCGACGGCGCCACGAGCGTGAGTGCGAGGCCCACGATCGTCACGCACCAAGCAAGCGGCATCGCGCGGTTCTTGAAACGCTTGAACAGCGGTCCCACTAGGAGTCCCGCGAAGATGCCCGCCACCGTCATGATGGTGGACGCCATGGCGCTCTCGCCCGTTCCGCCAAAGCCGCGCTCGGCCACAATCAGGGACACGTTTGTCGAGAAGAGCTGGAAGCACAGCACGAATACGAAGCTGATCAGCGTGATGAGCGCGACTTCCTTGGGCATGTTCTTGAAGACGTTGCTCTTGCGCTTGGGCTCGAGGTGACCCATGGGGAGACAGATCGCCTCGATGATGATGAACGGCAGCTCGGCGGCGTATGCGGCGTAGGCCATGTACCACTCGCGTGCGCCGAGGATGCCGGAGAGCGTGGTCCAGAGGATGCCGCCCAGCGCGACGAACGTGGAGTACACGCCCATGATGCTACCGCGCTGCTGTCCCTCGAAGTAGTCCGCAATCAGGGCGTCGGTCCCGTTCTGGATGCCGCCGATGCCGATTCCGATGAACACGGAGGCCGTGAGCACCTGCCAGAGCTCCGCATGGAACGCCACGACGGAGAGGCCCGCGACCATGATCAGCACGTGGCACGCAAGCGCGGTGTGGCGCTTCTGCACGCGCGTCGCGAGCACGGACGAGACGAACATGGCCGAGAGCGCCATACACAGCGGGATGATGCCGATGCACATCTGGACCGCCGCGATGTTCGCGTCCGGAAAACTCTTCGCGATCGAAGACAAGATGGGAACGGGAACGAGCATCCCCATTATGCACATCGCGGCAGAATAGATGCCGACGATGTACTTGACCTGCGTCTTGTTCATGATTCACACCTTTCTGCAAATCGAGTGGACAAGAAGCGATGGAACTCGCCCTCGTCCGGATGCCTTTGGCGCCAATCGCCTAGTCGTCAAAGCCCTGGAACACGGGCACGCCCGTGTAGACCTTGGCCTCCTCCTGCCCCGAAAGGACGCGCCGGGCGCCCGCGGCCATGGCCTCGAGCTCGAACTCGCCGGGGTAGGCCGTGACGGGTGCGACCCAGCCGCACGTCTTTCTCACGTGGTCGACGAGCTCGGCGCTGTGGGCCATGCCGCCACCGAGCAGGATCGCGTCCACGTGGCCGCCGAGGACCCCGGCCATGGCGCAGATCGCCTTGGTGAGCTGGTACAGGAGGGCGTCCCACGCACGCCTGGCGGCCGCGTCCCCGGCCGCCGCGCGACTTAGGACCTCGCGCGCGTCCGAGGTGCCGAGCAGGTCCACAAAGCCGCCCGTCTTCATGCACATGCGACGGAGCTCCGCCGTGGTGCGGCCCGCGTCGATCAGGTTCAGCACCTCCGCCACGGGAAGCGCGCCGCAGCGCGTGGGGGCCATCATGCCCTCGCCACCCACGATGTCGTAGCCGTCGACCATGCGCCCCAGGTGGTGCGCACTCACGGATATGCCGCCGCCCACGTGGCAGACCACGAAGTCGAGCTCCTCGTAGCGACGGCCCATCGACGCCGCGTGGCGGATGGCAGTCTCCTTGAGGTTGAGCGCGTGCAGGTGCACGTGGCGGTAGACGCCCCTGACACCGGTCATGCGGGCAAGGTCGCACAGCTCGTCCGTGTCGGGCGGGTTCACGACGAAGGCCGGCCTGCCGGCTGCCTGCGCCAGCTCGTGCGCGATCTGCGGGCCGAGCTGCGCCGGGTGCTGCACGCCGTTGGCGCCGCGGCGCGCGTGGTCCAGCAGGGTGTCGTTCACCTCGTACGTGCCGCCCTCCACGGGCATGAGGCCGCCGCCGCGGCCCACGAAGGCGTCCATCGTGCTGGGGTCGATCCCGGCCTCCGCCAGCGCGGACATGATGGTCTCCATGCGGTAGGGCATCTGCTCTGACACGCCCGCAAAGGTAGAGAGGGTCGCGGCGTCGTGGTCCACGGTCTTCTCCATGAGGGCTCGCTCGCCCTCGAACACGCCCACCTTGGTCGAGGTGGATCCGGGGTTGATCACGAGGATGCGAAAGTCCTTCTTTTTGACGTCTGCCATGTCTAGTCCTCCTTCAGCGCCTGGGCGCGGACGCAGCTCATAACGACGTTGCCAACGAGCTCGGGAACGGGGGACGAGCGCGAGCAGTCGCACACGACCTTCCTGAAGCCCTGGAGGAAGGGCCCGTACGCGTTTGCATGTGCGAAGTTCTGCACGAGCTTGACGCCGATGTTGCCCACGTTGATGTCGGGCCAGACGATCACGTTGGCGCGACCGGCGACCTCCGAGGGGCGGTGCACCTTCTTGGCGGCCACGTCCGGGCGGATGGCGGCGTCGAGCTGGAACTCGCCGTCGATCTTGAGCTCGGGCGCGAGCTCGTGGGCAGCCGCGACGGCGTCGCGTACCTTCTGCACCAGCTCGCCCTCGCTGGAGCCATCCGTGGAGTAGCTGAGCATCGCGACGCGCGGCTCCCAGCCGGTGAGCGCGGCCACGGTGCGCGCGGAGGTGACGGCAATCTGGGCGAGCTTCTGGGAGTCGGGGTTCACGCACACGGCGGAGTCCGCGAAGCCCAGCAGGTTGCCCTCGCTCCCCTCCCAGCCCGGAACGTCGAATATTCCCGCGGAGCTCACGGTGGTGACGCCGTCCGCCAGGCCGATGATCTTCTCGCCCGCGAGGATGACATCACCCGTGGAGCAGTCGATGCCACCGAAGCTCACGTCCACGTCCCCGATGCGCTGCATCATGAACGCGCGGTCCATGGCGCGCGCGGCGTGACGACGGACGCCCTTGGACTTGTACGGGCAGGCGGGGATGACCTCGAAGCGCTTGGAGAAGGACTCGTTTCCCTCCTCGTCGGTCACGTCCACGAGCTCGACCCCGGCAAGGTCGACGCCCTCCTCCCGCGCCTTGGCGCGAATGGCCTCCGCATCGCCCACGATGGCGCACCTTGCGAGGCCACCCTTCGTGAGCTCCGCCGCGACCTCGAGGATCTTGGGGTTCTCGCCCTCGTAGAACGCGACGCGCTGCGGGTCCTGCGCCGCCCTGCGGCGCACGTCGTCCATAAGACTCATGCTTGGTCTTCCCTTCGCTTAGGTAAGGGACGGGGCGACCGCGCGGGTCGCCCCGTCCCTGGGTCTGGTCTTCCGGTTTTCGCTCGCGCTTGCGGGTCCAAGCCCCCTCGCGCGACAGCCCGAGCAGTCCCGCCATCCGCCCGTGCATGGGCGACGTATGGCCGCTCTTCTCGGCTTCTTACTCCTCGTACTCCTCCGCGACGCGGTCGACGAGCTCGCCGAAGGTCTTCATCTTCATGACCTCGTGGATGGTGACCTCGACGTCGAGCTCGTCCTCGATGAGGGAGGTGAGGGCGATCATCTTCATCGACTCCTTGCCCAGCTCGTCGAAGGGGGTGTCAGCGGTGATGTCGCCCTTGTACTGATAGGCGGTCTTGGCGAATCCTGCCAGCTTGTCGAAGAGCTCCTTGTTGTCCATCGTGGTTCCTTTCTATCAAATGTTTATCTAAGCGCTTTTGGTGGGCCGAGCTATGCCTCGACCTCGTCGAGCTCGAAGCAGAGCTCGCTCCAGGTGACGGTCTCGTCCGAGCCGGGCTTGAGCGGGGTCACGCGCTCGATGGGCTTCGCGTGGACGCGAATCTTCTCGTGGTTCTTGTACAGGCGCTCCTGCAGGCCCTTCACGACCTTCTTCTTGCCGCAGAAGATCACGAACGTGTACTCCGGGCCCTCGTCCAGCTTCACCTTGCCGTAGCCGTAGGGCTCGACGGCCTTGAGGTAGGGCTTGTCGTTCTGGATGCCGGGGACGGTGAAGGACTCGAGGGTACCCTTGCCGCTGAGCTCGACCCACTCGGTGTCGGCGCAGCCGCACGTGTTGCAGCCCAGGTGGGGCGGGAACTCTATCGCGCCGCACTCGACGCACTTGCGACCGTAATACTTGCCCTGGGCGACGCCGTCGTAGAACTTCTTTACGATCGGCTCCATGTCTTCAAGAAGCATTGTCTGGTTCCTCCTCGTGGAAGTCTTCGTGACGGTTACTCGTGCGTGCGCAGGATCTGGCAGCGGATGTTCTGGC
>Ga0256404_1012999_pt1 | contig 10659 bp, 9 predicted proteins | sample RumenRJG_01DNA_FD_185990 | JGI IMG/M metagenome (GOLD analysis project Ga0256404, IMG submission 185990) | Bovine rumen microbial communities from Lethbridge, Alberta, Canada - RJG_01 | ecosystem: Host-associated > Mammals > Digestive system > Stomach > Rumen | place: Canada: Alberta | collected...
AAATGGGCTCCTTCCGGACCAAATGCCGGATCCTCTTTCTCGATGCCGACGACGAGGCCCTGGTCAAGCGCTACAAGGAAACCCGGCGGACCCACCCTCTGGCCGAGGGGCGGCGGGTCGAGGACGGAATTGCCGATGAGCGGAAAGAGATTGAATTTTTAAGGGAGCGGGCGGACTATATTATTGATACGACCCACCTTCTGGTGCGGGACTTGAAGGCCGAGCTCGAGCAGATTTTCGTCGAGGACAAGAACTTCAAGAACCTCTTCATCACGGTCCTTTCCTTCGGCTTCAAGTACGGAATTCCGGCCGACGCGGACCTGGTCTTCGACGTCCGCTTCCTGCCAAATCCCTACTATGTGGACAGCCTTCGCCCCCTGACCGGAAACGAGGCGGCGGTCCGGGACTATGTCTTTCAGACCCCGGACGCGGAGACCTTCGTGGGGAAGACCACAGACCTCATCAGCTTCCTTCTGCCCCGCTACGTGGCAGAAGGGAAGACCTCCCTCGTCATCGCCTTTGGCTGCACCGGGGGCAAGCATCGGTCCGTCTGCATGGCCAATGCCGTCATGAAGCGTCTGTCGGCGGACACCTCAGGCAGCTACGGCATCCGCATTGAGCACCGGGACATCGACAAGGACAAGAAACGGGGCAAATAGTGTCATTTTCGTCAAAAGTGCGGGATGAACTGGTGGAAAAAACCGGCAAAGCCCGTCATTGTCTCCTGGCTGAACTTGCTGCCATGAGTCTTTTTTCGGGAAAATTCATAAAAAATCAGGGCAAATGGCAGTTTTTTTTGGAGACCGACCGACCCGGGATTCGGGCGAAATACTTTACTTTGCTTTTACGAACGCTTAATATAAAGGACGTTGGCGGCGAGTATCTAAGCCCCGCCGCTGCTGAGTCTCTGATGACCGCCGCTCATCTGGCCCCCGGGCCCGATGGCTTTCCGGTCCTTACCGATTCGGTCATCATCATGCAGGAGTGCTGTCGAAAGTCCTTTCTGAGAGGGGCTTTTCTTGTTTCCGGGTCTGTTTCGGATCCGGACCGGTCCTACCACTTCGAGATAGCGGCGAGGGACCCGGATTCGGCGGAGCTTCTTGCGAACCTGATCCGGGATTTCGGCTGCGATGCGAAGACCGTTCTGAGGAAGAACCGCTACGTCGTCTATCTGAAGGACGGGGCGGATGTCGGAGAGCTCATGGCCCTGATGGGGGCCTCCCAGTCCTTCCTGACCTTTGAGAATGACCGGGTGGTCCGGGAAGTCCGGGGAAATGTCAATCGCAAAGTGAACTGCGAGACGGCGAATATCGAAAAGACGGTCAGCGCCGCTGTTCGCCAGCTTGACGACATCCGCCTCATCGATGAGACCTCGGGACTTAATTCCCTGCCGGAGAATCTCCGCGAGATTGCTTCCCTTCGCCTTTCGCATCCGGACATGTCTCTGACAGAGCTTGGAAAGCTGACCCACCCGCCCATCGGAAAGAGCGGGGTCAATCACCGCCTGCGGCGGATCAGCGAGATAGCAGAAACATTGCATTCTACAGACAGAAACACTTAGCAGAACATCTAGCAAAGACGCTTGTAATTAGGAGGTAAGTGGTAATGCGCAAGGATGTGGTAGTACAGATGGACACATCTATGGAAGCAACACCTGTAGCACACCTGGTTTCCCTGGCGAATCAGTTTTCCAGCCGGGTTTACTTCGAAATGGACACGAAGAAGGTCAATGCCAAGAGCATCATGGGCATGATGTCCCTGGTCCTGATTCCCGGTACCAAGGTCACGGTCGATGCCGAAGGAGACGACGAGGAGAAGGCCGTTCAGTCCATTGAAGCATTTTTGACCAAATGAATGTTTCTGCTGGCGGGAAGCCGAAGCAGAATATATAATAATATCCGGTCCCTTTGCGGATTGGATTTTCTTTTTTTATGGAAACGTTGTACTTTTGTGACTGCCCGCAGCGAAACAGCCTGAGACTGCACGCTGCTGGCTTTTTGCAGAGGGGCGGGGGTCAGCCATGAAGCGACTGCTTTTCATCTACAATCCCATGTCCGGGCAGGGCAAGGTCAAGGCCAATCTCTCCGACATGGTGGACATTTTTGTGAAGGCCGGCTACGAGGTCACCTGCTATCCGACCCAGGCCAGCCGGGATGCCGTGCGCAAGGCCGAGGCAGACAGCGCAGGCTATGATCTGGTCGTGGCCTCCGGCGGCGACGGGACCCTCGACGAGGTCGTGACCGGAATCATGCGGGCGGGCAGCCATGTCCCCATCGGTTACATTCCGGCCGGCTCGACGAACGACTACGGAAACTCCCTAGGCATCGACAAGCATTTCACGGACGCCGCCCAGATTGCGGCTACCGGCCAGCCCTACACGGTGGATGTCGGTGGCTTCGGTGACGGCTACTTCATCTATGTGGCGGCCTTCGGCATCTTCACGAAGGTCTCCTATGCGACCCCCCAGGACAAGAAGAACGCCTTCGGTCACGGGGCCTATCTCTTTGAGGCGGCGAAGGAGCTGAAGGACATCCCCTCCTACATGATGCAGGTGGAATACGACGGAAACGTGGTCTATGACGACTTCATCTACGGCATGATCACGAATTCGAAGTCCGTGGGCGGCATGACCGGCATCATTCCCGGCGATATTAATCTCAACGACGGGGTCTTCGAGGTAAACCTCGTGAAGAATCCCAAGAACCCCATCGAGCTCTCGGAAATCGTCGCCTACCTGACCGGGACCCGGAAGGAGTCGACCCTGGTCTATTCCTTCCAGACCAGTGAGCTCCGACTGAAGAGTGCGGACGAGATTCCCTGGACCGTGGACGGGGAGTACGGGGGCTCCTTCACGGACCTGACCATCCGAAATCTCCACAACGCGGTATCCATCATGGTGGAGAAGGACCCGGACGCTGCGGAAGAATAATGTAAAGCAACTATTTCGGGCGGGCTTTCTGTCAACCGGCCAGCGTTCTTTCGGCTGATTTTTACACCCGACAGCCTGCAGAAATCTCCTTGAGATTGCAGGGGAGAAGACGTATACTATTTACGTTGGTGTGAATCCTATGTACGGGGTTTACATTAGTATTGAAACCAGATTTTCAGGAGGTAAAGCACAATGCTCGTTAATGCAAAGGAAATGCTTGACAAGGCCAAGGCCGGAAACTACGCCGTAGGCCAGTTCAACATCAACAATCTCGAGTGGACCAAGGCCGTTCTTCTGACGGCTGAGGAGGAAAAGGCTCCCGTTATTCTCGGTGTTTCCGAGGGCGCCGGCAAGTATATGACCGGCTTCGATACCGTAGCTGCCATGGTCAAGGCCATGGACAAGTCCCTCGGCATCACGGTTCCCGTAGCCCTTCACCTCGACCACGGCACCTACGACGGCGCAAAGAAGTGCATTGAGGCCGGCTTTACATCCATCATGTTCGACGGCTCCTCCCTTCCCATCGAGGAGAATATCGCAAAGACCAAGGAACTTGTAGCCCTGGCTCACAAGAACGGCATGTCCATCGAGGCTGAGGTCGGCGCCATCGGCGGCGAGGAAGACGGCGTCATCGGTATGGGCGAGTGCGCAGACCCTGCAGAGTGCAAGCGGATTGCTGATCTGGGCATCGACTTCCTGGCAGCCGGCATCGGCAATATCCACGGCGTATATCCCGACAACTGGAAGGGTCTGCAGTTCGACGTTCTGGCTGAAATCCAGAAGCTGACCGGCACCATGCCCCTCGTTCTTCACGGCGGCACCGGTATTCCCGATGACCAGATCAAGAAGGCCATTTCCCTCGGCGTTTCGAAGATCAATGTCAACACCGAGTGCCAGCTGGTATTTGCTGCCGCTACCCGTGAGTACATCGAGGCAGGCAAGGACAAGCAGGGCAAGGGCTTCGATCCCCGGAAACTCCTTCTTCCCGGCACAGAGGCGATCAAGGCCAAGGTCAAGGAAAAGATCGAGCTCTTCGGTTCCAATGGAAAGGCTTGAAATTTTTCCTGAAGAATTATATATTGCTTAGAGACACAATGGGGTGCGATTTGTAAGGCAAATCGCACCCTTTTGCGTATATGGCCCGAAAGCTCCATTCGGACCGCCCTTGACAGGATATCCTGTCAGACAATACTTCATACAAAGGAGAGTGAAGAAATTGGAAGAGACGACGAAAAGCGTTGACCAGATCTTCGGTGAGAACGTCTTCAATGATGCAACCATGCAGCAGAGACTTCCCAAGAAGACCTACCAGAAGCTGAAAGAGATCATTCGCGAAGGCAAGGACCTGGATCTCGAGACAGCAAATGTGGTGGCCCACGAGATGAAGGAATGGGCCATCGAAAGAGGCGCAACCCACTACACTCACTGGTTCCAGCCTCTGACCGGAGTCACGGCGGAAAAGCATGACTCCTTCATCACGGCTCCCATGGAGAACGGCAAGGTTCTCATGAGCTTCTCCGGAAAGGAGCTCATCAAGGGCGAGCCCGATGCATCGAGCTTCCCTTCGGGCGGCCTGCGGGCAACCTTTGAAGCGAGAGGCTACACCGCCTGGGATCCCACATCCCCGGCCTTCATCAAGGAGAATGCGACCGGCCCCATCCTCTGCATTCCCACGGCCTTCTGCTCCTATACAGGCGAGGCTCTCGACCAGAAGACCCCTCTGCTTCGTTCCATGGAGGCCGTCAACAAGCAGGCCATCCGTCTTTTGCGCCTCTTCGGGAACACGACCTCTCAGCGGGTTACCTCCAGTGTCGGCTGCGAGCAGGAGTACTTCCTGATTGACCGGGAGAAGTTCCTGCAGCGCAAGGATTTAATCTATACCGGCCGCACCGTCATCGGTGCCATGCCGCCCAAGGGACAGGAGATGGACGACCATTACTTCGGTTCCATCCGCGAGCGTATCGGCGCCTTCATGAAGGACGTCAATGAAACCCTCTGGAAGCTCGGCGTTCCGGCCAAGACCCAGCACAACGAGGTGGCCCCGGCCCAGCACGAGCTGGCTCCCATCTATGAGACCTCCAGCGTTGCCATGGACCATAACCAGCTGATGATGGAGACCCTGAAGAAAGTGGCTTACCGTCACGGCCTCCAGTGCCTGCTTCATGAGAAGCCCTTCGACGGCGTCAATGGTTCCGGCAAGCACAACAACTGGTCCCTGACCACCGACGACGGCATCAACCTCTTAGACCCCGGCAAGACTCCCCACGAGAACATGCAGTTCCTCCTGGTACTGTCCTGCATCCTGAAGGCTGTCGATGACCATGCAGCTCTTCTGCGTCAGTCCGCAGCGGATGTCGGAAACGATCACCGGCTGGGCGCTTCCGAGGCACCCCCCGCTATCATCTCCATCTACCTTGGCGACCAGCTGGCCGATGTCGTAGATCAGATTATCGCCACAGGTTCCGCAGACCACAGCCTTGAGGGCTCCAAGCTCATGACCGGCGTTTCCACCCTTCCTGACTTCATGAAGGATGCGACCGACCGGAACCGGACGAGTCCCTTCGCCTTCACCGGCAACAAGTTCGAGTTCCGTATGGTAGGTTCTGAAGCCTCCATCGGCAACCCCAACATCGTCCTCAATACGATCGTTGCCGAGGCCTTCTCGGATGCCGCAGATGAACTCGAAAAGGCTTCCGACTTTGATTCTGCAGTCCATGATCTCATCAAGAAGCAGATCATCGACCATCAGCGGATTGTCTTCAACGGAAACGGCTACTCCGACGAGTGGGTTGCCGAAGCAGAGCGCCGCGGCCTGCCCAATATCAAGACCATGGTGGATGCTATCCCTGCCCTTACGGCGGATGATTCCGTCTCCATGTTCGAGAAGTTCGGCGTATTTACAAAGACTGAGCTTGAGTCCCGGTCCGAGGTCGAGTACGAGACCTATTCGAAGAAGCTCAATATCGAAGCCAAGACCATGATCGACATCATCAGCAAGCAGGTCATCCCTGCGGTCATCAAGTATACGACCGTCCTTGCCGAGTCCATCACGTCCGTTACCGCAGCCGTTCCTTCCGCTGATGTTTCGACCCAGCGGGAGAAGCTGACCGAGGTATCGAAGCTTCTGACCGAGGCAAATACGGCTCTTGAGACCCTTGTCAAAGAACAGCAGGCAGCCGAGGCTGTTGAGGAGATGGAGAAGCGGGCGCACCAGACCTGCGACAAGGTCGTTCCCGCCATGGCCGCTGTCCGTAAGCCTGTTGATGAGCTGGAAATGCTTGTGGACAAGGAATACTGGCCGATGCCTTCTTACGGCGACCTCCTTTTCGAAGTCTGAATATTGTTTTATATCAAAGCATGAATCCCCCCGGGCCGCGAAGCGGCCCGGGGGGATTTTTGTGGAGCAACTGCGGGCGATGTGACTTGCTTCCCTGCGACTCACTTCGCCTGCAGCAGTCGGACAATGGCCTTGAAGAGGTCGCCATCGATGGCGATTTCAAAGAATCCGCCCATGAGGGTTGTTAGGGACTTTGCAATATCGAGACCGAGGCCGGATCCTTCCGTGTGGCGGGAGCTGTCGCCCCGGATGAAGCGCTCCATGAGCTCGTCGGCGGAGACGTTCAGCATGTCCTTCGAAATATTCTTGATTTCTATAGTGGCATAGCCGCTGTCGGGAATTGCAGGCGCTGCCGTGATGTACACACGTGAGCCGGGGGCAGAATACTTTGCCGCGTTGGAAAGCAGATTCCGAAGCACCCTCCAGAGAAGCTTGCCATCGGCGGTCACGTAGAGGTCTTCCGGTACATCCACAACAGTCGTGAGGTTTGCGGCATCCAGCTTTTCTTTGTATTCCCCGACTGCCTGGTCCACAATCTCTGCCGCAGAGGTCTTTTCGAGATGCACTTCCACATTGCCGGAGTCGGCCTTCGACGCTTCCAGCACATCCTCCGTCAGCTTCCGCAGGCGCTCCGTCTGCCGCTTCAGAACATCGATGTACTGCTTCTCCTCTTCTTCTGTATGTTCCTTGCTCAGAAGATCCACATAGGAAATGATGGATGTGAGCGGCGTCTTGATGTCATGCGACACATTCGTGATGAGTTCAGTCTTCAGGTGTTCAGACTTCAGACGGACAGCCACCGCATCCTCCACCCCGTCACGGATGGAGTTTAAATTTTCCGCATGGGCTTTCAGTGAACCGGTCATGTACTTCAGCTTCTCCTCCGGAATCTTCTTTGAAAGGTCGCCGGCCCGGATGGCCTGCGCCTCCTCAAAGCACTGCTTCTGCATCCACCAGGACCAGAGGACGAAGGCAATTGTAAGAAGCAGGACCAGAACAAATACCCACGTATGAGGAATCTCCCCCCAGCCCCAGGAAGCATCCGCGTAGCGGACCAGCAGCACAATCTGCACGATAACCAAGGCAAGAAGGAGCATCATCCGCTTCCAGAAGTTGGGAATGAGCTTCCACAGGAAGAGTAAGAATTTTTTGATGCCGTGGCAGATCCAGAAAATAGTATTATTCTTAAGAAAGGCATGGGCCTTCACGCGGCGGGCCAGACTCAGGAAATAAAAGGCAGTCATGATGGCCGCCCCGCAGACAAAGCAAGAGAAAAACCCGATGCTGGGGAAAAGAGAAACCTGTGGAAAAGGGAAAAATGCACTGCAATCCAGTCCAAGAGCAAAGTAAATGCTGAGAATACAAAGCATCAGAAAAGTCAGCAGGTCGAATGGGATTTTGTCGAGCCAGCAAAGGCCGATTCCTTCTCTTCCCTTCTGGTGACCGGCCGCGCACATTTCAAAAACTGCCAGGGCACCGATTAAAACCCAGCCGATGACACAGCCTACGGTCAGGGCAATGATGTGAGCACTGCCGAATTCCACAAGAGCCAGGAGTTCTCCATCTGTAGAACCGATTACGCTGCTGCCCGCGACAAGAGCCGCAATGTCAAAGGTTTCAAAAATCAGCAGGGCGCAGATGCCGGCCATTCCAAAGGCTTTCAGAAGATTGCTCTCCCTGTACCTGTATGCGGAAGCAGGGCTCGTCTGATCCGCTCCGGTGGAAGCAGCTGCTGCCTGCTTCCGGGCTGCGTCTATATTATTCTTGTCTTCCATGGTTCTCCTCCATCCGGTAGCCCCGGCCCCACACAACGGTGAGATACCGCGGGTTTGCCGGGTCAATTTCTATTTTTTCACGGAGGTGGCGGATGTGGACGGCGATGGCACTGCGGCTTCCGGCAGTTCCCTCGTGCCAGACGGCTTCGTAGATTTCGGATGTCGAAAAGACCTTCCCCGGGTGCTGCATGAGAAGCAGAAGAATCGCATACTCGGCCGGAGTCAGGGAAACCTCCTCCCCGTCCACGGTGACGCGCTTTGCATTATCATCGAGGGTAATCCCGCCAACGGAAAAAATATTATTCTCACTCTGCGGACTGCCGCCTAAAACCTTGTAACGCCTGAGCTGCGAGCGCACGCGGGCAATCACTTCCGCCGGATTGAAGGGCTTCGTGATGTAGTCGTCCGCCCCGACGTTGAGGCCAAGAACTTTGTCCGTGTCTTCGGACTTTGCCGTCAGCAATATCACCGGGACATTGGAAAAGTCTCTGAGTTTCGAGAGGGCCGTAATTCCGTCCATCCCCGGCATCATAATGTCGAGAAGGACGAGATCGATTCCGCCTTCCTTCAGAATCGAAAGGGCCTCCTGTCCGTCTCCCGCGGACACCGTCTCATAGTCTTCCGCCCTGAGATAAATCGCGAGGGCATTCCGGATGTCCTCTTCGTCGTCCACTATCAGTATTTTTGGCATGCCAATTTTCCTCCATTACAAGAGTGATTATAGCGGAGGGGAGTTTAAGAAAAAAGAGAGGGAAGGTTTAAGAAATGATTAAGAAAGGGGCGCCTTCGCACAAAGGAAGGCGCCCCGGAAATAATTATTTGTCCTTATAGTGTGTTCGGCATTGAGCAATCCGAATTTCATCACCTGCTATTTTGTAAACCAAGCGGTTCTTTTCATCTATTCGCCGGCTCCAATATCCGGACAAGTCATATTTTAAAGGCTCCGGCTGCCCAAGACCGGTATTCCCATTCCGATCAATATCCTTCAACAGCTTGTTGATCTGTCGAAGAGTCTTTTTGTCCTGCGTCTGCCAGTAGAGATAATCCTCCCAAGCCTCATCATCCCAGACTTTTTTCATGGTCAATCCTCAATGAGTTCATGAGCTTTGCCTTTTCCTGACTCAAGATTCTGAATGCTGTTTTTCAGATGCTTCATGTTTTCATCCGAATAGAAAGGATCAATCGACACCTCAAATGGAATCCGCTTTTCTCTGGTCACCTTCTTGGCATACATAATAAATGCTGTAGTCATTGTCATGCCTAGTTCCGAACAGGTTTCTTCCATATTTTTCTTTAACGTATCATCCATACGAATGCTGACTGTCGTTTGTGCCATAAGATCACCAGTCCTTTCTAAAAATATTATAACGCGATTGAATACGATGTCAATACGTTGTATTCAAAGCTACGACTGCGGGTCAAACAAACCTCTTCAGCACTGCCTCTTTCACGGCCGCGTTCTTCGCCTTTGCGTCGGCGAGGCTCGTCCCCTCCGAATAGAAGTAGAACTTGATCTTCGGTTCTGTGCCGGAAGGGCGGACGAAGAAGACCGTGCCGCCTGTGAGAACATATTTCAGGACGTTGGAAGCAGGAATGTGATTTTCGATTACGCCCGCATCCTCGGCGGCTCCGCCCTGTTCCGGTGCCGTCCCGCTTTCTGTTTTTGAACCGGCCGCAGGGATCGGTACGCGCTGCGTGTGTCCATTTGAGAAGTCGATAACCTCTTCTACGTCCTGCCCTGCGACGCTTGTGAACGGATGCTCGCGGAGGTCCGCCATCTGCCCCTCAATCTTTGCCTTGCCGGAAAGTCCTTCATGAATAATGTAGGGCTCGTCCTCTGCGAAAAATCCGTACTTTGCATAGATATCCGAAAGGGCCTCGGCAAGAGTTTTCCCCTGCTTCGAATAGTAGGCGGCCGCCTCGGCCACGAGCATCCCGGCGGAGATTCCGTCCTTGTCCCGGATGGCCGGGCAGGAAGCGTAGCCGACGGACTCTTCCCAGCCGAAGACGTAGGAGAGGCCGTATTTTTCCATGGTCGGAATGGTGCCGCAGATATTCTTGAAGCCCGTCAATGCCTCGAACATGGCCACCCCGTTCGCCTCAGCGATGCGGTCGCCAAGCGGTGAAGTCACGATGGAACGGACAGCGGCAGCGCCGGACGGCTGTGTGCCGGTCTCCTTCTTTCCTTCGAGGATGTAGGAGAGGAGGAGGTAGCCGGTCTGGTTCCCGTTGAGCGGTATGTAGGCAGGTACAGCGGGCGTCGCAGCGCCTGCGGCGGCTCCGCCCTGCGTGCACGCATTGCGTGTTCTGCCGCCCGCAGGGCCCGAGCCTTGTGCGAGGGCCCTATCTGCCGCGTGATTCCTTATTTCAATGGCAAAGCGGTCGGAATCCGGATCCGTCGCCAGGAGTACTTCCGCATTCACCTGCAGACCGAGTTTCTCCGCCAGCGCAAAAGCCTTCGGGTCTTCGGGGTTGGGGTAACCGACGGTCGTGAAGTCCGGGTCCGGGTCCTTCTGCTCCTCCACAATGTTGACATTGGTAAAGCCCCGTTCTTTCATGACTCTCCTGAAAGGAATGGAGCCGGCTCCATTCAGGGGGGTGTAAACAATCGGAATCGA
>Ga0256404_1013002_pt1 | contig 10656 bp, 6 predicted proteins | sample RumenRJG_01DNA_FD_185990 | JGI IMG/M metagenome (GOLD analysis project Ga0256404, IMG submission 185990) | Bovine rumen microbial communities from Lethbridge, Alberta, Canada - RJG_01 | ecosystem: Host-associated > Mammals > Digestive system > Stomach > Rumen | place: Canada: Alberta | collected...
GATGAAAAGCCGGATCAGCTGGCTATTGCCTTCGACCTTAACAAGCCTACCTTCCGTCACAAGATGTTTGAAGATTACAAAGGCACCCGCAGTCCCATGCTTCCCGAACTTAGAGAGCAGATCCCCCGCATCCGTAAGATGCTGGAGGAAGCCGGCTGTGCGATCGTGACCAAGGAAGGATACGAAGCGGATGATGTGCTGGGGACTCTGGCTAAAAAACACGGTGCGGACGGAGACAGTGTCGTCATTTTAAGCGGCGACAGGGACCTGCTCCAGCTGGTGGATGATCAGGTCACCGTTCGCCTGCCTAAAACCAAGAAAAACGGCAGTGAAGTCGAGATCTACCGCCCTGAGGATGTCCAGGAGGCCTATGGCGTTACTCCCGACGGCTTTCTGCAGATGAAGGCCCTGATGGGAGACGCGTCCGATAACATTCCCGGCATTCCTTCCATAGGCGAAAAAACAGCGGCTAAGATCGTGCAGACCTACGGCACTTTGGAGGAGGCTATCGCCAACGCCGATCAGGTCAAACCTCCCCGGGCGGGACGGAATCTGAAAGAATTCGCGGATCAGGGCCGCCTGTCGCTGAAACTGGCAACGATCGAGACGCATGTCCCCGATCTTGCCGATACTCAGCCTATCCTTCCCCAAACCTTCCATACGGAAGCTTTTAAAGAATCATTGAAACAGTACGGCCTGAGCCAGCTTTTGAAACGGATCATTGATGAAGACCAGACACAAGCCGCCGTTAAGGGTCCGTCAGATAAACCGAATACCGAACAAGGCATCCTTGAAGACTGCCGTCAGCTGGCCCAAAAGCTGGACCCGCTTCCGCAAAAACTGTCCGTGGTTTTTCTTCAGGACGAGGAAGATTCTCCGGTTTTAGGAGCGGCCGTTGCCTGCCAAAGAGGGGCCTGGTTTGTCGAAGCCGGTCAGGACCAGATCATCGATACCTTGTCTTCCGCTTTTGCCTCGCAGCAGGTGGATAAAATCTTTTTTGACTGTAAAGGGCTGATAAAAGCCCTGCTGCAGAAGGATCTTCCCTTACATGGGTTTGTGTTGGACGCTATGCTGGCCCATTATCTTTTGGACGCCACTCTGGGCAATTATTCGGTCGAAGGCATCGGATCCGCCTTTCTTCACCGCTATGTTAAAACGCAGGACGAGATCCGCGGTACCGGAGCCAAACGGATCAGCTGGATGGCTGTTGGAGAGCAGGAAAAGGCATCCTACATGCTGGAGTGCGCAAAGGTCCTTTTGGATGCCGAGCCGGTACTGGTCGGACAGCTCAAACAGGAAGGCATGATGGATCTTTATTCCAACATCGAATATCCCCTGACCGAAGTGCTTTCTTCCATGGAACTGGAAGGCATCCGGGTGGATGTTTCTGTTTTGAAAGAGATCGGTGAGTTTTTGAAAAAGGAGATCGCTAAGACCCAGGAGGAGATCTACACCCTGGCTGGAGAGGCCTTTAATATCAATTCTCCCCGTCAGCTGGGAACGATCCTCTTTGAAAAGCTGGGTTTTCCGGCCGGTAAAAAAACCAAGTCCGGCTATTCCACCTCGGCGGAAGAACTGGAGAACCTGCTGGCCTATGATGAATCCCGTCCCATCGTGTCGGCGGTCCTTAAATACCGGCAGCTGACCAAGCTGGAATCCACTTATGTAGAGGGCCTGCAGAACTTTATCGGACCGGACGGGAACATCCACTGCCGTTTCCAGCAGGCCGTCACGGCGACCGGCCGCCTGTCCTGCACGGATCCCAATCTGCAAAATATTCCCATCCGCGACGAACTGGGCCGCACCCTGCGCAAGGCTTTCGTGCCCTCTGACAGCGACCACCTTTTTATGGATGCCGATTATTCGCAGATCGAGCTGCGCCTGGTGGCTCACATGTCCGGTGACGAAAACATGATCGATGCCTACCGGCACGGAGCGGACATACACCGTCTGACGGCGTCGCAGGTCCTTCACAAACCATACGAGGAAGTTACCGACCTGGAGCGGTCGCGCGCCAAGGCAGTCAACTTCGGCATCATTTACGGCATCAGCGCCTTCGGCCTGGCTAAAGATATAGGCATAGGCCGGCAGGAGGCAGCCGATTACATCGAGAATTATTATCTGCGTTTCCCCGGAGTCAAACAGTTCATGGATAACTGTGTCGCCCTGGCCAAAGAAAGGGGCTACGCAGAGACCCTGTTCGGACGGCGCCGCCGTATCGACGAACTCAAAGCAAGCCGGGCCCAGCTCAGGTCCTTTGGAGAGCGGGTAGCTAAAAACATGCCTATTCAAGGCACGGCCGCAGATATTATCAAAATTGCTATGATCCGTGTTTACCACCGGCTGAAAAAAGAGGGGCTCAAGAGCAAAGTCATCGTGCAGGTCCATGATGAGCTCCTGCTGGAGGTCTACCGGCCGGAAGAAGCGCAGGTAGCGGTCATTTTGAAAGAAGAAATGGAAGGAGCCGCCAGCCTGAAAGTGCCGCTGACCGTCGATGTAAAGACCGGCGAGGATTGGTACCAGGCCAAGTAAGGGCAGAGGAAAGGACGGATCCATGAAATTTGTCATAGGACTTACCGGTACCATCGCATCCGGTAAGAGTACAGCGGGAGCCTACCTTTCCCGCAAGGCTTCGTTATATGTCGATGCGGACAAGGTGGGACATCAGGTCGTTGAAGAGGAAAAAGAGCATCTGGCCTCTATGTTCGGACCTTCGGTCATTAAAGACGGCCATCTGGACCGCAAGGCCCTGGGAGCCATCGTATTCAGCGATCCCCAAGAGCTTGCAAAGCTGAACCGGTATACGCATCCCCTGATCTGCAGCCGTATCGCGGACATGGTGGACAAGATCCCGGACGGCCTGGTGGTGATCGAGGCGATCGAGCTGATCAGGACACCGCTTAAGGATCTGGTGGACCAGATCTGGGTGGTCTGGGCAGAGCCCCAGGTCAGGATCAAACGAATGGTTACGGAGCGGGGGCTGACAGAGCAGGAAGCCCGTGAGCGGATCAAGAGCCAGTGGGATGACGAAACCTACCGAAAGCTGGCGGACGTGGTCATCGTCAGTACGGACGGCCCGGTAGAAGACCTGTACCGCCAGATCGATCAGGCGCTCGAAAAGGAACAAGATGAAAGAAAGCGCGAAAAATAAGGCAAATAAATTGACCCATAAAAGGCTGGGCCGCCTGGCCCTGCTGATGGCGGCCGTCCTGCTTGTCATGAGCCTATGCGGCTGTCAGTCCCTTATGGACACGGATGAATCGTCTGACCGGAATTGGTACAGCTCGGGGGCGGAATCATCTCAGAATGAGGAAAACTCGGGGGAAGCCGCGGCAGAGCAGGCTAAGGACGCCACGGGTATGGATGACAGTAACAGCAGCGAAAGCAGCCCGGTGCAGGATCAGGTCGCGGTATCTTTAAAAGAACCAAGCCAGGGAGGAGAGCTTTCCTGCGCTATGGTCCCGGCGTCGTCTTATCTGCCCTGGGATATTAGCGACCGGGACACGGCTCGGGTCATGTCTTTGATCTACGAAGGACTGTTTGTGCAGCAGTCGGACGCCCGCATGCAGCCCCTTTTAGTCTCGTCCTATGAATTTTCTGACGATGGGGACATTTTGGACCTGTATCTGAATACGGATATTTATTTTCAGGACGGAACGAATCTGGATGCGGGCGATGTCGTTTACACTATCAGCCAGCTGAAAGCGAAAAAGAATTACTATTCGGATAAGGTTTCGGGGATCGATACCGCAACGGTCATGGATACCGACTGGGTGAGGCTGATTTTGAAGCGGACCGGACTGGATGAACTGACGGATCTGACCTTCCCGATCGTTTCTGCAGGATACCAGAATCAGACCGTCCCCATGGGGACAGGACCCTACCGTTTTGACAAGGCGGTAGGAAAGAGGGAGATCCATTTGGCGGCCAGTGAAAATTACCACGGGACGGCCCCTTATATCCCGACGGTGATCATTTATCTGGTAGCGGACAGCAGCCTGATCGAACAGTGTTTTGCTACGACCCGTACCAACATGTTTGCCCCCTATATCCTTTCCTGGGGCAGCTACGGCAATGATGCAAACCTGGATATTACGCGGTATACGGGCAGTCTGGCCCTGTATCTGGAATTCAATACCAAACGGCCTTTTGCTTCTTCCCTGTCCAACCGCCAGAAAACAGCCTACGCCCTGAATGCCTCGGATATCCTGAAGGGGTCTTACTGGGGCAAGGGGCTGACCGCGGAAACACTGGTAAAGCCGGATGCCTGGTATATGGGCTATCAGACGACCTATTATGCCTATGACCCCGAAAAAGCCGCCGACATTGAGACAGAAAACACCAATGAGGTCGTTCTTCTTTATCAAGAGGACGAAGAGATGGAAAAGGACGCCGCGGACCTGATCAAGCAGGAACTGGAAGCGGCCGGGCTCAGTGTGACGCTGACTACTTCCGGGGATTACGATATCGCCTTGCGGCTTGGAGAAGTGTCGATGACTCAGGCGGCGGACATGGTCGGGCTTAAGGATCAGCTGGAAAAGGCTACTCTGGACGAAACTTTTTCACAGATCGCTCAGCAGGTCGCGGAAAAAATGGGGGAGCAGCTGCCGGTCTACAATCTATTTTATCCGGCCCTGGGCGTTGCCCTGGGAGCTGGCGTGCACGGCCAGCTGCAGCCATCCCTGTCCAGTGTATATAACGGGATCGAAGACATCTACATGGATCAGGGGGGACAGCCGTGAGCTATTGGAATTCGAGAGGCCTTAGGGGCAGCCAGTTTGAGGAGCTGGTCAATCTCAGCAACGAACAGTACCAGAAGGAAGGGCTGGCCGTTATCCAGAAGATCCCCACTCCTATCAAACCGGTGCAGATCGACAACGAACGCCATATCACCCTTGCCTATTTCGAGCAGAAGTCGACGGTCGATTATATCGGAGTCATGGCGGGTATCCCCATCTGCTTTGATGCCAAGGAATGCGGTAAAAAAAGCCTGCCTTTTTCCAACATCCATCCCCATCAGGTGGCTTTTATGAACGATTTTGCCGCCCAGGGAGGGCTGGCCTTCCTGCTGGTGCATTTTACCGATTATAAGGAAACCTATGTACTGCCGCTGGAAACCCTGAACGAGTACTACACCGAAGGCAGGGGCAGGTCCTCCATTCCTTATTCAGCTTTTGACAAGGAACTGCTGGTCGCCGACAACGGCAGCCCGTTTTTGAATTATCTGGCGACGGCTCTGGTATATCGGAAAAAGCAGAAGGCTTCTTTAAAGATGCCGGACGTAGCGGGTCAGGGCGAAGACGAGACAGATCCCGGCAGGGACCGGGACTTGCCAGAAGGCTGAAAATACGGTAAGATAGTGTAATTTAAGGGCCCATGCAGGCAAACTTTATTAGGGAGAGTAATGATGAGCAAACGGACTATCGTCATCGATGCTATGGGAGGCGACTATGCGCCTCAGGCTCCGGTCGAAGGAGCCCTTTTATGCCTTGAAAAATATCCGGATCTGTCGATCGTCCTGACCGGAAAAGAAGATGCGATCAATAAGATCCTCAGCGGGAAGACATACGATAAAGAACGGCTTACCATCGTCAATACGACGGAGGTAGTCGAAAACGAAGAAAAGTCACCGGTGCAGGCCATCCGTACCAAAAAGGATTCTTCACTGGTGGTCGGTCTTCGCATGGTCAAAGATAAAAAAGCGGACGGCATGATCTCTGCCGGCAATACCGGGTCGGTCATGGCCGGCGCTACTTTTCTGGTGGGCCGCATCAAAGGAGTCTTCCGCCCGGCCCTGTCGGTGGAACTGCCTACCGGCAAGAACCCGACCCTGGTGCTGGATCTGGGCGCTAACATGGACTGCAAGCCCCAGTATCTGGTCCAGTTTGCCCAGATGGCTTCGATCTATTATCACAAGCTGCACGGTATCGAAAACCCGACCGTGGCCCTTTTGAATGTAGGGGTCGAGCCTACCAAGGGTAACCAGCTGGCAAAAGAGGCCTATCAGGCCCTGTCGGAGTGCAAGACCATCAACTTCAAGGGAAATGCAGAAGCCCGCGAAATTTTCGAAGGCAATTATAACATCGTGGTGACCGACGGTTTTGCCGGAAACGTGATGCTGAAGACGACCGAAGGGGTCGCTTCCTACATCTTTACTTCGTTAAAGAAGGAGATCAAGAGTTCTTTTGCGGCTAAACTGGGCGCATTACTCATGCTCAAATCACTGAAGAAAATGAAAAACAGCCTGGATCCCCGCCGTGTGGGCGGCTCGGCTCTTCTGGGCATCAACGGTGCCGTCATTAAAGCCCACGGCAATTCCCGCCAGGATTCGTTTGTCAGCGCTATGGACCAGTGCCTGACCTTCATCAACAACCAGGTGATCGGCGACATTTCCGACGCGCTCGAAAAAGAGGAGACCAATGAATAAAGATTACAGCGAGCAGGAAGCTCTTGCTATGGTCAAGACCATCATCGCAGAAGAAACCGATGAAAATCCCGATTCCATCACCCAGGAAATGACCCTTTCCAGAGATCTGGACATGGACGCCAACTCCATCGAACAGGTTTTGACGGCTTGTGAAGTCGAGTTCGGAGTCCAGTACACGTCGGAAGATCTGGAAGACATCAAGACGGTCGGCGACATCGTCAGCAGCCTTTGCGAGTATTGATATGATCAGTCAGGATAAGATCGACCGATTTGAACAGATCATCGGCTATCATTTCAGTGATCCTTCGCTTCTGGAGCAGGCTTTGACCCATTCTTCCTACGGCAAGGAGCATATCGAGAAATCGGTGGGGCTGAAAGACTACGAGCGTCTTGAATTTTTAGGCGACGCCGTGCTGGAGCTGGTGACTTCCAACTATTTGTATCATAAATATAACTGGCAGGAAGGCCAGCTGACCAAGACCCGGGCAAAGATCGTCTGCGAGGCCTCCCTTTCCTTTATCGCGCGTAAAAACGGTTTCGGACCTTTTCTGGTCATGGGAAAGGGTGAAGAAAAGACCGGCGGCCGCGAGCGGGATTCCATCCTGTGCGATGTGGTGGAATCGGTGATCGGCGCTGTCTATCTGGACAGCGGTTATGACCAGGCCCAGCAGCTGATCCACCGGCTGATCCTGGACCATCTGGACCAGATCCCGACCGGGCGGGCAGCCGATTATAAGACCGCCCTGCAGGAAAAGCTGCAGGGAGAAGGCCGGCCTATCCCCGAATACCGGGTGGTAGACCAGGAGGGACCTACCAATGACCGTATTTTTACGACCGAACTTTATATAGAAGGCAGTCTGATCTCGACCGCCCGTGGGCGCAGCAAAAAGCAGGCGGCCCAGGAAGCGGCCCGTCAGGCTTTAGAGAAGTTATGGAATTAACAGCGATCGAGATCGTGGGGTTCAAGTCCTTTCCGGACAAGATCCGGGTGGAATTCGGAAAAGGTGTGACGGCTATCGTCGGCCCCAACGGCAGCGGCAAGAGCAATATTGCGGACGCAGTACGCTGGGTACTGGGCGAGCAGAGCGCCAAGACCCTGCGCGGCAGCCGCATGGAAGATGTTATTTTTGCCGGTACCGAAAGACGCAAGCCGCTTGGTTTTGCCCAGGTCACTCTTTTTTTGGGCAACGAGGACAGGGCCCTTCCCATCGATTACGACCAGGTGGTCATCCGCCGCCGCCTTTACCGGTCCGGCGAAAGCGAATACATGATCAACGGAGCCCGCTGCCGTCTGAAGGATGTGCAGGAGCTCTTGATGGATACCGGCATCGGCAAGGACGGCTACAGCATGATCGGGCAGGGACAGATCGACCAGCTGCTCAGCTCCAAGCCGCAGGATAGGCGTCTGATCTTTGAAGAAGCGGCCGGCATCACCAAATATAAGACCCGCCGGGAAGAGGCCGAGAAAAAGCTGGAAGACGAAAAGACCCAGCTGACCCGTGTCAGCGACATCCTGACGGAGCTGACCCTGCATCTGGAGCCTCTCAAGGCCCAGGCAGAGACGGCTGAGAAATATCTGGCCCTTAAAGAAGACCTGAAATTTTACGAAGTGACGGCCTTTATCGGCGAGTACGACCAGATGAAGGCCCAGTACGATACCGCCTGCCGGAATCTAGGCGACCTTAATGACCAGATCAAGGCATCCGTTCAGCAGCGTAAGATGGCTAAGGAAAAATCCGAGCAGCTGGAAGAAAGTGCTAAGGAAGCACGTTTACAACTGTCCAAAATGAACGGGGACCTTTCCGGCGCCCGTATTGCCCTGGAAAAGGCCGATGGAGACCTTAGGCTGGCCGAACAGTCCAAGACCCACCAGGAGGCCCAGCAGCAGGGACATAACCAGCGCCTTGCAGAACTTGAAGAACAGATCAGTGACCGTCTGGCGACCGTCGAAAAAGAGCAAAAACAGCTGCAGGACCTGGACCGGCAGATCAAAGACGCGGAAGAGGAAAGTCAGAAGGCAGCCGATCAGCTGACCGTTCTGGAAGAAGAGCGCCGTCAGGCCGGGCAGGATCTGGCCGTAAAAAGCCAGCAGGTGCAGACCGTTTCCGAAGGCCTTACCAAGGCCAGCATCGAAGCGGAAAAATGCCAGCAGCAGGTAAGCCTGGACAGCCAGGAAGCCCAGCACTATTTAGAAGATAAAAGCAATCTGGAAGTACAGCAGGCTCAGGAGCAGGGGAAAGCCGACCAGGCCGCAGAGCAGCTGCAGCAGCAGACCGCAGCCTATCAGGAGCAGGATGCTGCTTATGCCAAGATCAAAGAAGAAACGGTCCGGCTGGAGAAGGAAGAAGGTCTGGCCCGCCGCCGTCAGGAATCGCTTCTTCTTCAAATGAAAGACGCGGTCAAACGCATCCAGTGGATGCAGGGGATGGAAGACGATTACGAAGGCTTTTCCGCTCCCGTGCGCCTGGTCATGAAGCTGAAAGAAAATCCTTCGCTGGGGATCATCGGGACCGTTTCGGATATCCTTACCGTTAAAAAAGAATACACGACCGCTCTGGAGACCGCTCTGGGAATGGCGGTGCAGAACATCGTGGTGGAAGATACCGCGTCTGCCAAACAGCTGATCGGCTATCTACGTGAAAAGCGGGGCGGACGGGCTACCTTTCTGCCCCTGGATTCGGTCATGGGACGAAAACCGGCTGCCAGCCGCCAGGCTGTTTTAGCCATGCCCGGTGTGATCGGTTTCGGAGACGATCTGGCCGACTACCAGCCGCGTTTCCGCGCGATCGCGGAGCGCCTTTTGGGCAATGTCGTCGTAGTCTCTTCCTTTGATGAAGGGGCGGCCGTTTCTAAAAAGTTCGGGGCCTATCTGAGGGTCGTGACCTTAAAAGGTGATATCTTTAATATAGGCGGTTCGATCACCGGCGGCAGCAGCCGCAGCCAAAGCAACGGCATCCTTACCCGGCACCAGCAGCTGGAAGAGATGAAGGAAAACCTGAAAGCTCTTAGGCTGGACGGGGATGCAGCCGCCTCTAAGCTTTCGGCCATCACGAAGCAAAAGACCGACCTGACAGCCGAGGGAAACCGCCAGGAGCAGGAGCTGATCCGCCTCAGAAAGACAGTCGACCAGGAGAGGCAGCAGCTGCAGCAGGCACAGTTCAGCCTGTCCGCGGTGACTCAGCAGCTGCAGAATATGGTCAAAGATCATGACCAGAGCTCCGACGTGCACAGCCTGCATAAGCAGAAGGCCCAGCAGAGCCTTAAGGAAAAAGAGCAGTGGGAGCAGAAGCTGGAGGTCGCCAAAAAAGAAGAGGAAGAGGTTTCTCAAAAAGCATCCGACCTTGCCGCTGCCGTCGACCGGGGAAAAGAAACCGTGTCCGCTGCGGCGGTCAAACTGTCCGGCTGTAAACAGCAGAAGCAGTTCGCCCAGCAGGCCTTGTCCTGGGAAGAAGCGGAACTGAAAAAGCTGCGCGATCAGCAGGACCAGGCCCTGCAGCAGAAAGAAGAAGGCCAGCGCCAGATCGATCAGGCCCTGCAGAAGATGGAAGAGATCCGTCAGCTGCAGCAGCAGCTCAGCCGGCAGATCGACCAGGCGGAAGAAGCAGTACAAAAGCAGGAGGCCTTAGCGGCACAAACCGATAAGGAACGGGCTGACAGCCAGAAAGAGGCAGACGAGATCCTGACGGCCTATGCCGCCCTTGAAAAGGAGCAGGTCCGTCTTGAGAATCAGACCGGCCGGGCCAAACAGGGGCTGGACGAATTGACCGAGCGTATGTGGGAAGACTATCAGATCACCTACCAGACGGCCAAAGATCTGGCGGAGGGACGGTCCCACAGTGATATGGCTTCGGACCAGCGTCTGACCGATGCATCGGCCCTGTCCAAGACCAAACGCAAGCAGCAGATCAACCTGCTGAAAAAACAGATCCGGGACCTGGGACCTGTCAACGTCAACGCCATCGACGAGTACAAGTCCATGTCCGAACGAAAAGAATTTTTGACCCGTCAACACGAGGATATCCTCAAGTCGGAGGAGAATCTGACAGAGATCATCAGGCAGATGACGGTCAAAATGGAGCAGCAGTTCAAAGAGCAGTTTGCGGCCATCGCCAAGACCTTTGACCGGGTATTCGGACAGATCTTCGGAGGAGGCCACGGAATTTTACGCATGACCGAGGGACAGGATTCGCTGGAGGCCGGCATCGAGATCATCGGGCAGCCGCCGGGAC
>Ga0256404_1013003_pt1 | contig 10656 bp, 11 predicted proteins | sample RumenRJG_01DNA_FD_185990 | JGI IMG/M metagenome (GOLD analysis project Ga0256404, IMG submission 185990) | Bovine rumen microbial communities from Lethbridge, Alberta, Canada - RJG_01 | ecosystem: Host-associated > Mammals > Digestive system > Stomach > Rumen | place: Canada: Alberta | collected...
CAGTTGCACATTCCGCTTGCATGTGCCATAATCTCTTTGCGGTAATTTGTTTTTCACACAACTATTTTACCACAAACGAGAAGCCAAGGCGACCCTTTTGGGCAACCTTGGCTTCTTGTTTTTCAGAGCTATTTTGCTACAGCCCCTTTTTTTATATAGTGGAAAAATCCGTGGTGATGGTGTATAATAAATTATTTAATTTTTGCATCTTTGACACAGATAATGTTTGAGTTTTTAGCAGATTGACACTTGGAGGTATCAGGTATGAAAAAGAAGCTGCTTATCCTCTTAATTCTTGCAATCATTGTTTTAGTAGTCGCAGCAGCAGTTTTGCTCAATCGTCCGTATAAGCCAATCTCATTTGTGGCAGATGGCGAGATTTTTTCAGCAACAGTTCACAATGGCAATACCCTAATACTGGATCTGGACAATGACAGCAAAAACAGGGAATGGTCAATTACCCAGACTCCTGAATGCTTTACGAGCGATTTCAGCACCGTTACCGAAAACTGTTCAGAGTTTCATATCATCGCTCTGCATGATGGCAAAGGTGTGATGGTGTTTCAGTGTGTTTTAGATGATGGAACAGTTGAAGATTATGAGCTGACACTTTCCATATCGCGCCACCAGAAAACCTATCTCCAAATAGACTCGGTTTCATTTGAGAAAACAGCAGTCCGGTAGCTGCCGGTTCAGCACCTTGTGCTCCTGCTTTCGACGGTAGTAAGAACCCCCGATTTTTACTACCATTTGACTACCATTGACGGCATTGACTTGCCGCATTTTGCCGTATTTTGCTTTTTCCGTGACAGAGTCACAGATTATTAACAACTATTTCTGCCCGGCAAAACGCGGCAAAACGGGACAGAATACGGCTTTTCAGGAGGCTGATCGCATTTGACCAAGATATTATTTGTGTGCCACGGCAAGAGTCCCCTGCTCTAGGCAGATTAAAAAGCGGGGCACTTTTTTATATTGGGGCTGGTAGAGCTACACGATTTGTGATAGAATTATTCATCAAATGACAATTGCCCAATCAGGCAGACACGATTGTCTTTCGCAACAACTGCTGGAAGCTGTGCCGGAAGACTTTTCTTCTAGCCGACGGTTAGTGACTGTTAACAGGAGGAGACTCAACGACATGCTGACAACATGCATCCTTACGCTGATTATGTGTGCATTACTGTTCCTTATGATTTGGTCTGCTGCGTATTTTCTCCCTTGGAAAGGGCTCATGGATTTTTTCCCGGAAGACATCAAAGAAAAGACAATCGATCATAAGCCTCCGTTCAAAACAGCCCCGGTCTACGGCTGGATCTGTATGATCCTGTGCATACTCGGCTTTATCTGCGTGATCGTCTATGGCGGCTGGGATGGCGTGCTGAGAAACTACACTTTTGGGCAATTCCTTGTGCGGTTTCTGATCATTCTGTTCGGTGTCAAGGCATTTGACATTGTCGGCCTGGATTACATCCTCATTACGAAAACGCACTTCTTCCAGCATTATTTCCCGGAAACCGAGGGCTGTGCCGGGTATCACAGCTTTGGCTTTAACCGCACCGAGCAAATCAGGCAATGCATCATGATGCCGTTTGCGGCGCTCTTGACCGCCTGGATTTGTACGCTGTTTTGATGGGAGGTTCTTTATGAAAAAGCAAGTATTCAGAGTGAATTTCGATGGATTTAACGGAGCATGGTATCCGGCTCCCGTTCAAAGCAACAGAGGGCTTATCATCATGCTTGGCGACAGCGCGGAGGATCGCATGGCCAAGACCGGGGCGAAATGGCTGAATGAACAGGGCATTCATGTGATGGCAATGAGCCCCGATAAGAAGGACTACGGACATCACAACTATCCGCTGGAGCGCTTCGGTAAGGCAATCGCATTTATGAAGGCGCAGGGGTGTGACAAGCTCGGGGTTGTAGGCGCTTCCACCACCGGGATGATGGCGCTGCTGGCAGCCTCCTATTATCCGGAACTCTCTCTGACGCTCGCGATCTCGCCTCCGGACTTTGTCATGGAAGGTTTTTACCGCGACGGCAAGGACGGCGCTACAGAGAGGCCCGGCGATAACGAGTCCTCCGTGTCATGGCAGGATCAGCCACTCCCTTATCTGCCTTATGCTTATCGGCATCCGGAATATTGGCAGAAGATACAGGAGGAATCCAAGGCTGGCGGCGACAAGGTCGCTTCACGGAAGATGTTTGACGAATCTGAGAAGAGACACCCCATACAGGAAGACGAGCGAATCAGGGTGGAGAATATCCACGGGAAGCTTATCTTCATCGGCGCGGAGGACGACGTGCTGTGGGACACCTGCAAGTACATCCGCAGGATGGAGAAACGCCTTGGCAGTCTGCCACACGATAGCACCTTTGAAAGCTGGCTCTATGAACACGGCACACACTTTGCGTTCCCTGAATCCATGCTGAAAATGATGCTGCCGGTGGGCTCTGCGCTGCTCGTCTCCTTTATGTTCAAGGCAGGAAAAGAACATAAAAAGGAATGCAGGGAAACGCGGATCGACATTGATAGAAGGCTGAAAACAGCCTTGGCTGAATGGTAAAGGTGACCTTCAGACATGAGACTCGAAAAAAGAAAGGCTTTGTAGTTTGGCACGGTCGCGTTGTTCTTGTGCGGAGTCGGCGACTGGCTGTTAGGATATGTGCCGCTTGGCGGTGAACCAATCCTGTTTGGGTTCCTTGATGATTGAAACCTTTGACCGCTGTATGAATGGAGGCCGGAAAATACATGGATAAGTATCTGAAAATGTTTGAACCGTCGATGAAGAAGTGGCTGTCGGAGCACTATTCCCCGACGGAAGCACAAAAGCGCTGGGAGAGGACAGTAGCGCTGGACGAAAAGTGGATCCGGGAGGAGGGCGATCTAGGCGGATGGAAAAACCCAATGGCCAGCAACATGCTGGAGGCCTATGCCTTCTTCGCTTTCTACGATTCAGTAGATCGGTCTTTCAGCAAAGAGGATCTGCAGATCATGATCGACGCCGCCATGGGGAAAAGCATCCGTATGCTCTCCCATTTCAACATGAACAGGCTGCTTAAGCATCAGTGGATCGTAAAACTGTTTTACAGGTATCTGGAAAGCTATCAAAAGAAGGCGGAGCGCTTTCGCGGCAATGTCTGGGGAAACACCTGGAAGATACGGCTCAATCCGGATGGACATGAAAAAGGACTCGCGTTTGTCTATGATACCTGCCCGCTGAACGATTTTGCCAGACGGCATGGCTATATCGATTTTCTCCCGAATCTTTGCTACATCGATCAGATCACCTGCAGCGCGGCGCATGGAAAGCTGATCCGCCACAAAACCCTGGCAGATGGCGACGGCGAATGCAACTACTGGATCCTGGGTGACAAGGAGCCGGAAGCGGTTTCGGACGTGGGGTCAAAATAATTGCTTTTTAGAAGAACGCGGAGGTCGATCAGAAATGGAAGTAAAGGAGTTTGGCTCAGACAATTCGATGAAAATAGTCATGATTCCGGGCAACATGATGTGTTGGAAGCAATTTGAACACGTGATCCCCTTACTGGAACAGGATTACCATGTCATAGCGATCAGCACAGACGGCTATGACGGGACCGGACAAACAACCTTTACAACAGCTGAGGCTGCTGCAGAAAAACTGGAAAATCAAATTCGTGAGCATTTCGATGGACAGGTTGATCTGGTGTTCGGAGAATCGTTTGGCTGCGCTACTGCCGGAATGCTGTTTCACAGGAAGAAGGTTTCGGTGGGTTCTCTGATCATGAGCGGTCCGCAATACATGAATATAGGTGTTCTCAGCGGTATCCTGGCTGCTATCATCCCGGGAAATCAATACAGGCTTCTTCATAACATACAGGAGAGAAAAAAACTTCCCTGGCTGCTAAAGCTCTATTCGAGGACCGATGATGAAAAACTTTTGGCCCAATTTGAAAATGTGCCGCCGTATATTTCCCTTGAAACACTCCGAAATTGTACGCGGGAAGCACTTGCTCTGTATGAGCAGATCGATCATTTTGAACCGGAGCCTGAGGCAAGAGTGTCGATTTGGTACGGTGCAAAGGAACCGAATATGAAAAAAGCAGTCGAAAAACTAAAAAGGGCGTTTCCGAACGCGAAGGAACGTCCGTTTGAGGGATTGGGACATGGGGAGATTATTACTCATCCGGATAAGATGGCAAAGGAAATAAGGGAGTTCTTACCATATCAACGCGTATTTCCATCATGAGAACAGCGGCAGAAACACATGGGAGCAGTAACGCGATCTTGAGGAAGGAGACACAATGACAATTCACGAATTATCGGCCTACCTAAGCCGGTGATTCTGCTTCTGCCGGGGATGATGTGATATTGGAAAGGAAACATCGGCGGCGTAAGAGACGAACTGAGTAAGGTTTTCCATGTAACTGCCGTTTCTTACACAGGTATTGACGATCCCGATAAAGGGAATCTGTACTATATAAATGAAATACTTTGAGTTTGGCAAAGAGAACAAAGAACTGATAGTCCTTTTACACGACGGGCTAATCGGCGGAATCACGGAACGCTTTATCGAATAGGTGGTCGCTGTACACCGGCAGTCGAAGAAAGAGACGGAGGAAAGAGTATGACACCAGAACAACGTGCGAAGATAAGTAAACGGATGCTGTGGATCGTTCCTGCAATGATACCGTGCATCATCGGCGACTACTGCATGGGGCTTGAGCCGAAAGACAGCACGGCAGTTTCCTTTATGATCTCGTCCGGCTGGCTCACGATCGCGGACTGGCGCATTGCGCTTTCCAATATCGGCGGCTTGATCGGAACTGTATTCTATACGATTGCGGCTCTGAGTTTCATAGAATATCTGAAATACAAGCTCTCTAAGTGCAGCGACAAATGGGACAGACGAATCCTGAAGGTTTATATTGCCGGACTGATCTGGGGCTGCATGGTTTTCGTATATTTCCACTTGGCCTGCGGAACGCTGATCCACAACTACAACGTCATCTATGAAGCAGCACAGGGCGATACTGCAAGAGCTGTGGCAGCATGGACCCGATCCTACGCAGTGCAGGCCGTTCCGTACTGGGCGTCGTTTATCGTGCTGGGGATCGCCTCCACCGGCGGCTGGATCGCCACCGTCCTGAAGGGCGTGCTGCCGCTGAAAAAGATCTGGGTACTGGCGGCTCCAATGTTGATCGCCGGAATCGGCTTCCTGCTGGAAACGATCCTTCCGCTGCCTTTCAACGGCTTTTCTTCTGGATTTGAGAGCTTTGGTTGGATCGTTATGTTCCTTGGGGGAATACAGGCAGTTAAGAAAGGATAGAAAGAACATGCGAGAAAAAGAACTCCCGTTTGACCGCACGAAACATGCAGTCTATACAAAAAACGCTGAGAAGTGTGTGCAGAAACTCCTGCACCGCTATTACGATGAAACGACAGCAGCAGAGCTTCCGTGGTCGAATTTTGGCGAGGCTCCCGGGAGCCTTATCCGGCGAAAGGGGCGGCCCTGTTGAAGAAATACCTTCCCGCAATGACGGAACGTGTCTTCCCTCAAATGGGTCACTGTCAGTTCCTGCATGAGCACCCCGAGGAATATGCTACGCTGGTGGATCAAAACGATGGAAAGCAATGAACGATGAGTGTATTCACTTACGAAACAGATGCGCTTGTTAATCGCAGAATGGAGGAGTGACATCCTGTGAGAATTCTGGTTTTTGGTGCCGGTGTGATCGGCAGCCTGTACAGCGCACTGCTGGCGGAAGCAGGATATGATGTATCCGTTTACGCTCGGGGGCGGCGTCTGGAAAGCCTGTTACAGGATGGACTCCTGTATAAAGACAAGGGAAAAATCCGAAAAGCTCCGGTCAAAGTGCTTTCGAAGATCGAGCCAGAGAACTGTTATGATTATGTTTTCCTTACCGTCCGGGAAAACCAACTGCATACTGCGCCGGAGGAACTTCGGCAAAACACCAGCAAAACTATCGTAACCATGGTCAATTCTCTGGAGGCCTATGATCGTTGGGAGGCCATCTGCGGAGCGGGTCGGATCATCCCCGCTTTCCCGGACGCAGGCGGCGGCTTTGATGGGAGCGTGCTGGATGCGGCATTGACGCCGCGTCTCATCCAGCCGACGACCCTCGGAAAAACAGACGGAAGAGAAAAAGAGCTTGCCCGTATCCTCCGCAGGGCAAAGATCCCATATCAGATTGTTATGGATATGCATGCCTGGCAGCTCTGTCATTTAGCCATGGTCGTGCCGATCGCCGAAGCGTATTATGAGGCGGCGGATCCCAAAAACGCGGGAAGAGACGCTGTACTCATGAGAAAAACTGCAAAGCAGATCCGGAACAATCTCAGCGCGATCGCAGCCCGGAGAATCAGGCTGTCTCCTGAGAAAATGCAGGCGTTCCGGCTGTTGCCCGTGCCACTTGTGGGATTCGCTCTCGGCTTTGTATTTCGGAGCCGTTTCGGAGATTGCTTTATGTATCGGCACTCAATGAAAGCTCCAGACGAAATGCTTAAGCTGCACGAGCAGTTCTATACATGGCTTGGAAAGGACGTTCCAAAATGATCATCATACAGATTATAATCTACTGTGCTGTGTTTACGCTTATGGTGAAGATCGGCGTGGGGAACAACGCGCTAAACGGTTTGTACTTCTACCCGAAGCCCGTTCAGGAGAAAGTCTATGAATTGGAACTGATAGATCGGGAAACTGTGGCGAAAAAGCGAAAACGCTTTATGACAGCTTTCTTCGCGGTCATGGCGACTGCCCTGATCCTGATTATTCGTGTCTGGAACGGGATACATAGCTTTTGGCCAGCGTATCTCCAGGCGCTTATCTTCCTTGAAGCCATGAACTGGTACGACGGGATCGTGGTCGACAGACTCTGGGTCGGGCACAGCCAGTTCTGGGTGATCCCCGGAACAGAGAAAATCCCCTTTGTGCAGACCTGGACGCAAGTTCTGAAGAAACGGGGAATTCTAACGCTGATCTGGATTGCCGGGGCAGCGGTTATAGCAGGAATCGTTGTACTCCTTTGATGCATATCAAAATAAACGAGGGTGGAAAATGAAGAAACCCATGAAGGCTTCATGTGATAGTAAGGTTAATTTATTCTGAAGGCAGATAATAGTAATGGCTTTTCGCAGAGAAAATGATTCAGGAAAACAGCGTATTGTTAAGAAGATGGGCTTCCTTGATCTGCGCTTCCATGATCTACGTCATCAATACGCTGTCATCTCCATAAAAAACGGCGATGATATAAAAACAATCCAAGGCAACTTAGGCCACACAACAGCAGCCTTTACCTTGGATGTTTATGGTCACGTCACCGACGAAATGAAGATAAGCAGTGCAAACAAGATGGAAGCATATATTAATTCTCTTATGAAGTCTCAATAAATTCTCTTCAAAGTCGTTAAAAGTTGTTAAAGAGTCAATAGAAACTCATTTTCTCAAAAAAATCGTGGTGTTTTCCTGAAAATGCAAAAAAAAACCACACCTTTCGGTGTGGTTTTTGTGGTGGACGATACAAGACTCGAACTTGTGACCTCCCGCACGTCAAGCGGATGCGCTACCAGCTGCGCCAATCGTCCTGGTGGAGATAAGCGGGATCGAACCGCTGACCTCTTGAATGCCATTCAAGCGCTCTCCCAGCTGAGCTATACCCCCGTGAACGAGAGATACTATAACAGAAACCGAGAGGAATGTCAAGCTTTATTTTACCCGAGAGGCAACTTTTTTTCGTCTGTCCCTCTTCACGAGAGTTCGTCATGAAGAGTTTGATGATGGTAAGGAAGTCGATGCGGATGGCGCAGGATACGCCTGAGATCGTGACATACGCAGGTAACTCAAACAAAACAATGAAAAAACTGGGATTTTTTTGTGACAAAAAGCGTGTTATACTGACAAAGGCTGAGCGGACATGGTGGTTTTTCCGGCAGATCAGTCGGAAAATGTGTGACAGAATCCGCCTTAGAAATGAATAATGCTTGTTTTAAGCCGCTTCTCATGATATAGTCTGCTCAGAAGGCAGTCAGCATTATACAGTCCGGAAGAGCCGGATCATTAGAAAGGAGAAAACTATGCAGGAAGTAAAATTAAACAGCAAAGAACTTGAAAACGTTGCCGGAGGTGCCTCCTTACAGGACACGAAGTATAACCTGAGCAATTATGCCTACAAAACAGTTTCCGTTCCGTTGGGAACCCTTCTCGTCATGCAGGAAAGCCCCGGTGGAGCCTTCATGTCTACATCCTACACGAACGGAGAATCCATCTTTGTAAACATGCGCTACGCCGAAAATGGTTATCTTCTGGCATATAAGAACGGTGTCTACGGCTATGTCGATATGAACTATGTGAATCTGTAAGGATGATTCTCTTTTGACTCGCCAGCTGATTTCTGATACTTCTCCTCGTCTTTTGCGATCCGCTGCCCGCGGGCGGCGAGTTCGCCCTGCAGGGCGCTCTGCACTTCGTCCGTGACGGCCAGCATCAGGTTCGCCCAGACGGGCAGGCCGCCGGAGGAGGCGAAGAGGTTCATGCTGCCGAAGAGCGGTTCACAGATTTCTTTGCCGAACAGGTCATTCAGAATACCTCACATTTTACCGTCCAGCTCACGGGCGATGGGGAACACTTCCCTGTCGTCCGTGATTTTTTCACGGCTTTGGCGGACTTTTTCCTGGAGGGCATCTGGTTCGGAGAAGGCGCGGGAGAGGCGTTCGAGGAAGTTCATGTCGGTGGAAGCAGTGTGATTTCATGGCTTTATTGTTCTACTCACCGGCACCGGGGAACAGTTCTCCGTGTGTCGGAGAGAACGCGGAAAGCTACTCCGCGCTGAGAGCCTCCCTTCGCCCGGTTGCACCATTTTTCCCTGGCAATGTGGGAAATGGCTGGAAGGGGCTCCTTGCTTCCCCGTGAAAAACCACCCTGGGGGGAATGTTCCTCAGGGTGGCATGGGAAATGATCAATGTCCAATTGGGAGCGCAGGGAGGCTCGGGTCAGCGCTTTGGGAGGTTCGGGTCAGCGTGAGGAGGTTCCCGTCGGCGCGTGGGCGGTTCCCGTCAGCGAGAAGGCCTACCGTCGGCTTGGGAGGTTCCCGTCAGCGCATTTCGGCGTTGTATTTCTCCTTCAGCGCCTGCAGGACGTTCCTTACGATCTCTTCTGCGTGCTCGTCGGTCAGCGTCTGGTTCTCGTCGCGCATGGTCAGTGAGAAGGCTACGGACTTCTTGCCCTGGACGATGTGGGTGCCGGTGTAGACGTCGAAGACCGTGCAGTCGATCAGGCGCTCGCCCCCGGCGGAGAGAATCGTCTCTTCCATCTCGCCCGCAGGAACCGTCAGATCACAGATCACCGCGATGTCCCGCGTGACCGCAGGGTACTTCGGCAGGGGCCTGAAGACCGGTACCCCGCCCCGGGCCTCGAACAAGGCCTCGAAGCTCAGCTGGGCACAGTAAAACTCGGCGTCCACGGAGTAATTGCGCATGACGCGGGGATGGATCTGGCCCAGGACGCCGACGCATTTCTCCCCGATCCAGACACGCGCGCAGCGTCCGGGATGGTAGGACGGGTTCGACGCCTCGCGGGTGAAGCGCGGCTTCGCCGTGTCCAGGCCCTCCAGCAGCTCCTCGACCCAGCCTTTCAGGGTGAAGAAGTCCATATCCGGGCCGTAGGCGCCCAGGGAGACCGTCTTCGGCTCGTCCGCCAGGCCGTCCTCCCGCTTGTGGTAGGTCCGGCCGATCTCGTAGAGGCGGGCAGCCGGATTCCGGTAATTATAATTCCGCGTCAGGATCTCCAGCATGGACGGCAGGATCGTCGTGCGCATGATGGAGGTGTCCTCGCCCAGGGGGTTCAGGATGCGGAGGCTGTCGCGCAGGGGCGAGTCGGGCGGGAGGTTCACCTTGTCATAGTACGTGGGGCTGATGAAGGAATAGGTGATGATCTCGTCCAGGCCGATGCCGCGGCAGATCTCGCCGATCTTTCGCTCGCAGAGCTGCTCGGGCGTGAAGCCGCCGCAGGTGCTGATGGCGCCGGTGAAGCGGGTCGGGATCTCGTTGTAGCCGTAGAAGCGCGCGACCTCCTCGGCAAGGTCGGAGTAATGCTCGACATCGCCGCGCCAGCTGGGGACGTGGACGGTCTCGCCCTCGACCGTGAAGCCCAGCTCCCGGAGGATGGCGGTCATGGTCGGGACGTCAATGTCCGTGCCCAGGAGGGCGTTGATCTTCTCCGGCTCGAGCGCGAGGACCGTCTCGCGGCGGCCGGCGGGATAGACGTCGATGACGCCCTCGACCACTTCGCCGCAGCCGAGAAGCTCCACCAGTTCGCAGGCGCGCTGGACGGCCGCGTAGGTGTTCTCGGGGTCGAGGCCCTTCTCGTAGCGGGAGGACGCGTCCGTCCGCATGCCGAGGGCCGTGGCGGTGCGGCGGATGGAGACGCCGTCGAAGTTCGCGCTCTCGAAGAGGACCATGGCCGTGTCGCCGACGATCTCGCTGTTGGCGCCGCCCATGACGCCGGCCACGCCCACGGGCTTCTCGCTGTCGCAGATGCAGAGCATGGTCTCGGTCAGGGCGCGGTCCGTGCCGTCCAGGGTCTGGATGGTCTCGCCCGGGCGGGCGCAGCGGACGCGGATCTCGCCGCCCTTGACGCAGGAGAAGTCAAAGGCGTG
>Ga0256404_1013004_pt1 | contig 10656 bp, 10 predicted proteins | sample RumenRJG_01DNA_FD_185990 | JGI IMG/M metagenome (GOLD analysis project Ga0256404, IMG submission 185990) | Bovine rumen microbial communities from Lethbridge, Alberta, Canada - RJG_01 | ecosystem: Host-associated > Mammals > Digestive system > Stomach > Rumen | place: Canada: Alberta | collected...
GGCGGTATGTCATTCCCGCCTGGCAGAAGCGGCAGCCTCGGATGCAGCCCCGCATGACCTCGATGACGGACCGGTCCTGGATGGCCCGGACATGGGGCACGACCGGTTTTTCCGGATAGGGGGCCCTGTCCAGATCGGTCACCACCTGGCGGCGGATTTTTGCAGGAACATCATCAAATATAGGTTCAAAAGAACAAATAGTTTTGTCTGAATTGTAGGTGACTTCGTAGAGGGAGGGGACATAGATACCCGGTATGTGGCATACCTCCCGCAGGAAGGCCTTGCGGGAATAGGTCCCGAGTGCTTTCATCTCCTTATAGAGATCGATGACCCGGTCATAGACCGTCTCCCCGTCTCCGATATAGAAAAAGTCGATGAAGGGGGCAATGGGCTCCGGATTATAGGTACATGGACCGCCGACCACGACCAGCGGCATATCATCCGTCCGCTCCTTAGCATAGAGAGGCAGTCCGGCCAGGTCAATGAGGCCCAGCATATTCGTGTAGCACATCTCATACTGGAGGGTGATGCCCATGAAGTCGAACTTCCGCACGGGCTCCTGGGACTCGAGGCCGAACAGGCCGATGCCCTGCTCCTTCATGACTTTGTGGAGGTCCGGCCAGGGGGAATAGACCCGCTCGCACCAGACGTCGGGACGGGAATTGAACATCTCGTAGAGAATCTGGATTCCTAAGTGGCTCATCCCGATCTCATAGACGTCCGGAAAGCACATGGCGATGCGGACATCGACCTTGGCCGGGTTCTTTACTATGCTGTTTACTTCATTTCCGATATACCGGGCCGCCTTGTCGACCTTCAAAAGGACGTCGTCCGGCAGGGCAAGTTTTCGCATTTGTATCTCCAGAGAAAAACACTCGCCAAAGACGCCCGGCGGAATGCGCCGGGCGAACTGTTTCTATTATTCATAAAAACGCAGAAATTGCAAGAACTATCTCTGGGCCAGCTCCCGCATGACGTCCTCCCAGGTGACGCCCCGGTCCACCATCAGAATCATCAGGTGGTAGAGCAGGTCGGCCTCCTCATAGACGATGTGGTCCTTGTCCGGGTTCTTCGAAGCAATGACGAGCTCCGTCGACTCTTCCCCGAACTTCTTCAGAATCCGGTCCAGGCCCTTTTCCAGGAGGTAATACGGGTAGGAATCCTCGGAAGGGGTGTCCTTCTGGCTGTTTATATTATTATAAAGGGTCTCGAGAATCGACTCAGGATTCTTGTGGACGTACTCCTTCTTGACGATTTCGTTGAAGAAGCAGGAGTGATTCCCCGTATGGCAGGCCGCTCCGACCTGGGAGACTTTTGCCAGAATTGTGTCAAAGTCGCAGTCGGCCGTCAGGGACTTGACGTACTGGATGTGGCCGCTGGTCAGGCCCTTGGTCCAGAGCTCATTTCTCGAGCGCGACCAGTAGGTCATCTTGCCCAGGGAAATGGTCGTGTTGAAGGCCTCTTCGTTCATGTAGGCCACCATCAGGACCTCCAGGGTCTTATAGTCCTGCACGACGACCGGCACCATTCCGTCTGAATTTTTCTTTAAATCGGCCCACTTGAGCTGGGGGTCAAAGTTGTCCATCTTGATGCCCCGGGCCGAAAGGTCGGTCTTCAGGCGCATGACGTCGAAATCCGGGTCGTCGATGAAGGGCCCGTAAATGCCCCGGATATTGGGCTTGGACAGGACCTTGGCAAGGGCATCCGGATTCGAATCCTTCTGGCAGAGAATATAGGGCACATCCGTCATATTGCAGACGGAGGCTTCGATCGCCGGGTTCATGATCAGAAACTCGTGGACGTCCTCCTCTAAGAGGTCCTTGTGCTTGAACAGAAGGTCCACATTCTGCAGGGAGACGAGGAACTTGTCGTGGCCGAAGCGCTTGGCGGCTTCCTCCAGGATGTCCGGCGTATCGGGCTTGGCCCCGTTCAGGATGACCTCTACGCAGCCGGCATAGAGAAACTTCTTCACGTCGGCCAGGCGCCTGATGTTGCCTCCCCCGCAGGTCTTGATATCAATGCTGCGGTTGATATTGCGGATGGTCGTGAGATTCTTCTCGCTCTCCTCCTCGAATTCCGAAATGTCCAGGCAGATGATCTTGTCGACGCCGCTGTCGTCATAGAGCTCGGCCAGACGGATGGGGTCATAAGTCTGATCCAGCTCGTCCGGCGACTTGACGGCTTTTCCATCTTTTAAATATATAGTTGCGACAATATTCTTGTGTTCCATATCTTATGACTAATGTAAACCGCCTGCTCTCCCGCCTTTTATTCGCATGGCGGAAATGCAGAAACTGTATCTTCTGTTTCTATTGTTTCACTTGAGCAAAGAATGTCCGCTCAGATCAGATGCTGCCCTTCGTGGTCAGCGACTCCCCGGCCAGCCTCGGGTCTTCCGTAGTCGCCTCATCGAGAGCCTTAGCGAAGGCCTTGAACATGGCTTCAATGATGTGGTGGGCATTCATGCCGTCCAAGACCTTGAAGTGGAGGTTCATCATGGCTGAATAGGAAACCGCATAGAAAAATTCCCTCACCATTTCGGTGTCGAAGTAGCCGACCCGTTCGGTCCTGAATTCATAGTCGAAGTTGAAATAGGGCCGACCGGAAAGGTCGATGGCACAAAGGACCAGAGCCTCGTCCATGGGGAGGACTATGTCCCCGTAGCGGCGGATCCCGGCCTTCTCCCCCAGAGCTTCCTGAATCGCAGTCCCGAGGACGATTCCGGTGTCCTCGATCGTGTGGTGGCAGTCCACATTGAGGTCGCCTTTGGCCTTCACAGATAAGTCAAAGAAACCGTGACGGGCGAAGGAGTTCAGCATATGGTCGAAGAAGCCGATGCCGGTGTCGATATCGGCCTTGCCGGACCCGTGGAGATTCAGGGTCAGGGCAATGTCCGTCTCTTGGGTCTTCCGCTTCACTTCAGCTGTAAAAGGAACTGTTTCAATTGTTTTAACGGGTTCTGCCGTTTTCTGATTTGCCATAATTTCCCTCATTCAAAACGAACGGCTATAGAATTTCTGTGGGCCGTCAGCTGCTCGCAGGTAGCGAAGGATTCGATATCGGTATGAATTTCTTCCAAAGCCTCTCTCGAGTAGGAAATCAGGGAGGACTTCTTCACGAAGTCGTCTACGGACAGGGCAGAGAAGAAACGGGCCGTGCCTCCGGTCGGAAGGACGTGGTTGGGACCTGCGAAGTAGTCCCCGAGCGGCTCGGAGGAATACTGGCCCAGGAAGATGGCTCCGGCATTCCTGATATAGGTCATGTCCGAGAAGGGGTCCTTCGTCACGATTTCCAGGTGTTCGGAAGCAATTTCGTTCACACAGTCGAAGGCCGCCTGCTTGTCTTTCGCAATCAGGATGTAGCCGAAATCCTCCAGAGATTTTTCAATAATTGCTTTTCTTTCCAAAGCAGGTACAAAGGCGTCAATTTCCTTCTGTACCTTTTCTGCCACTTCTTCCGAAGTCGTCACCAGAATGGCCGAAGCCATCTCGTCGTGCTCGGCCTGGGACAGGAGGTCTGCCGCCACGTAGCGGGGATTAGCCGTCTCATCGCAGAGCACCATGATTTCGGAAGGACCGGCCACGGAATCGATGGAAACCGAACCGAACACGGCCTTTTTCGCCAGGGCCACGAAGACATTGCCCGGGCCCACAATCTTGTCCACCTTCGGAACCGACTCTGTGCCAAAGGCCATGGCTGCAATGGCCTGGGCTCCGCCGACCTTGAAGATCCGGTCCGCCCCGGCCTCCGCTGCGGCAACCAGAGTCGAAGCAGCCACCTTGCCCTCTTTGTTGCAGGGGGTGCACATGATGATATCGGATACCCCGGCCACCTTGGCCGGAACGATATTCATGAGGACGGAAGAAGGATAGACGGCCTTGCCGCCGGGCACATAGACACCGGCCCGCTCCATGGGAATGACCCGCTGGCCCAGGAAAATGCCCTCTTCGGTTGTAAACCAGGACTGCTGGACCTGCTTCTCGTGGAAGGAGCGGATCCGGACCAGGGCCTTTCGAATGACGGAAAGAAGCTCCGGAGAAACCTCGGAATAGGCTTCCTTAATCTCCTCGTCGGTCACCTGAATATTGGAAGCGGAAAGAGTAGCCCCGTCAAATTTCTCCGTATAGGAAAAAAGGGCACTGTCCCTGTGCTCCTTCACGTTTTCGACTATGGCCTTGACTGTGGCCTCCCGCTCATCGTAGGAAGCGGATTTTCTCTTCTTTAAGTCTCCGGCAATCTGCTTTCCGGTGCTGTCGTCCACATAGATGGTCTTCACTGCTTTCGCCCTTCTATTCTATCTACTGTTTCAACAATATGTACAGATTCCTGGTCGGCATATCCAGGCGTTGAAAGGTCTCCCGCCTGAACTTATAAATCTGCCTTCAGATTGACATTCTTCCAGGCCTCAATCAGGCGCTCGATCTTTTCCCCCTTCATCTTCATGGAGACGGGGTTTACGACCATGCGGGCCGATAGGGGGCAGACCGTGTCGTAGACGGCCAGGCCGTTTTCCTTCAGGGTACTCCCGGTCTCTACTATATCACAGATGACGTCCGAAAGCCCCACAATCGGAGCCAGTTCGATGGACCCGTTCAATTTGATGATTTCGACGGTCCGGTTCTTTTCGTTGTAAAAATAATTTTTGGCTATCCGGGGATACTTGGTGGCCACCCGGATACGGCGGTTCTCCTGCATGAGGCCCTCGTGCCCTTGGGGGCCGGCAATGCACATGCGGCACTTTCCGAACCCTAAGTCCAGGACCTCGTAGATGTTCCGGGCCTCCTCCAGAATTGTGTCCTCTCCGACAATGCCGATGTCCGCCGCCCCGTACTCGACGTAGGTGGGCACATCCGGCCCCTTCGAAAGGAAGAAGCGGTAGCCCTTCTCTTCATTTTCAAAGATGAGCTTCCTTGTATCCGGGTCCTTCATCTCGTCACAGGGGATGCCTATATTGCCGAAGGCTTCCATTGCCTTCTTTGCGAGTCTGCCCTTGCCCAGGGCGACCGTAATTGCTGTATTTCTATCCATTCCTTCTCTCCGAATTTTTATGGAGTCACTTGAAGTCTGCAGGGCTAAATGAAACTTAAAAGGCTTATTTCTCACCCGGCTGTTCATGCTGCAATGTCACCTCGATGCCGGTCGACCGCATTTCCATGGCTTTTCGGATGACTTCCTTTCGGTTTTTCTCGTTGTAGGTCAGGGTTCGTCGGACAGCGCCTCCCGCCAGGCTGAGACCGGCCGCTTTCAGGGCCGAATAGAGCTCGTCGCAGAAGACAGCAAAGCCGACGGCTTCTCCCGTGGTGCCGAAATTTTCCAGCAGGTGGTCGTAGCGGCCACCCGACAGAATCGGCTCCCCGGTCCCGTAGGCATAGCCCGTGAAAATCAGCCCGGTATAGTAGCGGAAGCGGCTCACGAAACCGAAGTCGTAGGAGATGAAGCGCTCCACCCCGTAAGCTTTCAGGAGGTCGGAAAGGACGGAAAGCCGCTCCAAGGCCCCGTGAATCCGGGGATACTGTTCCGACAGTGTAAAAAGTTCAGAGAGTTCACAAAATTCATCAAAGGTCTTCTGCAGGGCCATGAACAGGCGGGTAAGGTCGGGTTTTACATTATGCTTCTGCAGGAACTGCTCCAGGCCGAAGAAATTGTGGTTTTCGATGTAGGAGCGGACCGTATCCTCGTCCTCCGTCAGGGAGGCGGCCTCAATCAGGCCCTTCAGGATGTCCGCATGACCGATGCCGATTTTGAAATCAGTAAGGCCGCAGGACTTCAAGGCCTCACAGGAAGCGGCAAGGATCTCGGCGTCCGCCTCGACCGAACCGTCGAAGAGAAACTCGGCGCCCACTTCGGCAGACTCATTGAGCCGCCCCCGGTAGGAGGAGGAATTTACATAGACATTGCCCCGGTAGGTAAAGCGCAGGGGCTCCTTCGCATCCGAAAAATGGGCGGCTGCACAGCGGCAGATAGAGGGAGTAAAGTCGGGCCGCAGGGCCAGGGTATTCCCCTCCCGGTCAAAAAATTTGTAAAGGTCCTTCGATGGGGTTGATCCCTTGTCCTTGGAAAAAACGTCGAAGAACTCGATGGCCGGGCTTTCAATCCCCCGGTAGCCGAAGGACTCGAGAGACCGGGACAGGCGGTCCGTCAGTTCCCTTCTCTCCTCGAATTCGTTCCCATAGATGTCCCGAAAGCCTTCCGGGGTGTGAATGACACGGTTCATATCTCTTCTCTTTGCTTTAGCACGCTACCACATTAGCATGGTGAATTATATATATTTCATGCAAAACTGTCAACACTTATTCATCCCGCTCCGAAAGGTCCTTCTCCAGCATGTTGAGATAGGGAAGGAAGGCGTTGCGGCCGGCCTCGAAGAAAAAGTCCGGATCCAGCTCCTCCCTCAGGAAGGACTTGCGGCCCCCCTCTTCCATCCGCTGCCAGAATTTCTCGGCCTCCCGGTAACGCATGTAGTAAAAGGTGTTGATTTCGGTGAACATGATGAGGAAGAAGGCCACCCCTTCCTGCTCTTCGAACTCCTTCATGAAGGCCATCTGATGCTCATGGATATTGGCCAGGGGAAAGCGGTCCGTGTTGCATTCCTTGGCGTCGAAACAGACCGGGATGCCCTGCACGGCCCCGATGTAGTCGACCGTTGACTTCTGGTCGAAGTAGGCCAGGGTGATGTGGCGCGACTCCTTGTCGATATTGATGGGGGTGATGGGGGTCGGCACCTTCTGGATCAGGGCCAGCTTCTTCTCCCGGTAGATTTCATTTGTCTTATTGATCATGTCCTCGAGGACCGATCCCCGGAGGCCCCGGGATTCCCATGTGGCCATTCAAACACCCTATCTGAAATGCAGCAAAAACTGCTGAAATAGAAAAAATATACCCTGTTCCAGCAATTTATGGCGTCAAAAAAGCTTATATGCTGCTGGTATCTATACCGAACTGCCTGCAGAGCCCCGCCATGTCAGCGGGCACCGGGGCCTTGAAGGCCCGTCCATCGGGCAAAACAGTTTCGTAGGAATGCAGCATCTGCCGTTTGTTTTCGAAAAAAATTTTCCTGTCTTTTTCAGCGTCTCCGTACTTGGAATCGAAAATAATCGGACAGCCCAGAAACTTCAGATGGGCCCGGATTTGGTGGGGCGCCCCGGTGATCAAATGCACCTTCAATAGAGAAAATTCTGTCGACGAGAAAAGGACTTCTATCCCGGTATGGATTTCCCGGGCGCCTTCAAAGTCTCTGTCCCGTACGGTTACGGTATTGGTCTTTTCGTCTTTCCGCAGAAATGCCTTTGCATCCGGCGTTTCTGCCGGCCTGCCATGCACAAGGGCCAGATAATATTTCTTCAGGGACCTTGTCTTGAGCATCTCTGTCAGAAACTGCTGCCCCTTCAGAGTGAGGGCAAAAAAGAGGAGGCCGGATGTGTTCCGGTCAAGGCGGTTCGAAACGGATGGATGAAAACGGGCGTAGGACTCTTCCGTAATCAGCCCCTTTTGGGCCGCATAGGAAAGCAGCATTTCATTTATGGAAATGTCTTTTCCTTCCGCCTTCTGGGACAGGAGGCCGGGGGCCTTGTTTACGGCAAGAAAATCGGGGCATTCATAAACGATTTCCGGTTTGGGATAGGAAGCCTTAAGCAGGGCCTGAAAGACACCTTTTGTTTCATCTGTACCTTCAGATGATAATTTTTCAAATGTTTCATCCGAAAAGAAAACTTTGACGGTATCGCCACTTTTCAGAATTTCCTTCCCGGTCGCCTTTTTCCCGTTCAAGACAATATTCTTCTTCCGCATCATCTTGAAGAAAAAGCCGTCCGTTGAGCCCGGAAAGAGACGGCGCAGGTATTTGAGCAGGGTCTGCTTCTCGCTGTTTCCGTCAATAATTATTTCTTTCATTGCGTAATCAGTTTCTATCGTTTCCCGCCTGATCCGGAAAAGTCAAATTCGGGCAGGCTCCCGATTTATTCAAAAAGCAGGTCCCGGTCGAATTCCGTGAAGTCATTGAGGAAGCCGGCGGCCGCCTGCCGCTTTTCTTCCGCTTCCTCAGACGTGTAAGTGTCTGCAAGGGCCCATACGGTCATCCCGGCCCGTCTGGCCGCCAGGATACCATCCGGGTGGTCCTCAAAAACCAGGCATTTCTCCGGGGCAGCCGAAAGCCTCTGTGCGCAGGCGAGGTAGATATCCGGCTCCGGTTTTCCGTGGGGGACCTCATTTGAAGATACAATTACATCAATTACATCATGCAGGCGGTTCTTTTCAAAAGAAGCTTCGACGAGTTCCCTGGAATTGCTGGTGGCAAGCCCGGTGGGAAAGGAATTTTCCTTCAGGAAATGAAGAAGGTCATCCGCCCCGTCCTTGAGGCCGAATCTGTACCGGTAGTCTTCATAGGCCAGTTCATTCCATTCGGCCATCATCTCTTCCACGGTGTCCGGCAGGCCAAACTCCCTCTGAAAATATTCGCCGATTTCATACATGGAAAGGCCGCCTAAGTCCTTCTGCAGGGTGTCGGGAACCGAAAGGCCCCGCTTTCCCAGAAAGGCCACATCCACATCGTGCCAGACGGAAAGGGAATCGATCAGGGTCCCGTCCAGGTCGAAAATGACGGCTTCGTATTTGTGTCTTCTGTTCATAAATGTAAAAGAAAAGGCACCCGGAATCATGGGTGCCAGTGATAATAATATAAGGCCCGGGCTCATTCCTTATTGAAGAATTTCTCGGGAACGTCGATTCCGGACTTCTGCTTCTTGTCGTCCGAAGCAGCAGCAGGAGGCGTCTGGGCAGGCTTTTTCGCTGCATCGATTCCGGTCTGGGGGGCTGCTGCCTGTCCTGCAGCGGGCTTCGCAGGAGCCTGGGCGGCCGGTTTCTGGGGCTGGGCCGAATTCATGACCGTATCCGTGGGATTCGGAGAAAGCTCCATCCGGTTCTGAACCACGGTATCGAGGTAACCCTGCATGGTCTCAAGGAAGCGCTCATCCCGGGACCGGGTCGTATCCATGGATGTGACCAGGAGCTCCTGTATGCTCTTTAAGAGGCTGTCCGTATAGGCGATGGCCCCGGTCCGGATTTCATTGGCCTCGCTCGTGGCCTTGTCCAGCATTTCGTTGGCCTGCTTTGTGGCCACCATGACGACTTCATTGGCCTGGGCGTAAGCCTTGCGCATGATTTCGTGCTCGGAAAGAAGCTCCGTGGTCTGCACCTGGGCTTCTTCGATGATGGCCGCCGCCTTCTTCTTCGCATCGTTGATGATGGCTTCCTGATTGTTGATAATCTTCTGGTAGCGCTTGATCTCAACGGGCGTCTTCGTCTTCAGCTCATCGATCAGGGAATCCATGTCGTCCCGGTTCACCTGAATCTTCGTGGAGGACAGGGGAACGGGCTTGCAGCCGTCCAGGTAATCCTCAATCTCTTCGATGATGTTTTCAATTTCGCTGGCCATACGGATGTATTCTCCTTACACTGCTGTCAAACAGATATTCGGTGACCTACAGTTTTATGACTAATGAAAAGCCGCTATACGGTTCTACCGGTACTTTTCCTCAATCAGCGGAATGATGGAGGCCGGAACGAAGGGGGAAATGTCCCCGTGGTAGGAGGCAAACTCCCGGACCACGGTCGAAGACAGATAGGAGTACTCCATCTCCGTGGCAAGAAAGACGGTCTCCAAGCCTTCGTTTTCCTTCTTGTAGATATGGGCAAGCTGCAGCTCATATTCGAAGTCCGTCGTGGTCCGAAGGCCCCGGACGACGATATTCTTGCCGTTGTCCCGGGCATAGTCCACAAGGAGCCTGTCCGTGGCTTCCACATTGACGTTCGGGTAGTCCTTCACCAGACCCTGTATCATCTTAACACGCTCATCGGGTGAAAACAACGTCCTTTTTGCGCTGTTCGTCATGACGAGAACGGTCAGAGAATCGAACAGTCCGGCGGCCCGGCGGATGATGTCGAGGTGGCCGTAAGTGACGGGATCGAAGCTGCCCGGATAGATGGCTTTTTTCAACTCTCCTCACCTGCCCTTTTCAGGAAAACGTGCCGGTTGGTCTTATAGTCTTTGACTCTCGTGACCACAAGCCCCGCAGGAACCTTCTCATAAAAATTGTTGTCCAGACGGGCTTCCACGATAATCTGCCCGTTTTCTGCCAGGAGATTCCGTTCGATGATTTTCTCCAGGACCGCGTTCTCCTCATGCAGGTCATAGGGCGGGTCCATATAAATAATATCGAACGGACGGTCAGGAGACGCCGTGCTCACAAAGGAAAGGACAGCAGAAGTATAGAGCCTGGCCTCTTCGGTGAACTTCGTCTTTTCGAGATTCTTCTCGATGACCTTCTTGGGCTCCCGCCCGCTGTCCACCAAGACCGCGGAAACGGCCCCCCGGGACAGGGCTTCGATAGCCATCTGCCCGGAACCTGCATAAAGGTCCAGGAAGGTGCAGCCCGGTATGTAGTTCTGGATCACATTGAACAGGGTTTCCTTGATCCGGTCCTGGGTGGGCCGGGTGGCCATTCCGTCCACGGACTGAAGAGGAATGGACCGGCGGCTGCCTGCGATAACTCTCATAGACCTGTCAATCCTCCTGCAGCATGAAAAGCCCGAGTACAAGGGCCTCCCGGACAGCCTGATTGCGGACGGCTTCCCGGTTTCCCCTGAAGACGAAGTGGCGGG
>Ga0256404_1013005_pt1 | contig 10656 bp, 6 predicted proteins | sample RumenRJG_01DNA_FD_185990 | JGI IMG/M metagenome (GOLD analysis project Ga0256404, IMG submission 185990) | Bovine rumen microbial communities from Lethbridge, Alberta, Canada - RJG_01 | ecosystem: Host-associated > Mammals > Digestive system > Stomach > Rumen | place: Canada: Alberta | collected...
GTATCAAGTGCTGGACATGACTAATGAAAGCCTTTTGGCAAAGGGGCTCGTTGAAAGAATCGGTATGGATGGTGCCGTAATCAATCACACCAAAACAGGTGAAGACACCATCGTAAATGAAGTTCCAATGGACGATCACAAAGCTGCAATTGCTCAGGTTCTGGCAGCAATTCAGGATCCTTCTCACGGAGTGGTATCCGACATGGCAGAAATCGGAGCAGTAGGACACAGAGTTGTACATGCAGGAGAGAAATATGCCGATTCTGTTCTCATTGACGATACAGTAATGGAGGCGCTTGAAGAATGCATTGAAATTGCACCTCTTCATAACCCACCAAATCTTTCCGGAATCGAAGCATGCAGAGCTCTTATGCCGGAAACTCCAATGGTAGCCGTATTCGATACAGCATTCCATCAGACCATGCCTCCTGAATCATACATCTATGCTCTTCCTTATGAGTATTATGAAAAGTATAAGGTTAGAAGATACGGATTCCACGGAACATCCCATAAATACGTTGCTCAGAGAGCAGCCGAAATGCTTGGCAAGGGACTTGGCGATCTTAAGCTTATAACTTGCCACCTCGGAAATGGTGCTTCGGTTACTGCAATTAAGTATGGTAAGGTTGTTGACACATCAATGGGATTCACACCACTTGAAGGTCTCGTAATGGGCACCAGATCCGGTGACCTTGACCCTGCTATCGTATCCTTCATCAAAGAAAAAGAAGGCCTTGATGATGCAGGAATCAACAATGTTCTGAATAAGAAGTCCGGTGTTCTTGGTGTATCCGGTGTATCCAGCGACTTCAGAGACATCGAAGCTGCCGTAGAAGAAGGCAATGAAAGAGCAGATCTTGCCCTCCGCATGTTTGCTCAGAGAGTTAAATTCTATATCGGCGCATATGTTGCAGAACTCAATGGCGTTGATGCAATCGTATTTACAGCAGGTGTAGGCGAAAACGATATCTCCATGAGAGAAATCATTTGCGACGATATGGAAGCCCTCGGAATCAACCTCGATGCTATTAAGAACAAGGTTAGAGGTAAGGACACTGTTATTTCTACAGATGATTCCAAGGTTACACTTCTTCTCATTCCAACCAATGAGGAGCTTATGATTGCTAGAGATACTTATACAATTGTTAACAAATAAAGCCAAATAAACTGTTGACACAAGTGATTGCAAAGGGTATACTCTAGAAGTTGCTTTTGAAACAAAGTATCGATTGATATTGTAGATATTTCGACGAGGAGGTATAGACATGGCAGTTCCCAAAAGGAAAACATCCAAGGCCAAAAGAGACCAGAGGAGATCTCCAAACATGAAGAAGTCTCTTCCAAGTCTTTCTGTTTGCCCACAGTGCCATCAGCCCAAGCTTCCACATAGAGTCTGCCCGAACTGCAACTACTATGATGGAAAAGAAGTAGTGGCATCTGAAGAATAGACTGATAGCATTTCATCTATTGAAAACAAAGACAAGAGACCTTCGTTGTAAACTATAACGGAGGTCTTTTTCGTGGTTAAAAGAAGTTAAAAAGTATTGAAAAGTCAATGTTTTGATGATAAAATAACTATGTATGTGAATATACATGGAGGAATATAATGAGGAATTTAGAAAAGAAGCTTAGGGTTGGTATTTTGGGTGGTACCGGAATGGTCGGTCAGCGTTTTATCACCCTTCTTGAAGGACATCCTTGGTTTCAGGTTACAACTATAGCAGCCAGTGCATCAAGTGCAGGTAAGAAATATGAGGATGCTGTAGCCGGAAGATGGAAAATGGATGTTCCCATTCCTCAAGAAATAAAAGACATAATCGTTATGGATGTATCCGATATACATGAGGTTTCTTCACAGGTTGACTTTGTATTCAGCGCTGTGGATATGTCCAAGGAGGAAATCAAGGCTATAGAAGAAGCTTATGCCAAGACGGAAACTCCTGTTGTATCCAACAACAGTGCCCACAGATGGACACCTGACGTTCCCATGGTTGTTCCGGAAATAAATCCTGAGCACTATGAAGTAATAGAAGCCCAAAAGAAGAGAATGGGTACAACCAATGGATTTATTGCAGTAAAACCAAACTGTTCCATTCAAGGATATGTTCCGGCTCTTGCGGCATGGAAAGAATACGAACCATATGAGATGGTTGTTTGCACTTATCAGGCTATATCCGGTGCCGGAAAGACATTTGAAGACTGGCCCGAAATGGTTGAAAACATCATTCCATATATCGGCGGAGAAGAAGAGAAGAGCGAGATGGAGCCTCTCAAGATTTTCGGCCATATCGAGAACGGTGAAATTGTTAACTATGACGGAATCAAAATCTCTGCTCAGTGTATTAGGGTTCCCGTATTGAATGGCCATACAGCTGCGTGCCATGTAAAATTCAAGAAGGATCCGACGATTGAGGATTTAATTGATAAATTGAAAAACTACAGCGGCTTTCCGCAAGAAGCGGAGCTACCTTCTGCACCAAAGCCCTTCATTCAATATCTCGAGGAAGAGAATAGACCTCAAGTTAAACTCGATGTTGACTACGGAAACGGATTTGGAGTATCTGTTGGCCGGTTGAGAGAAGACACAATATATGATTTTAAGTTTATAGGTCTTGCTCATAATACGGTTAGAGGTGCTGCGGGTGGAGCGATACTTAGTGCAGAAGCACTTACGGAAATGGGATGTATAAATGCCAAGGAGTAATTGGGGACTTATTGGCAAAGAAATACTGGTAAGAGATTAATTTAGAGATTAAGTAAGGGGAATTATGGCAACTAAAGGGAAAAGTAATAGAGGCGGCAAGAAAGCAACCGCATCAACAAGTAAGAATTCAGGGGCAAAGAAGAATACCAAACGTACCTCAAGGCAAGAAGACAGGTTAACCAAGGTGATAATTGGTGCCTTGCTTATTGCTTTAGGTATGTTTTTGTTTGCAACCGTAACATTCAAGGCAACAGGTGAGGTCGGAAGAATATTCGGTGATTTCCTAAAAGGAACCATGGGGATGATTGGCCTCTTTGTTCCAATATATATCATGATTCTGGGGCTTGTTCTCGCTTTCGGTAAGAGCAATAAGATCAATGCGCCATCAATCATCATCAGCTTAATAGGCTTTCTGATGCTTGCCCTTATAAACTCCGGAAGATTTATCAATGCAGATAAAATCGCATTCGATGCCAATGATTTCTTCAACAAAGGAATAACTCTCGAAAGTGGTGGCCTCTTTGGAATGAGTTTTGCGATGCTTCTCGTAAAGTACATCGGCAAGGTTGGCTTATACCTTGTTTCATTTGCGATTCTTGCTCTTTGCATATTCCTTCTTCTTAGAAATCTTCCGATAGGAATTTGGATGAACAAATTCACCTCATGGCGACAGGACGTGATCATCAACAGCGATGAGAAACAAAAGGCCAGAGAAGAAAGAAGAGAAATATCCAGAAGGCAGAGAGCCGAAATAGAGGAAAAACAAGTTAAGGTTGACGCAATTAAAGAAGAGAGAAGAAGAAGACGCCTAGAAAGAAGAGAGGAACTAAAAGAAAGAACTCATTCTACATTGGATCAGATTTCTTTGTTTGGCGATGATCATAATTCCATGCCGGAGACATCATCCACGATTGATATAGGACCTGACTCCAAACAGACCCCGGGTCGATATGGATTTGGCCTTGAACCCCAGTCGGTTGTTTTGCCTGGACTTGGTCTTCAGGATGATGAACCTGTAGACTTGGCAGAAGTCTATGATGAAGACAGAACCAAAATCAATGATTCCGTGGCAGTAATAGATGATGTGATTCCTGAATACAAGGAAACATCAGATTTCGGTTATGACGAGATGCCAACGGAAGAGGCTGTAGTGAATACACCTTCACCTTCCGTAAAACAAAAACAGAAGGATGCCGAATCTCAGGCAGGAACACCGGTTTATGATACACCCAAGATGACCAAGGCCGAGGCTCAGAGTGCAATGCTCACCAAGGAGGATTTTAATAAATCGAAGAAACACAGCAAGTATAAGAAACCCGGACTCGAATTATTAAAATCACCTGATGTTAGCGGCGCAGGTTCCGTCAGCAATCAAGATCTTCAGCAGCAGGCAGAACTTCTCGAAAGGACGCTTCAGAGCTTCAATGTAGACGCTAAGGTCATAAATGTCACAAGAGGTCCATCTGTTACAAGGTTTGAAATTCAACCTGCCTTTGGAGTTAAGGTGAGCCGAATTGTAAATCTTGCAGATGATATAGCTCTTAACATGAGAGCCAAATCATTAAGAATAGAAGCGCCCATACCCGGACGTCCCGTTGTCGGAATTGAGATAGGAAACAACGATGTTTCTATGGTATCAATCAAGGAGCTGATAGGAAGCAAAGAATTCAAGCAATCCAAATCCAATATAAGCTTCTGCGTTGGTAAGGATATCAGCGGAAATCCAATCGTTGCAGACCTTAAGGAAATGCCACATCTTCTTATTGCAGGTTCTACCGGTTCCGGTAAGAGCGTGTGCATTAACAGCATTATTGTCAGCCTTCTGTATAAGGCCGATCCGGAGAAGGTTAAGCTTGTTATGATAGATCCTAAGGTTGTGGAACTTGGTGACTATAATGGCATTCCGCATCTCCTGACCGATGTTGTGACCGATCCAAACAAGGCTGCAGCTGCTCTTAACTGGGCTGTCGCCGAAATGACAAATAGATATAAGCTCTTTGCTGAAGCACACGTTAAGGATATTGAGGGTTATAACGCCTATGTTGAAAGCCTTACAGATGATTATGATTCTAGAGCAGAGGGAATTGAGAAACCGGAACAATTACCTCAGGTAGTAATAATCATAGATGAGCTTGCCGATCTTATGATGACGGCTCACGCTCAAGTAGAAGACGCTATATGCAGACTTGCACAACTCGCAAGAGCTGCCGGTATGCACCTTATCGTTGCTACCCAAAGACCTTCAGTAAACGTTGTGACAGGAACAATTAAGACCAATATTCCTTCAAGAATTGCCTTTACTGTTGCTTCGCAATACGATTCAAGGACTATATTGGATATGAGTGGTGCCGAAAAACTTGGTGGTAAGGGTGATATGCTCTACGCACCATTTGGTGCCAATACACCAATCAGAGTCCAGGGCTGTTTCATAAGCCCGGATGAGATTCACGATGTAATCGACTTTGTTAAGAATCAAAAGGACGCTGAATATTCAACGGATCTACTCGACACCATGAACAAAGGTGACACTCAAGCTTCTTCGAGTGAAGCCAAGGATGAGCTCTATGAGGATGCCTTGAGATTTGTTATCGATGCAGGTAAGGCATCATCATCGATGATTCAGAGAAGATTCAGAATAGGATACAACAGAGCTGCCAATATCATAGACCAAATGGAAATGGATGGTTATATTGGACCCGCAGATGGCGCAAAGCCTAGACAGGTATATGCGACTATGGATATGCTAAATCCGGGGGCGGCCCCTGTACAAGAGGAACAGATGCCCGAGCCTCCGGAGGAAGATACTACTACGGAAGTATATGATTCTGAGGGTGAAGAAGAATACTTGCAAGGAGAAAATGAAGAATAAGGTATATATAGAAACACTTGGGTGCCCCAAGAACTATAATGACAGTGAATACGCCTTAGGCATTCTTGAAGAAGAGGGATATGAACAGGTCCTTTCTCCTGAGGATGCCGATTTTCTCATTGTTAATACATGTGGCTTTATCGGTGATGCAAAGCAAGAATCAATCGATAAGATTTTTGAGATGGATCGTCTAAAAAAAACCGGTGCACATCTTTTGATTTCCGGATGTCTTGCCCAAAGATATGGTGAGGAACTCTATTCTGAGCTTCCCGAGGCCCAAGCTATTATTGGAGTTGATGCGTATTCAAGACTCCCTGAAATTATGAAAGAGATGGAGCGCGGTGAGAGAACACTTCACACAGAACCATGTGATTTAAGTTATCTGGAAAAGCCCATCAGAAAACATCCTGACAATCCTTATTCTGCAACAATTAAAATCGCCGAAGGTTGCAACAACAGATGTGCCTATTGCGTAATACCTTATATTCGTGGTGATTACAGAAGCAAGAAAATGGAGGACATTATTTCTGAGGCAGAGGAGCTTAGAGATGCCGGATGCAAAGAGCTTATTTTGATAGCTCAGGACACAGGTTATTACGGCAAGGATATTTACGGAGAATTAAAACTACCGGAGCTTCTCAAGAAACTATGTATAATTGATGGACTCAGTTGGATAAGGATAATGTATTGCTATGATGAATGGATAACCGACGAACTCATAGATGTCATGGCATCGGAAGAAAAGATTGTTCACTATTTGGACATTCCTATTCAGCATGGTTCCGATAAGGTCCTCAAGGAGATGAGAAGAAGATCCACCAGGTCTTCAATAGAAAAGGTAATAGCAAAGCTCAGAAAGGCTATGCCGGATATTGCTATAAGGACATCCTTGATTGTTGGATTCCCGGGTGAAACGGAAGAAGACTTTGAGGAGCTTCTAGATATGGTTGAAAACGTTAAGTTTAATAGACTTGGAACGTTTCAGTATTCCAGGGAAGAGGGAACTCCTGCCGGTGAAAGAGACGATCAGATTCCGGATGAAATTAAAGAAGAAAGATACGATGCCGTCATGAGAAGACAGGTGGAGATATCCTTGGATTTCAACAAAGCTCTAATCGGCTCCCTTGTTGATGTAATCGTTGACGATATGGAAGAAGATAATGTCTATAGGGGGAGGACCAAACAAGATGCTCCCGACATTGATAACGAGGTAGTGTTTACTTCCATGAATCATCTCCAGCCCGGTGATATTGTCAAGGTTAGAGTTGAAGATGCTTTTGATTATGATTTGGTGGGTAGACAAGAGGAATTCTAATGGCCAAGAAGATTGTAATTATTGATGGAAACAGTTTGATAAATAGAGCCTATTATGCGATGCAGCGCCCGATGATGACAAAAGAGGGCGTATACACACATGCAGTCTATGGCTTTATTAATATGCTTAATAAAATAATTAAGGATCAAACTCCTGACTATATGGCTGTGGCATGGGACCTTAAGTCTCCAACATTCAGGCATAAAGAATATAAAGAATACAAGGCCGGAAGAAAAAAGATGCCCATGGAACTTGCAATGCAGCTTCCAATTATGGAAGAAGTTCTTGATGCAATGAAGATTAAGAATCTTTCCCTCGAAGGATATGAAGCAGACGATATCATCGGAACCATAGCACGTAGAGGAGAGGCGGATGGGCTTGATGTTCTTGTTATCACAGGAGATAAAGATGCCCTTCAGCTGGTTTCTGAGAAAACAAAGGTAATGATTACCCGTAAGGGGATATCAGAATTTGACCTTTACGATGAAGCCAAGATGTTGGAAAGATATGAGCTTACTCCAACTCAGTTTATCGATCTCAAGGGACTTATGGGAGACCAGTCGGATAATATTCCGGGAATTCCCGGAGTCGGAGAAAAGACCGGAATCAATCTTCTCAAACAATTTGGTTCAATCGCTAATATGCTTGATAATGTTGATGAAATAAGTCAAACCAAGCTAAGAGAAAAGGTGAGGGATAATGCGCCTCTTGCATTGATGAGTAGAAGGCTAGCAGAGATTCAGACGAATGTTCCTATTGATACCGAGATAGAGTCTCTCAAAATGGAGGAGCCGGACACCATAAGACTCGTTGACGTTTATTCCAAATTGGAATTCCAAAGTTTCATCAAAAAACTTGATGGTGGAATAAGCGCATCAGAAGAAGCCAAATCGCAATCCCTATCAACTGAGACAATAGAACTTAAAAACTTGGGCATAATAGAAGATGCAAGCGTTCTTGCCGATGTCCTTAAGTCGGGAGAACTATTCATCAAAGTCTTCTCGGATAACAGTCATATTAATATGCCTACGATTTATGGTATCGCATTTGTTATAGATGGGAAATATTATTATGCAGCCGATGAAGGCGTAGTTAGAAAGCTCATCGATGAAATAAACCATAAAAAGCCCATCATCAGTGGACATGGTTTATCCCAGGATGAATACTGCTTAATAATAAATGGAGCTGAAGGTTTCACAACAGGCTTCGATACAGAGGTTTGTGCGTACATTTTGGATCCATCCAAATCGGGCTATTCTCTGAAGGCATTGGCAGCAGAGCATCTCCATAAAGATGTCCCGGAAGAAAAAGAATTCTATAAAGGTCTTAAGCAGGAATCATTCTTCGATGACAATAGAGATGCATATTCAGATTACGGGTTCCAATGGCTAAGCGCTGTTGTGAACCTAAAGAATGTGCAGAAGAATAAACTCGAGGCTGAAGGTCTTGAGATAGTATATGAAGACATTGAAAGGCCGCTTGTTTATACAATGGCTGCAATGGAAAAAGAAGGCTTCAGAACGGATAAGGAGACTCTGCTCGATTTCGGTAAGGAACTTGTTGGAGAAATTGATTCTATTACATCCGAAATCTATAAGGCTGCAGATACTGAGTTTAATATTAATTCTCCCAAGCAGTTAGGGGAGGTTTTGTTCGAGAAGCTGAAGCTGCCGGCAGGAAAGAAAACCAAAACGGGATACAGCACAAGTGCCGAAGTACTTGAGAAACTCTACGATGAACACCCAATCATTCCCGATATATTGAGATATAGAACACTTGCAAAACTGAACAGCACCTATGTCGAAGGGCTTGTTCCTTTGATAGGGTTTGATGGAAAGATTAGACCTCATTTTCAGCAGACAGTTACAGCAACAGGACGAATTAGTTGTACAGAGCCAAACCTTCAAAACATTCCAATAAGGAATGAGTACGGCAGACTTCTGCGTAAGGCCTTTGCTGCCGAGAATTCGGATTGCTTATTGGTGGGAGCGGATTATTCGCAGATTGAACTCAGGGTTTTGGCACATCTATCAGAGGATGAGTCGCTAATTGGTGCGTTCAATAATGGAGAGGATATTCATAGAGCAACTGCATCAAGAGTGTTTGAAGTTCCTTATGATGAGGTGACATCCCTGGACAGAAGCAAGGCGAAGGCAGTTAACTTTGGTGTCATTTATGGAATGAGTGGATTTGGATTATCGGAGGAACTCGGAATATCCAGAAAAGATGCCGAGAACTTTATTAAAGATTATTTCGAAAAACACCCCAAGGTTAAAGCATATATGGATGCCCAAAAGACTCTCTGCAAGGAGAGGGGATATACCGAGACATTGTTCGGTAGAAGAAGATATATTCCTGAAATAAAATCATCCAATTTTATGGTTAGGAGTCTTGGAGAACGACTGGCTATGAACAGTCCAATACAGGGAACGGCTGCAGATATCATCAAGAAGGCTATGAACCTGGTTTCCGCCGAACTCATAAACGGAGGCTACAAATCAAGACTTATTCTTCAGGTTCACGATGAACTGATTATTAACACATATAAGGATGAGCAGGAAAGAGTTGAAGAGCTCCTCGTCAGGAATATGAAGAATGCCGCAGAGCTTAAGGTTGATTTGGTCGCAGATCTGAATTCCGGCTCCAATTGGTATGAACTTAAGTAGGGTGAAGCCATGTATGTTATAGGACTTACAGGTAGTATTGGAAGTGGTAAATCCACTGTTTCCAAAGAGATTCGATCTCGAGGTATTTGCGTGCTGGATGCTGATGCTATTTCAAGAGAGCTTACATCAACTGCAAGCCCCATTGTTTCCGAATTGGTAAATACCTTTGGAGAAGGAATCATAGATTCAAAGGGTGAGCTTAACAGAAGATTACTTGCGAAAATTGCATTCTCATCCGATGAAAATAAAGAAAAACTCTCATCCTTGGTTACACTTAAGGTCAAGGAAATCATGGATGAAGAAATAAAAGAACTTGAAAGAAAAGGCGAGGGGATTGTATTTCTTGATGTGCCGCTTTTGTTCGAATATAGCATGGATGAATCATGCGATGAGGTATGGTCTGTTGTTGTAGATGATGATATCAGGTACGAAAGAGTGCGTCTTAGAGATGGTCTTTCCAGGCATGAATTTGAGCTAAGAGATAAGGCCCAAACCTCACAAGAATACAAAAGAGCACACTCTGACGTAATTATCGATAATAGTGGTACAAGAGAAAATCTTCTTGATCAGATAGAAACGGAATTATCCAAACTGAATTCTAGATATGGCAAAGAGACGAAATGACTTCAAAGGCGAAAATAAATTTATCTCTTTTCTTCGTAGATACTTGATTTACGGAGTTGTTTTGGCGCTCTTAATTGTCGGAGCAGTTGCTACAATCAAGCTCTATCAGTCCACAACAGAAAACGAACAATCCGGTGACAGCGATTCATCCAGATACGTAGCATCGCAGGAAACCTATCTTGCAATGTACGAGCCTGTGACATTCAATGTCCTTAGATCCAAAGAAGAGGATGTTGTCTATCTAAATCAGCTGGTATATAGTTCGCTATTCAGATTGGACGAGACATTGAACATTGTTCCGGATTTGGTTTCTTCTTATTCCATGGAGCCTGAATCCGGAGTCCTGGATATATCTCTAAGAGACGATGCTATTTTCAGCAATAATATGCATGTTACGGCACAGGATGTAATTACGACCATAGAAACCATTAAGGAGATTGGACAGGAATCACCTTATTATATCTATGTAAACAGAATC
>Ga0256404_1013006_pt1 | contig 10655 bp, 6 predicted proteins | sample RumenRJG_01DNA_FD_185990 | JGI IMG/M metagenome (GOLD analysis project Ga0256404, IMG submission 185990) | Bovine rumen microbial communities from Lethbridge, Alberta, Canada - RJG_01 | ecosystem: Host-associated > Mammals > Digestive system > Stomach > Rumen | place: Canada: Alberta | collected...
GATGATGCCGACTCTGAAACGGAATAATTTTGAAAAGTGTACTCAAAATGTACTCACGAGACATAGAAAAAGTCCGGAAGCCCAGTGTTTATGCTGGTTTCCGGACTTTCAATATTTATTCCAGCTCGATTGTTCCAGGAGGCTTCGAAGTCAGATCATAGAGGACACGGTTCACTCCCTTGACTTCGTTGATAATACGGTTCATGCAGATCTGCAGCGTCTCCCAGGGAATCTGAGCAGCCTCTGCTGTCATAAAGTCCGACGTAATCACGCCACGCAGCACAACCGCATACTCATACGTACGGCCATCACCCATCACACCAACCGAACGCATGTTGGACAGTGCCGCAAAGAACTGGCCCCTGCCCATATCAATATTGGCCTTCTCCAGTTCCTCACGATAGATGGCATCTGCTTCCTGCACAATGCGCACCTTCTCCGCCGTCACTTCGCCGACAATCCGGATCCCAAGACCCGGCCCCGGGAACGGCTGACGATACACAAGATTCCGCGGAATTCCAAGCTCCAGGCCAACCTGACGAACCTCATCCTTGAACAATGTCCGCAGCGGCTCCACGATCTCCTTGAAATCCACATGATCCGGCAGACCGCCGACATTGTGATGCGACTTGATCACTGCGCCCTTGCCGATACCGGACTCAACAACATCCGGATAAATGGTTCCCTGCGCCAGGAAATCAACCTTCCCGATCTTCCGGGCTTCCTTTTCAAAGACGTTGATGAACTCAGCGCCGATGATCTTCCGCTTCTGCTCCGGATCCGTCACGCCCTTCAGCTTCTCGTAGAAATACTCCTGCGCATTGACCCGGACAAAATTCAGCTCATAAGGTCCTTCCGGCCCGAAAACCTTCTCAACCTCGTCGCCCTCATCCTTGCGCAGAAGGCCGTGATCCACAAAGACACAGGTCAGCTGCTTGCCGACTGCCTTAGAAAGAAGCACCGCACATACACTCGAATCAACGCCTCCCGAAAGTGCACACAGCACCCGGCCATCGCCGATCTTTTCACGCAGCTCTTTCACCGTGGTATCGACAAAGGAATCCATCTTCCACGTACCCGCGCACCGGCAGATGTCATACACGAATGCATGGAACAGCTTCGAACCCTCTTCCGTATGAACGACTTCCGGATGGAACTGAACCGCATAAAGATTCCGGCCCGCATTCTCCATCGCCGCCACTGGACAGTTTTCCGTCGAAGCCAGAACCTCAAATCCCTCCGGCACCTCAGAAATCCGGTCCGTATGACTCATCCATACCGTCGACGTCCGCTTCCAGTCCCTCAGAATACGGCCGCTCTTAGCAACCTTCACTTCCGTATGCCCGTACTCACTGACATCCGCATGCAGAACTTTGCCCCCAAGCTCATAGGCCATCAGCTGCGCACCATAGCAGATGCCAAGCACCGGAATGCCCGTCTCAAACAGCCTCGGATCATAGGACAGTGCCTCATCACCGAACACACTGTTCGGGCCCCCCGTCAGAATGATTCCCTTCGGATTCTCCGCCAGCAGCTTTTCGAGCGGCGTCGAATACGGAAGAATCTCACAGTACACATGATTCTCACGGACACGGCGCGCAATCAGCTGCTTGTACTGTCCACCGAAATCCAGAACAATGATCTTCTCTACCATACCTTACTGCTTCTCCACCTCATCCCGATGCTTCAGGGAAGCACGGACAAACTCACGGAAAATCGGATGAGCCCTGTTCGGACGCGACTTGAACTCCGGATGGAACTGAACACCGATGAAGAACGGATGATCCTTGATCTCCACCGCTTCCACCAAACGTCCATCCGGCGACGTACCATCCACGAGCATACCGTGATCAATAAAATCCTGACGATACTCGTTATTCACCTCATACCGGTGACGATGACGCTCCGAGACCTCACTCACACCATAGCAGCGCTCCATCAAAGAACCCGGACGAACTGCACACGGATATGCGCCAAGACGCATCGTGCCGCCCTTATCAATATCATCACTCTGATCCGGCATGAAATCGATGACCTTATGCGTACTCTCCTCATCAAATTCACGGGAGTTCGCATCCGACCAGCCGAGCACATCCCGCGCATACTCAATCACCGCAATCTGCATGCCTAGGCAGATTCCGAAGTAAGGAATGTTGTTCTCACGCGCATACTTGGCCGAAGCCACCATGCCCTCAATGCCGCGGCCCCCGAATCCGCCCGGCACAATGATGCCGTCAACGCCCTTGAACACTTCCGGCGCCGTCGCATCCGTAATTCCTTCCGACTCAATCCAGTGAATATGCAGATGCGTATCCGACTCATAGCCGCCATGGTGCAGAGCCTCCTTCACCGAGAGGTATGCATCATGAAGACGCACATACTTGCCGACCAGCGCAATGTCCACATCCTTCGAACGGTTGCGGATTCTCTCAAGCATCGCATTCCACTCCGTCAGATCCGCAGCCGGAGCCGAAATCTGCAGCTTCCGGCACACCATGTCCGAGAACTTCTGCTGCTCAAGCATCACTGGCGCATCATAGATCGTATGCACATTCGTATTCTGAATAACGCAGTCCTTGCTCACATTGCAGAACAGCGCGATCTTCCGCGTAATGTCCTCCGGCAGCGTACCATCGCAGCGCGCAATGATAATATCCGGCTGAATACCGAGCGACTGCAGCTCACGCACCGAGTGCTGCGTAGGCTTCGACTTATACTCATCCGAACCGGCAATGAACGGAACCAGCGTCACATGAATAAAGCAAACATCCTGCGGATCCTTCTCGATCCGGATCTGACGGATTGCCTCCAGGAACGGCTGACTCTCCATATCACCGACCGTACCGCCGATCTCCGTAATAACGACATCCGCATCCGCCTTCTCACCGACACGGTAGATGAAGCGCTTGATCTCATTTGTAATATGCGGAATGATCTGTACCGTCTCACCCAGATACTCACCGCGCCGCTCCTTCTGCAGCACGTTCCAGTACACCTTGCCCGTTGTCAGGTTGGAATACTTGTTGAGGTTCTCATCAATGAAACGCTCATAATGACCAAGGTCCAGGTCCGTCTCCGCACCATCCTCCGTCACGAACACTTCGCCATGCTGATAAGGTGACATTGTGCCCGGATCCACGTTGATATAGGGATCCAGCTTCTGCGAAATAACCTTCAGACCACGCTGCTTCAGAAGGCGTCCGAGCGAAGCCGCCGTAATTCCTTTGCCAAGTCCCGAAACAACACCGCCAGTCACGAATATGTACTTCATATCTCTCCCCTCTTTCCTACTGAGTTATAAACAATAAACAGAACATCTTCACAAAAAAAATGAGGCCACGAAACTGCCGGAGCCCGCCGGCCGTTTTTTTTTAACCTCATTTACGGCGCAATTATAATCCCGATCCAAGGGAAAACTCAACCGTTTTGAAGAAAAACCGCAAATATTTTTTTGAGCCCGTCCAATTACTGCTCATTCGCATTGTTCTTCGCATCCCAAAGAGCCTGTTTCAGCACCGACGGCTGCATATATCCGGGCATATAGCCAAGAAAATTGCCGTCCGGCTGAATGACGTACGTCATCGGAAAGCCGCTCACACCATACATACTGTGGACAGACCCCGTCGTATCAAACAGCACCGTCATTGAATAGCCCGCATCCGCCATATACTTCATCACATAATCCTGATCGCCCTCGCCTGAAACATTCGGCATATCCACCAGCAGAACAACCACATCCGGATCATTGTCATGAACCTTCTGGAAATCAGGCAGCTCCTGATTGCAGTAATAGCACCACGTCGCAAAGAAGTTCAGCACCACCGTCTTTCCCTTGTAGGAAGAAAGCGTCACCTCATTGCCATCCCCGTCCATCAGCGTAAAGTCATACTTCTCGATGTCACTGCGCGTATCCGCCGACGCACTCGGTGAAGCACTGGCTTCCGCCTCCGCAGCAGCATCCGCACTCTCTTCTGCCACCGCCGGCGCCGTTTCCTGCGCGGGCGCCTGTGTCTTCTGTACAACACTGCGATTGGCATCCACGAGCATGTACACGCCCATTGCCAGCACAATCGCACCGCCAACCTTACCAACGACCGCCGTCACATTCCTGTACTTCTTCAGCAGGCGCAGCGTCTCATCCGTAAACAGACCAAGCAGAACAAACAGCAGAAGGAAGCCGGCCGCATAGCACACGATATAAAGAATTCCCTGCAGATGACTTTCCGCATTGGCTGCCAGCACCAGCGCTCCCGCCAGCAGCGGCCCCACGCATGGTGTCCAGGCAAAGCTGAAGAAGAAGCCAAGAAGATAGGCCCCAAGGTTTCCTCCCCTGCGCTGTGCGTTATGACGATACGTCCTCTCCAGCGCCGGAATCCGTATCACACCAAGAGCGATCAGACCCGCCGCAATCAAGAGAATGCCGCCCGCAATCTCCATCGGCAGCTGATACTTCGAAAGAAAATCCTGCAGAAACGTAATGCCCAGAGCAGCAACAGCAAACACCGTACCAATGCCGAGCACAAAGAAGAACGTATGAACCAGCATCATCCTGCGGCTCTGCCTGCCATCGACATCCTGCGAAAGATAGCCGACATACAGCGGAATCAACGGCAGAACACAGGGCGAAAGGAAGGACAGCAGCCCCTCCAGAAACACACCGAAATAGCTCAGGTTACCGAGACTCATGCCGAAATCGCGGCCGGAAGCACACCCAGCAACGCCAGAATCAGAATCAAAGCGCCAAGCGCAATGCGGTACAGACCAAACGCCCGGAAATTATGCTTGCGAATATAGGACATCAGCGAACGGATCACCATCACTGAAACCACAAAGCTCACAACCATGCCAACAATCAGAACGATCACTTCCCCAAGGCTCACGGCCGCCGCATGTTTGACAAGTTCCAGAAGCGAAACGCCGAACATGACCGGAATTGCCAGGAAAAAGCTGAACTCCGCAGCCGTACCGCGGCTCAGTCCCAGCAGCAATGCACCAAGAATCGTCGATCCCGAACGCGAGGTACCCGGAATCACAGCAAGCGACTGTGCACAGCCAATCAGGAAGGCCGTCTTGAAATCAATCGCAGCGATCGACTTGATCCTCACCTTGCGGGGAACACGCTCAATCACCAGGAACAGGACACCATATACAATTAACGCCACTGCCACAACAACGGGTGTACTCAGATGCGCGTCCGCATAATCATTCAGCAGCACACCGACAATGCCCGTCGGAATCGAGGCGATGACGATCTTCACCCAGATATCCCACGTATCCTTCTTTTCCTTCTCATTTTTTTTCGGACTGAACGGCCACAGCTTGTGCCAGTACAGCACAATGACAGCCAGAATCGCACCCAGCTGAATGATGTACTTGTACATATCCCAGAATTCAGTATTATCCGTTAACGGAATTACCGCATTCAGAAGAATCAGATGACCCGTCGAACTGATCGGCAGCCACTCCGTAATACCTTCCACAATACCGAAGACAATGGACTTCAGAATCTGTATCAACACCGACATAGATACTCCCTCAACCAAACCACAAAATTATAGCATCTTAGACAACTGCCGAAACCCGCAGCGACCCGCAAGCTCACGATCAAACGTATCCGGCACAATCATCTGCACCTTCAGCTGCAGCTCTCCGGCCTTTTGAGCAAGATATTGCGCCGTTTCCGGTTTATTTTCAAGAATTTCAACCCCATCGAAAAACACACCGTCCGCCAGCCCCTCATAGAACTCCAGAAGTTCCAGAAGAACCCGGTATGCACCATCCCAGCGAATGTTTCCTTCCCCATCATAAAGAGGATTGTGATACCAGGCGTCTACCGCCTCCTGACGCTGCGGAAACGGCACATGGACAATCACCTTCACGCCGCCATGGTGACAGGCCCGCGAAAACTCCTTCCACGCCTTCGAAAGTTCATACTGCACAAAGAGAAGATAAAAGAGATCATCTTCCATCACCTTCAGATTCACGCCTTTTCCCTGCGGATAATCCCGATAGACACAGTCCCATTTCTTCCAGTCCCGTTCCTTCATCTTCCGTGCAAACAGCTGATACAGAACGCCTGCCTGCACCTGATCATCAAACGCAAAGGAAGAAAAGTCATAGTCCGGACGGAAGCTGCGGTATGCCTGAAGAATCATCCCGTCACGCTGCAGCGGCGACAGCACCTTCGCACCCAGCATTCCCTCCTTCTGCAGCTGATCCAGTGACAGCAGATCCTGACGCAGCAGATAGTGGGAAACGCCATCCTGTTCCTCCAGACAGCCGATATCCCACACGGTTCCAGGCACCAGATCATCCAGCATACGCAGCGCATGACGATCAAAGCAGGATAACGTTTTCGAAAACAGCTCGCCCATGATTTATATTTTACATTCCATAGGCCCTCTCACCTGAAAAACTGCTTCTCATTCAGAATATTTCGTATAAAATAGGAAACGCAAAAAGGAGATATTCAAATGACCCTCGAACAAGAGCTGGTTTCACTGCTTGGCAAGCCGATTGCGGATGCCAAGCGCCGGGAACTCTACGCTGCCCTGCTCAAGCTTGTGAAGCAGAAGAGCGCAGAACGCCCCGTGACCTCCGGCAACAAGAAGCTGTACTACATCAGTGCAGAATTTCTGACCGGCAAACAGCTTGGCAAGAATCTCATCAATCTCAACCTCTATGACGAAGTTGATCAGCTGTTCAAGAAATATGGAAAGTCTCTTTCCAGTGTCGAAGATGTCGAAGAAGAGCCTTCGCTCGGCAATGGCGGCCTCGGCCGTCTTGCGGCCTGCTACCTCGACTCTGCCGCAACGCTGGATCTTCCGGCAGACGGCATGGGCCTGCGTTACCATTTCGGCCTCTTCAAGCAGGAATTCCGCGACCATAAGCAGTATGAAGTTCCAGACCGCTGGCTCTCGTCCCCGTCCGTTCTGACCAAGACCAATGTCAGCTACACCGTCGAATTCGGCAAGCTGAGTGTCAAGAGCCGCATGTATGACATGGATGTGCTCGGCTACAAGACCGGCCACAACATGCTCCATCTGTTTGATATCGATTCCGTCGACGAATCTCTCGTCAAGGAAGGCATCGACTTTGACAAGACGGCGATCGCCAAGAACCTGACCCTCTTCCTGTATCCGGATGATTCCGACGAAGACGGCCGCAAGCTGCGTATCTATCAGCAGTACTTCATGGTATCGAACGCTGCCCAGTACATTCTCGACGAAGAAAAGAAGGCGGGACACAATCTGATGGATCTCGCCGACCATGTTGCGATCCAGATCAACGATACCCATCCTTCGATGGTCATTCCCGAACTGATCCGTCTTCTGATCAAGGAAGGCATTCCGTTCTACAAGGCCGAAGAAATCGTCACCAACGTCTGTGCCTATACGAACCACACAATCCTCGCCGAGGCTCTTGAAAAGTGGCCGTATGCCTATCTGCAGGAAGTCGTTCCGCAGCTGATGCCGATTATCGGCGGCATGGACTTCGGCGTCGAATGCGCATTCAATTACAACCCGGATCTGCGCATCATCGATGCCGGCAACACCGTCCACATGGCACGCATCGACATGCATTACGGACATTCGATCAACGGCGTCGCCGCACTGCATACCGATATCCTTAAGAAGCAGGAACTCCGCCCCTTCTATAACATCTATCCGGAGAAGTTCAACAACAAGACCAACGGCATCACGTTCCGCCGCTTCATCATGCATGCAAATCCGGATCTGTCCCACAAGATTGATTCACTGCTGGGCGCAAGCTGGAAGAGCAACGCAACAGATCTCGAACGTCTGATGCAGTATTACAACGACGAGAACGTTCTCAACGCCTTCGCCGAAATCAAGCATAACAACAAGGAACGCGCAGCCCAGTTCATTCTCGACAAGGAAGGCGTCGAAGTTGATCCGAACTCTGTCTTCGATGTTCAGGTCAAGCGTTTCCACGAATACAAGCGTCAGCAGATGAATGCCCTCTGGGTCATCTATGAATACTTCCGGATCAAGAGTGGCGTCACCTTCCCGCATCCGGTTACCGTCATCTTCGGCGGCAAGGCTGCACCTGCCTACTATCAGGCACAGGCAGTCATCCATCTGATTCTCTGCCTTCAGGAGCTGATCAACAACGATCCGCAGGTATCGAAGTATCTCAAGGTCGTCATGCTCAAGAACTACAATGTCGCCAAGGCTGAGAAGATCATCCCGGCTGCCGACATCTCGGAGCAGATTTCGCTCGCCTCCAAGGAAGCCAGCGGCACCAGCAACATGAAGTTCATGCTCAACGGCGCAATCACCCTTGGCACAATGGATGGCGCCAACGTCGAGATCAAGAACCTCGTCGGCGATGGCAACATCTATATCTTCGGCCGCTCCAGTGACGAGGTCATCAACCTCTACAACACAAACGGCTATCACGCCGAGGATTACTACAAGTATCACGAATCGATCCAACGCTGCATCCACTTCATCACCAGCCCCGAAATGCTCGCCATCGGCGATGCGAAGCTGCTGGGCGATCTGAAGGACAACCTGATCCATAAGGACTGGTTCATGACACTGCTCGATCTTGAGTCCTACTGCAACGTCAAGGAAACCATGATCTATGACTACTCCGATCAGGAGCGCTGGAAGCGCATGAGCCTCGTCAACACGGCAAAGGCAGGCTTCTTCTCCTCCGACCGCAGTATCGCCGAGTATAACCGCGACATCTGGCATCTCAAGTAATCTTCACAGGCACATCAGCGCATGATGTGCCTTTTCTGTACCTTCGCATACAGAACCGACATTTCGTCGGTTTCTGACGGTCTTGAACATGGAATAGCAGCGTGCTATAGTACTTAGCAGTCACGTTATGTGAGTGCTAACTTCAGGAGGCAATATGGCAAAGAAACAATTTAAAGCAGAATCCAAACGACTGCTCAATCTGATGGTCAACTCCATCTACACAAATAAGGAAATCTTCCTGCGCGAACTCATTTCCAATGCGTCCGACGCCCTCGACAAGCGCTGGTATCTCTCCCTGACCGACGATTCCAAACGCATCAACAAAGACGATCTCTGGATCAGAATTGAACGCAATAAGGACGCGCGCCAGCTCGTCATTGAAGACAGCGGCATCGGCATGGACAAGGACGAACTCGAAAAGAACCTCGGCACTATTGCCAAGAGCGGCTCCGCCGACTTCAAGGAACAGCTCGACAAGTCCACCGACTCCAATGTCGACATCATCGGCCAGTTTGGTGTCGGCTTCTACAGCGCCTTCATGGTCGCAAAGAAGGTTACGGTCGAATCCCGTTCCGTCAACAGCGACACCGCCTACCGCTGGGAGTCGGAAGGTGACGACGGCTACACTATCACCGAATGCGTCAAAGCCGAACCCGGAACCCGCATCACCCTCGATCTCAAGGATGATACCGACGATGTAAAGTACTCTGATTATCTTGAAGAATACAAGATCCGCGAACTCGTCAAGAAGTACAGCGACTATGTCCGCTATCCGATCAAGATGATGGTCACCAAGTCCGTCCCGGATCCGACCGACGACAAGAAGACCATTGAAACCCAGGAAGAGGAAACACTCAACTCCATGATTCCTCTTTGGAAGAAAAACAGGAAGGACATCAAGCCCGAAGAGTACAACGAATTCTACAAGGCAAAGTTCAACGACTGGCAGGATCCGCAGAAGGTGCTCCACTTCAACGTCGAAGGAAACATCTCCTATACAGCGATGCTGTTTCTGCCGTCGAAGGCTCCGTTTGACTTCTACAACGCCGACTACCAGCCGGGTCTGCAGCTGTATTCCAAGGGCGTCTTCATCATGGACAAGGCAAAAGATCTGATCCCCGAATGCTACCGCTTCATGACCGGCATCGTCGACTCTGAAGATCTGAGCCTCAATATTTCCCGTGAAATACTCCAGCAGGACAGCCAGGTCAAGGCTCTTGCCAAATCCCTCGACAAGAAGATTACGTCCTTCCTCAGCGACATGCTCAAGGATGAACGCGAAGACTACGAAAAGTTCTTCGACAACTTCGGCCTCAATCTGAAGTACAGCATCTACAAGTCCTTCGGCGCCGACAAGGAAAAGCTCCAGGACCTCCTGCTGTACCGTTCCAGCAAGGAAGACAAGTATGTCACCCTCAAGGAATATGAAGACCGCATGCCGGCAGATCAGAAGAACATCTATTACGTCTGCGGCTCCTCGATCGAAGATATCAAGAAGCTTCCGGTCATGGCCGCCGTTCAGGACAAGGGCTATGAAGTTCTCTACTTCACCGATACCATCGACGAATTCGTCATCAAGATGATGCAGAACTACGACGGCAGAGACTTCAAGTCCATCACCGATGCCAATGCCGACTTCCAGTCCGAAGAGGAAAAGAAGGAAACCGAAAAGAAGGCCGACGAAAACAAGGATCTTCTCACAGCCATGAAGGATGCGCTGAACAATCAGGTCAAGGAAGTGCGCATCTCCTCACGTCTCAAGGATGATCCGGTCTGCCTCAGCTCCGATGAAGGCATGTCCATCGAAATGGAGAAAGTACTGTCGCAGAACCCTGCCAACAAGGGAATGCGCGCAGAAAAGATTCTCGAGATCAACCCGAACCATCCGATCTTTGCAAAGCTGCAAAACGTATACAAGGAAAA
>Ga0256404_1013007_pt1 | contig 10655 bp, 6 predicted proteins | sample RumenRJG_01DNA_FD_185990 | JGI IMG/M metagenome (GOLD analysis project Ga0256404, IMG submission 185990) | Bovine rumen microbial communities from Lethbridge, Alberta, Canada - RJG_01 | ecosystem: Host-associated > Mammals > Digestive system > Stomach > Rumen | place: Canada: Alberta | collected...
TCCTCCGATTTTCACTTTCCTAGGGTGTTCGGAGGAATTTTTATTCCTCATATCAAAGATACAAAATTTCTAACAATTTATCAATTAATTTGTTATAAAGTTTTCAACAATTTACGACTGTCCCTATTTAACGATGCAAAGATGATCAAATTTTGTTGACTATACTAAACAAAGTTAAAAATAATCAAAGTTTGTTCACTTTGATTAATGCAAAGACTATTACATGTTCCCGCCCAAGGCACTAGAAACCAGGATGATCAGTTATTGCTCCATTCACCGACACTCGCGCTGAATTTTACGCCGGTCAGGCCCAGATGGAGTTTGACCGTGTACTTTTTGCCGGCTTCCAGGGAAAGCGGATCTCCGTTGTCCAGTAGAATCTGTCTTGTTATGCGGTTCTCGATGCTGAGGCCGTGGGTAACGCCGTCGCTCAGCAATCCCAAGCCATTGTCAACGGTCTCTACGTCATAGACGATGGTCACGTTCATGGGCGTTCCGGCCAGCGGAACCACCAGCACCGGGACGGTTTCATCGGCTTTGTCGAACAGGTTGGCTGAAGTCTCTTTCACGCCGTCATTCTCCAAGGCGTCATAGGGCTTCGTCTGAATGATAAGCGGATTGAGTTTGGCCAATTTCTCATTCACATCCACGGCGCCCGTCCGTCCTTCTTCCCCGTCTATCCGGCCATCGGTGATGATAACGGGCTCGCGACGGGGACGCTCCTTGCCGGAGATGTCATCCCAGATGGGTTCTCCCGTACTGTTCAGGTTCAGGGTGCCCTGGATCATGAAGCCCGTAAAGGTCACGGAGCGGACATAGACGCGCGTCGTTGTCTGGCTTGCCACGTCCATATCCGCATCTATCTGGACGTTGAGTTGCGAAAGCGCATGATGGAACTCGAACTGGAGCCGCTCATTTGTGTGCTGCTTGGCCTGGTTCAAGAAAGGAAGTCCCCAGCACAGGTCCACGTCCTTTCCAGGCGTGAGCGTGGTGCGATACCACACCTGCGGGTCTCCTTCGGCAAGATAATGGCTCAGTCCGAGGATGCCCGATTCCGGCTCTGCGGTAACCAGTCCGGTGGCAGGCGTAACCTCAACGAAGGGAGCGTAGGCAAAGAAACTCACGCGGTCGTTTTCTTCGTTGGGCCAGTATTTGATGGGATCGTAGGTCCAGGTTCCTGCCGGGCAGGTAACCGGCTGGTTATACATGAAGTCTGGCGTCAGTCGCTCGTTGAAAGGAATGCCGTTGCTGGTGTATCCCAACACGCCAAAACCTGTCGTCTTGAGAATATCGGTCGTCAGATCCCCCGTCTGCCCCGCCTTGGTTGCCCGGGTCACATAGGCCTGGAAGCCCACCGCCACTGGCGATGCCTTCCCCTGCTCCTTGCCCGCATCGTCTAAATCGACGAGAGTCGAGCAGGAGGCCAGGAGGGCAAACGCAAGGACTATGAAGAATCGACGCATGATTAGTTAATCTTCTTTACGAGACGGACGGGGTAATAGTCATTAAGACCAGTAGTCTGAGAGATGCTGACTGAGCCAAAATAGGGATCAAGGTTTAAAAAGTTGGTTTGGATTGGTTCAACCCCATAAAGGTTGCTCGCCCAGTAATAGCCAGTAGGATAGTAATCACTTATCCCGTCACGCCAATCATCTTCTTGCCAATACATACCAGTAATCGGTAAAATGCGGCAATCTTTCCCCATCAAATACGTATAATCATCCGAAGACAATGCTATTTCATCAAATCCATAATCTCCGTCTTCTTCGTTAAAATACGTCTCTTTCCCACTTAGGGAAGCAAGCTCGATAGCCGTATTATCCGGCACAAGCAGAAGTGAAGGTACTGTTTGTGTCCCGACAGTAACGGAGACCAAAGCATAACCATACGTTACGGCCTGTTCGTTGACCGTGATTCCTGTTGCATTGCCGAACATGATTGTATTCCAAACAGCACTACTGGGCATCGTCCACCCGTCAGGCAGTTTGTTGCTGCTTGCATCGATGTTGCCATCCGCATCCGAGCCCAACTCTTCCTTCAGTTTGGTCCACTGATGGTAATACTTACCCAGGTTTTCATCAACGCCATAATAGCCCAGAATCTCAAACTGATTATCCCCGGTTGTCAGAGAATAACATGCTTCCGAAGATACGACAGTTCTTTCCAGGAGACCCTTCGAAACATCATATCCCCGGAAGGACGCTACCGTAGGCGTAGGCGGGGTAGTGCCGGCGTTATCGGGTAAATTCACATCTACCGGATCAGGATACGTGGTATCGTCCCAAACAGCCACATCAGCGTCGAACTTCACGCTGGTCAGGCCCAGGTGGAGCTTCACGACGTACTTCTTCCCGGCGGAAAGAATCATATTGCCCTGAGTTGTGGTGATGTTCTTCGTGATCCTGTTCTCCACGCTGCTGCCGTGGGTTACGCCGTCGCTCAGATAGCCAGTCAGGCGACCGTCTTCCGTCTCTACGTCGTAGACGATAGTCACCGACACGGGAACGCCCGGCGTCGGAATCACCATCACCGGCGCATCCGCTGCGCCATTGAACAGATTCACAGCCGTTGTCGTCACACCGGCCTTCAGGCCCGCATCGCCATAGGGTTTATCCTGCACGATGACGGGGTTCATATCCGCCGGCTTTTCACTTACATCCGACGCTGTTGCTACACCTTCCATCCCATCGGTGCGCCCGTCATAAATCGTCACCGGTTCTCTCTTCAGCTTGCCGGTACCGGAGATATCATACCAGATGGGACCGTCCGTCGTATTGCTGTTCAGGTTCAGCGAACCGCGCATGGAGAAGCCGTTGAAGGTTACCGAACGGACATAGATCTTCGTCTTGCCGTCTGCGGCAACTTCGTCGATGTCCGCATCTATCTGCACGTTCAACTGCGCCAGGGCGTGGTTGAACTCGAATTTCAGATGGTCGCCCGTCTTGGGCTTGATTACGTTGAGGAAAGGATAGCCCGCTGCCACGCTGTTGTTGTCACCGTCCACCGAGGACGTGAACGCATCGGCGGCCACGCCCCAGCACAGGTCTACGCCGGCACCCGGCGTCAGGCTGGAGCTGTACATCACCACCGGATCGCCGGCGGAGATGTTCCGCGACATCCCGATGATGCCCGATGTTGCATCGCCCGTCACAACGCCCGTCGAAGGGGTTACGTCCGCGAACGGTGCATAGGCAAAGAACGTCAGGCGGTCGGCCGCTTCGCTGGAAGCCGCCTCGCCAAACTCGTTCGGCCAGTATTTGACGGGGCTGTATCCCCACACGTTGTTCGTTGTGTTGTACGTCACCTGCTGGTCGTACATGAAATCGGGCTTGGAGGTCTCGTTATACAGCGCTCCGTTGCCGTAATAGGCGAAGACGCCGAAACCGCCATCGGCCTCTTTGAGGCGGTCGGTGGTCAGTTCACCGGCCATGCCGGCTTTCGTGGAAGCACTTTTGTTCACATAGATGCTGAAGTTAACGGCCTCGGGGTTGCCCGATTTCGGACTTTTAATGGGGTCGTCCCCGACGTTAACGGAGCAGGAGGCCAGAAGTGCAGCCGAAGTCAGAAGTATATATAATTGTTTCATTAAAAGGTTGCTAATCCCTTTTTATCATAGGGTTGAACGTTACGCTGCAAGATTGTTACATACAAGACGGACTTGACAGCTTTAATGGCCATTTTCCATTATACAAATTCTTCTCAAGCCGATACTAAGGTGTCACGGGCTTAACAAGTTTGACAACATTATAACGATTAGTACCGGGAGAGACTCTGGTATTAACCTTCACATGCCCAGCGTAATCATCAAATTTGAGTTCGTAAAACTCGGAAGAGCTGTTGTATTTATTTGTCCAATAATGTCCTTCATGATACTTTTCGTCCAACTCACGCCATCCGTATCCAGATGCAGCCGAATAATAACCTGAGGCAGAAATAAACAGGCATCCCATTTTGACCAAAGCATTGAACTGGGCCTCGGACAAAGAATTGTCAGTATATTTTGAGGCTTTACCTATTTGGGTAAAGTATCCCGACGGAATGGTTGATCCGTCACGAAGTAAGAATAAACCGTAGTAGGTTCCAGCAGGAACTGAATACGCATTGCCTGCCTCCAAAATAACAGAAACCTGGGCATACGCATGATCCCCAACCGTCGATCCATTGACAGTAATAATGGATTTTGGGGCACCATATAAGATTTTACCCCAATCACAGGTAGTCGGATAAGAGCCACTACCTCCTCCCGTGGGGAATTGCCAGCCATCAGGCAGTTTGGAACTCGTGGTTACAATATCATTACCATCTGCGCCCAATTCGTCTCTTAAGGTTAACCATTGATTGAAATACTTGCCCAGGCAGTCGGTATTATAATAGACGGCCGGTTCAAACGGATTACAACCCGCAGGTAAAGAATACTCCCCGTTTGTCGCATTCTTTACCATTGCACCCGATGTCAGAGAATAGGTTGCTGCAGCATCACCTTCCTTTGTTCTTTGCAATATTCCCGTGGAAACTTCATATCCTCGGAACGCAGTTGCCGAAGGTGTGACACATTTGACTGTGCAGGACGCGCTATTGTCTGCGCCAGACTGCTTATAATCCGCATTGAAGGTAGCAGTAACCGTTGAACTGCCGGTATTAACGCCAGTAGCTGTGGTACTCGTTCCAGTAGCAGGAGAAACGGAAACATAACTTGTTGATCCGGAAGACCAAGAAATGACAGGATCAGTCAATGCAGTACCATCGCCATAACCTGTATTAGTTAGTGTAGCTGTCAGCGTTGTTGTAGCGCCCTTAAGGACATTCACTGATGCCGGAGCAACAGTGATACCCGTCACTTCATTGGCATAGACTGTTACACTGGCAGACGCATCAGAATTATTGTAACTGGCCGTCGCAGTCACCGTTAGCTCTCCAGCTGAAGGAAGAGGAATTTTCCCATTGGTCACTGTTACAGGATTGCCATTCACTTTCCAGGTTACCGTTGCCAGACTTGTGAGATCACTGTCTTCGGTACCCTGAACTGCAACAGTCGGTACTGTATAACCTTCGCAGCGCCAGACTGTTGTAGAAGAGGTCCCCAGTGTTACACCCGTAACAGTTCTGGAATCGGTACAGGTCAGCGTAACGTCATCGGAAAAACTTCCGATGGTGGCTGTGATAACAGCCTGGTCGCCAAGAACAGCTGCTGTTTCAGCTGTGGCTGTGGTTGTGGAAACATAGTCATCACCTTCCTTCACCGCAGTAACAGGCGAAGTAACCGAAATCTTGGCCAATGCCGACGATGTCCAGGTAACACTGGGCGCGATGTCGCCATTGACAGCATTGCCACCATTGATTTCCAGCGTAGCCTTCACGGGGAGCGTACCGCCAACAGAGATATCCGTTGCCGTGGATGTAATGCTGATCCCCGTCAATTCATTGACATACATTGTATAGGATTTCGAGGCAATCTTGCCGTCCTTGGAAACCTTTACCGTAATGGTGGCGGTACCGGGCGCCACGGGCGTCACGGTGCCGTCTGCGGCCACGGTGGCAACACCCGTGTTGCTGGACGTCCATTCCGTGGTAAACCCGGTGACAGGTTGACTTTGTTCATCTACCACGGCAACCGTCGGGGCCGTAGTCATCGTCTCGCCCATCCACATGGCAAGGGACGAGATCGGGGCGCTGCTGCTCCCATCCGTAATGGTCACAGTGCCCAGAGAAGTTGTATTCTCCGGAAGATAGCCGCTACCCTCATATGTGGTATTGTCCCAATTGGCAACCTCTGCGTCAAACTTCACGCTGGTCAGGCCCAGATGAAGTTTCACAACGTATTTCTTCCCGGCGGAAAGAATCATATTGCCTTGGGTCGTGGTGATGTTCTTCGTAATCTTGTTCTCCACGCTGCTGCCGTGGGTTACGCCGTCGCTCAGGAGACCGGCCAGACGGCTGTCTTCGGTCTCAACGTCGTAAACAATGGTCACAGTTACCGGAACGCCCGGGGTCGGGATCACCATCACAGGCGCATCCGCTGCGCCATTGAACAGATTCACAGCCGTTGTCGTCACACCGGCCTTCAGGCCCGCATCGCCATAGGGTTTATCCTGCACGATGACGGGGTTCAGATTCGCCGGTTTCTCGCTCATGTCCGTTGCCGTCTCCACGCCTTCCATGCCGTCGGTCCTTCCATCGTAAACCGTCACCGGCTCTCTCTTCAGTTTGCCGGTACCGGAGATATCATACCAGATGGGACCGTCCGTCGTGTTGCTGTTCAGGTTTAGGGAACCGCGCATGGAGAAGCCGTTGAAGGTCACCGAACGGACATAGATCTTCGTCTTTCCGTCGTCGGCAACTTCGTTGTTGATGTCGGCATCAATCTGCACGTTCAACTGCGCCAGGGCGTGGTTGAACTCAAATTTCAGATGGTCGCCCGTCTTGGGCTTGATCACGTTGAGGAAAGGATAGCCCGCTGCCACGCTGTTGTTGTCTCCGTCTACCGAAGACGTGAACGCCTCGGCCGCCACGCCCCAGCAGAGGTCGACGCCGGCACCCGGCGTCAGGCTGGAGCTGTACATCACCACCGGATCGCCGGCGGTAATGTTGCGCGACATCCCGATGATGCCCGTCGTCGCGTCGCCCGTCACCACGCCCGTAGAAGGGGTTACGTCCGCGAACGGTGCATAGGCAAAGAACGTCAGGCGGTCGGCCGCTTCGCTGGAAGCCGCCTCGCCGAACTCGTTCGGCCAGTATTTGACGGGGTTGTAATCCCACACGTTGTTCGTTGTGTTGTACGTCACCTGCTGGTCGTACATGAAATCGGGCTTGGAGGTTTCGTTGTACAGCGCTCCGTTGCCGTAGTAGGCGAAGACGCCGAAGCCGTTCGCTTTGGTCTCGTCTTTCAAGTCATCCAGCGTCAGCACGCCGCCCCAGCCGGCCTTCGTCTGAAGGCCGCGGTTCACGTAGATGCTGAAGCCTACGGCGCTGGGGTCCGCGTTCACCGGCTTGTCCGGCGAATCAACGGTTCCCTTGCAGGAAGGGAGCAACGCGATGACAATCAAACAAACAATACAACTGATTCTTTTCATTTTAGTCGGCATTCAAATTAATGTTGAGGTCCAGGGTCTTGCCTTCTTGGAGCAAGCCTTTCAACAACAGTACACTCGTGGCGCTGTGCTCCACGCTGTTTAAGGTATAGGTTACGTGGATGGTGGCTTTCTGCGGATAACCGGCCGCTTCGACCGGGATGCAGAAGAGGCCCTGGCCGGTGAACGTCTTGGGCAGGGGTTCGTTGCCGGCTGTCAGCAGCGATACGCTGCGCACCGTCACGACGTCCTCGCTCTGGATGGGCGTCCAGTTGGCCGAACCGCGGTTCCAGAGCACCAGACGGCCCTTCGCGGTTAGCGTATAATCTATCGAAACGTCCTTCAGGGTGATGTCCGCGGCATAGGTGCCGGTGGCACTGAGGGTCACCTTGTCTCCCACACACGCCAGTGCGTGCTTGAAGGAACATTCCAGCCGTTCGTTTACGGCCATTTTCGTCTGGTCCAGCAGCGGGGCGGCATAGAGCAGGTCCACCTGCTGGGCCGGGTTTTCGGCAATGCGATACATGACCCACGGGTCGGCGGTCTCCTGGTAGCGGACGCAGGAAGGGATGCAGCCCGTTCCGTTACATTCGCTGTAGGGGGCGTAAGCGAAGAAACTCACCTTGTAGCCTTCCTCGCCGGGCCAGTATTTCACCGGGTTGTATTCCCAGCGGCCGTTGCCCGATACCCATTCCAGTCTCTGGTTGTACATGAAACTGGTATTGGCGTTACTCTCGCTATAGTTGTGCAATCCCGTGTAGCAGCCGAACACGCCGAAGCCACCGGACTGCAGACCGGCGTCATCGCCAATCATGCCGGATGCACGCGTGGCGATATCGCCCGACACGGCGGCGGAGAAGGCAATCGGGACCTTCTCCTCCTCCGGCCGTTCGATCCGGTTACACGCCGCACCTGCGAGCAAGCTCAGCAGTACTGCGATTGCACACCTTTTCATAGAAAACTAGTTGTTCTGCGGAAGATCAACGTTTGCGTCGCTGCCAGCAGTCCAGGTTGTGACACTGGCGTCGAACTTGACGCTGGTCAGGCCGATGTGCAGGGCGATGGTGTATTTCTTACCAGCCTCAAGCGAGACATCGGAAGTACCGATCTGGATGGCCTTGGTGATCACATTCTCCACCGTGCTGCCGTGGGTGGTGCCGTCGGAAAGCATCGTGGACAGTTTGTCATCCTTGGTTTCCACGTCGTAGACCAGGGTCACCTTGAGCGGCTCGCTGCTGGGGATCACGAATACAGGAGCAGTGGTGGTGGCAGAGTTGAACAGGTTCACGGCATCCTTGGTTACGCCGGCCTTCAGTTCGGCGGAGCTGTAGGACTTGTCCTGGATCAGCACCGGGTTCAGGCCCAGGGGCGTTTCGTTGCTGGCAACGGCACCCTCTACGCCTTCCTTGCCGTCGCGGCGGCCGTCATACACGGTCAGAACCTCGGAAAGGGGAACACCTGCGCCGGAATAATCGGTCCAAAGCGGACCGTTTGCAGCCGTACTGTTGAGGTTCAGGGCACCCTTGGTGGCCAGGCCCTCGAAGCTGACCGAACGAATGAAAATCTTCGTGTCGGCATCTACGGCGGTGCCGGGCGTCGTGGCGTCTACGGCAGCGTCAATGGTCACGTTGATGGCCGAAAGGGCGTGACGGAAGTCATACTCGATCTTGGCGCCCTTTTTGAGCTTGACCACATCGATGTAGGGAGCACCAGCGGCTACGTGGTTGTTGTTGCCGTCGACCGATTCCGTCAGGCCGTTTTTCGACACACCCCAGCACAGGTCCACGCATTTGGTGGGATCCAGGCTCACGATGTATTTCACGATCGGGTCACCGCCCACGCTGTTGCGGGAGAGGGCCACGATACCGGTAGTGTTGTCGCCGGTGACCATGCCGTTGGAGGGCGTCACAGCCACGTACGGAGCGTATGCGAAGAAGGTCAGGCGATCCACTTCGTCGCTGGAGGCAGCGGCACCAAACTCGTTGGGCCAGTATTTGATGGGCGAATAAACCCAATTGGTACCGTCGTAGGTAACCTTTTCATTGTACATGAAGCTGGGACCCGAAGCACCCGAGTACGGTTCATCGGCCGTATAGTAGGCAAAGACACCGAAGCCGGCATCAGCGCCCTTCAGGCCATCCGTCGTCAACTCACCGGTCTTGCCGGCCTTGCTGGCCACGCCGCGGTTCAGGTACGCGCTGAAATCCACGGCCACCTTCTCCTCCTTGGGAGTTTCCGATTCAATTTTCGTGTTGCAGGAAACCGTCACTGCGGTCATCGCTGCCAGTACAAACAAAAACTTTTTCATTGTGTTAATTTATTATTTATTGTTCTATTGTTCTTTTACATGTTTACGTCTGCGTCGCCGCCATTCTCCCACGGTGTCACCGACGCGTCGAATCCCGCTGCGCCTTTGGCGTCCACGTAAGGGAGATCCATGCCGATGGGGATATCGACCCGTGCCACCAGTTGTTCCTCGATGACGGTCAGTTCCTCGGGCGATACGTCAAAATGGTAATACAATACGGTTTCTTCGTCGCGAAGCAGGATGCGCAGATTCAGCCGCAGCGGCGTAAACTCCGTGGTCTCCTCTCCTGCGCGCGTTTCCGGATCTTCCGGCAGACCGAAAGTGTGGATATCGGTGGTCAGGACCCCGACGTTTTCATCGATTCCGCGCACGGTCCATCCTTCCAGCGGATGCAGGCAGGCCGTGGATGTGTGCCGCAAACTGCCCAGCCAGGTTCCCTCGGCCAGGCCGGCTACGGTAGCCTGTACGGAATGCAGGTACTGTGCGCCTTTGATGCGGATCATAATCCGCAAGTTCCACGTAATGGGCTGCGGCTGACAGTGGAACGTCTGATGGACCAGGGATTCTTCATACTCATCCCGGTCTGTCCATTTCACGAGGTCTCCATCTACGCCGGTGACGATCTCCACATTCCGGAGCGTGTCGGCGCACATCGGGTCGGGTGTCACGCAAAGCAGGTGCATCCCCGTCGATTCGACAAGAGGGATGGGCATGTTGCCGGGAACGGCTTTCACGCCGTAGAGTTCTTCGTCGGCCGCGGGCTGCACGGTGGCGGGACGCACCTTCACCAGCGCGCTGTCGGGACGGGTCATCCCGACGAATTCCTGGTTGGCATACTCGGCGGGCGACCAGTCGAAGATGATGCCCGTGAAGCGGCCGCGCGGCAGGTTGAGCCAGGCGTGTTCCACTTCCGCCGTGGTGATGCGACGGTTGCGTCCGTCGTTGTCGTTCGAAATGAACCAGGCCGTCATACCATCGGGCCGGCTGTCGCAGCGCGACCAGTCGGTGTAGAGTTCCACCTGCCGGATGTCATCGGTATAGACCCACAGGTCGCGCCGACATCCGGAGAGCGCCAGGACGGCCAGCACTGCCGTCAGCAAAATATATGTGCGTTTCCTGCTCATTTCTGACGGCGGTTCTTTTCCTTATAATTAATTAAATAGTACCGAACCGGCGATTACCGGAACGAATGTAAAAATAACAGAGTTGGCGCCGTGCCGTCGCCATGAGGATGGCGCCTTGTGGATATGAAAAAAGGAAGTACCTTTATGGAGCTAAGC
>Ga0256404_1013008_pt1 | contig 10655 bp, 12 predicted proteins | sample RumenRJG_01DNA_FD_185990 | JGI IMG/M metagenome (GOLD analysis project Ga0256404, IMG submission 185990) | Bovine rumen microbial communities from Lethbridge, Alberta, Canada - RJG_01 | ecosystem: Host-associated > Mammals > Digestive system > Stomach > Rumen | place: Canada: Alberta | collected...
TGATATAACCGTGACGAATGAACTTATCTTTAACTATTTTAGCGTTTTTAATTGATTTATCATTATTATTTACATATAATTTAATTCTTTTTATCACTATTACCACCTACATTTCTATTGTATATTTTCTTTAATGTTTTAGGATTAATTGTTGCATCTATCCCATTTTCTGCAATAGCTGTATTATTGTTAGTAATATTATTCATAATCAATTTTCTATCATCAATAAATTTTCTTCTGCCTTTTTCAACTCTCAATTCATTTTGTTTCAGTTTAGCTGTAATCGCTTTATTTATTTCATCCTTATGTCCAATTATATTGGAAAAATCAAAGCTAGCACCACTTCTTAAAAGTGTTAATACTGGTTTTTTTTCATTCAATCATCTCCTAATTATCAAGTTTATAACTTTTTTTAATACAATTAATTCACTCATCATTTATATCTATATGTAAATCAATATCCTCCTTAGTTGGCAATTTCTTTAATAATTCATTAGATAATTTATCAAATATTTTATATTCACTTACACCAACAGGTTTATTAATATATTTTAAAGTATAGTCAACTATTTTATTACTCTTATTTTGACACAAAATAATTCCTATAGACGGATTATCAGATTCATCTTTAACTTCTTCATCTAATGCAGTAAGATAAAATCCCATTTTACTTGCATATTCAGGTTTAAATTCAACAACCTTCAATTCTACTGCAATATAACATTTTAGTTTAATGTGATAAAATAAAAGATCAATATAAAAATCTTGGTTATCAACTGTTATTTTATATTGATTACCAACAAAGGAAAAACCACTACCTAATTCTAAAAGGACATTTTTTAATCTTTCAAGCATTTTATTTTCTAATTCTCGTTCTTTATAATCATTGGTTAGTTCCATTAGATCAAAAACATACGGCTCTTTCATCATATTATTTGCTAAATCACTATTTTTCTTTAAAGTTAATTCAAAATTATTATGTTTTATATTTTTTTCTTGTCTAGTGTATAAATTAGTATCTATCTGATAAATTAAAACACTTTTAGACCAACCTTCTATAACACATTGTTCCATATACCATTTACGAACATCCTTATCCTTTACTTTTTCAATTAGTACAATATTGTGAGTCCATGGTAATTGTGCAACCAGTTGCACAAATTCAGAATTATCCTTATATTCGTTATAAAATTTCTTCATATACTTTAAATTACGAACTGAAAATCCTTTTAAACTAGGAAATTCTAATTTTAATTCTAAAGCAAGATTATCAATAAACTTATTTCCCCATTCATAATTATCAGATATAGTTTTACCAATATTATAATACAAATTAATTAATTTTGAATTAGCATCTAGCATTATATCTAATTGGGTTTTACTAACCATATTTTTTATATTATTAGTTATTTCTTGAAATGAATTATCCAACATGTCAATTCCTCCATTCATCTTTATTATATAACAATTAAGCTTTATTATCTATATATTTTAGAGTACTTAAGTTCCCTTATAAATAAATTCAGCCACTCATAAAACAACAAAAAATTCTAATTATATTAAACTGCTTTAAACTAATGTAAATACGAATAACAATCAGTAGTTAACAATAATCAAAGTGATGTTTATTATAATTCCTATAGTATTACCATACATTAAACCATCCTAATTTCCTTTTACAATTAATAATTGGTCACCACGATAATATTTCACACTCCCCACCTACTTCTTTTAATCTATTTTTATATCTTATTGGTTGTATCTTTTTTACTTTACTACCTTCTATACTTACCTCAGGTATATATATTCCTGTTTTAAGTTCGATATAGTCTGCTACTAGCCTTCTATGACAAAATTCAGTTATATCTTCATGACACAATAGAATTATATTACTACCAAATCTATTATATAAAGTATCAAGTAATTCATCTGCATCTAATTCTTTTAATCTTGTTTCAAAATAATTTTTTATATACTCATCTTCTATTTCTTTTCTAAAACGTTTATACTCATTTTTATCTTTAATTTTAAGTAATTCTTGATATTTATTTGCATAATTCAAATATGTTTTAAGACGAGGCGCTAATTTTTTATAAGCAGGACCGTAATATTCCCAAGCATTACCCCCATCTCCTGTAATAGAAACAGTATTACCACATTTGACATTATTATAGTTTCCTGTACTTAATATAATATCCTTAATATTAGTCATGTTAATTTCAGCCATTTAATACCTCCAACATCTTATCCAATATTTAATTAATTACTTACCTTTTCAATACTTTTACACAACAATTCGCACTAATAGGGTCTCCACTTAAATACTCTTGATATTGCTGTAAAGCTATACATTTCATATATTCAGATCTTACTGTTCTCTTATCATAAATTCGATTTCTTTCTTCTAATCTAAATGTTAAATTAAACTCCATAGAGCGACCTTTAAGAACTTCTTTGTTGATTATATCCATTACATTTGCATATTCTTCTTTTTTTATTCTTGCATAAAACGGCCAGCAATAATTATGTTTATAATACCATCTCCAAAAGTCTATTATATATCTATCTCCATGGCAAAATGTGCCAACAAAACTTAATATATCATTAAAATATGCCATAGGATCTGCTTTATAAATTTTTTGCCATTCACTATCATCATAATGCTCATTACTATTCTTTTTTTCATATTCACCATAATAATCTATTCTAGGTAAAAATATTGGTTTTCTTTTTGTTTTATCAATACTATCAAGAAAATCGATATAATCAAATATTGCATCTAACATATACCTTGACCTATTTGTATATATAATCGGTGTTCCAGTATTTATTAAACTAATATTATTTCCAGGGCAAGGTCCAAATACCCTATCTTCACTTAAAACCTTCCATACGTTAACATAGGTTTCAAAATCAATTTTTACCTCTTCATCTACGTCAGAATAATTTTCATAATACCAATCCCAAAATCCGATGATATCTCTATCTTTGTGTAAAAAGGTATCAATCTTTTTTAAAACAATATTAAACTCTGCAATATCTTCTCTCTCATGCATTTTTCTTAATTCAGCAATAGTCATTTTCCCTCCGCTATATTACCTCAAGTAATTTATCAATTATTTTATTAATTATTAATTCTTTATTAAGTGCTCGAGTTGATTCTGTAGCTTTAACAGTAAAATCATAATAGTTATCATTATCTTTATCATAAATAGATACAAAAGTAATATTATCACTACCATAAGGATTATTCTTATCTACTCTATTTAATTTACCTGTAATACCAACTCCATAATTAGAATTAGCAAACTTACTAATATTTAGTGCCATTTCTTTAGCTACTTCCATACTATATACACTATATTTATCTATAGTATCACTACTTACTCCTAACTTTATTTTATATTCATTAGAATAAGTTACTGCTGAGAATTTAAGTACATCACTAGCTCCTTCAATATTAGTAATAGCATTAGCTACTCCTCCGCCTGTACATGATTCCATTGTAGCTATTGTTTTATTCTTTTCTGTTAATATTTTAATTACTTCTTGCATAAACACTTCTCCTTTTTATAATACTTACTTAATATATCTTTCATATAATCTGGAATAAATTTGTTAACATCCTTTATTATTTCATTTGGTATACCATAATATGCTTCTGCTAGTGCACCTGTAATACAGGCTATAGTATCCGTATCTCCTCCAATTGATAAAGATGTCCTAATAGCGCTTTCAAATGAATACGATTTTAAAAAGCAAAATATAGCTTGTGGCACTGAATCAATTGCTTTCGATGTAAATATATAATTATGTCTTAAATCTTCTAAATCATAATCTAGATTAAAGTAGTTTTTAGTAATATAATCTATAAGTTCTACCTTAGACATACCATGTCTTAAGAAGAATATTGAGGTTGCAACTGCTTCCGCACACTTTATACTATCTATATTATTATGTGTTGGAATAGTAGCTAGCATGGATTCTCTTTTTACATCTTCAAGCGAGTCAAATAAGTAGCCTACAGGTGATATTCTCATTGCGCATCCATTACCATAACTATCTCCTTTAGAATTATTATTAAGCCAATTAACAAAGCCTCTACCAAACCTACTTCTACCATACTTATCCATACCTAAGTTTATTTCTCTTAATCCATATTCTTTAAGACAAACACTATAATCTTTATTATTAATTATTGCATCCATAATAGAAGTAGTAAGTATAGAATCATCTGTAATAGAACACTCATCATTAAATAGTGGAGTATTATTATCAAGTATTTTAATTCTATCTTCATAATCTCTAATACCTTTTTTCTTCTTATCAATAACTTCTAATACTTCTAAATAAGAACCTGCAACATCACCTATTATCGCACCTAACATAATATCACTCCTAAACAATCTAATTATATCATAATTTAGTATAATCTATTATCATTTATATATTTTAAAACTTTATAATCAAGATATTTATCTCTTTTTTCTTTATTATTTCTAATCTCAGTAGATGATATATCAATCTCACTAATATCTGTAACTATTATATTATCATTTATATACTTACTAATATCTAATTTATTTCTACCTATTACTATTACTCCATAATTAAGTATCTTTTTATAATTCATCCATTTATCTAAATTAACTAAGTTATCCGCACCTATTATAAGTTTTATATCACAATCAGGATATAATGTTTTATACTTATCTAGTATTTGATAAGTATATGTAAGGTTATTACTAGTATCATCGATAATTATATTATAGTCACTAACTAGTTTTAACATATTTACTCTATCTTTAATATCAATTAGATTATTCTTATCCCAATAAGACATGGTTGGAACTACATATACCTTATCAACATACTTTTTTTCTAGTAATTCTTTTATTATATTAATGTGACCAATATGTACTGGATTAAAACTACCTACAAATATACCTAATTTCATCTAACTTTATATGTAGGAGTAATAAACTTATGCTTATTTTGATTATGCATTTTCATTATCTTTTGTTTAATACTATCTAATACATATTCACCCTTCATGACTTTTTCAACATCATCATATTTAAAACCTAATTTCTCTTCGTCAGTTAATCCAGATAATCCATCATCAGGTGTTTTATGAACTACTTTATCAGGTACACCAATATATTCTCCTATTTCAATAACTTCTCTTACAGATAAGTTAGCAAGTACCATTATATCTGATACATTATCCCCACCTTTAGTAAAGTATCCAACGTATAGCTCACATGCATTAGATGTACCAGGAACAATATATGTTGCATTATATTTTCTTGATAACATAGCTGCCTGATAATAAAACGTAGCTGTTCTAAGTTTAGGTTTTAGATTAATATTGGCATCAATTAAATATTCATCTTTAATACCATTAGTATTTTCATTTACAAAGTTATCATAGATATCTGTTAAATCAATCTCTTTTAAATCAAAACCAAAATGATTTGCAACTAAATAAGCATTATTTTTATCTTCAATCTTAGAGTGACATGGTAACCACAATCCCTGTACATTTTCAGATCCTAACGCTTTTACAAATAACCCGGCTACAACTGCTGAATCTTTACCACCAGATATACCAATTACTGCTCCTTTTAAATTATTATCTTTATAATATTTTCTTATAAATTCTATTATCTCATTAGTTATCTTTTCTACATTCATCATTATATTCCTCCTTAAAAACTCTTTTTAATACTTTTACTTTCTCTTTAGTATCATTTATATTATTCATTATTATTTCTGCAGTATATAATTTCTCAAGCGCTAATTTAGAATTAACACCTAACATATATCTCATTCTTACTAATTCTTCTAATTCTTCAATATTAAATGTCATATATTTAATATGTTCATCCTTATCTAGTTTTTGCTTACCTACCTTTACTGCATCTAAAGCAAGAAATATCCGATTAAATGCTTCACTACATCCTTCATCTTGATAAAACTCATCTAATTTTATTAGATAATCTGAGTTATATCCCGTTTCTTCTTGTAATTCACGTAGCGCAGCAACATAAGAGGATTCAGATGTTTCAATATATCCCGCAGGAAATCCAACGCCTACACCTAATTTAGTGTGTACTCGGGGTTCAATTACTGTTAAGTATTCACCATTTACAAGTCTTGGTATAACTATACTTGCAGAACCACTATTATTGTTTTTTAATATCTTTTCTCTAGTAATAACACTCCCATTATTTAAGTAATATCTATTTACCTCACTCTTAATAAATTTATCACTATCTTTTTTCTCTACTTTCTCAAGCCCAACAGTTTTATACTCCTCTATAATACTTTTTAGTTCTTTTAATTTATCAGTACGCACTATCTCACCTTCTTCTTTACTTTACATCTATTATTTTCAATTAAGTTATCTTTAAGTTCTCTTAACTGATTACTTAGAAATACTCTATATTCTTTAGGATTAACTATTCTTTTTACATCATTAGGTAGCATTTCCATCTCACTTTTAAAATACTCTTTCTTATCCTCCATAGTAGGAACATCATAAACCAAAGCGCCATCTTTAAATATAACTGTTTGTAATTCTCTAACATTATAATTATCAAGTTTAATCTCTTTATACTCATTATCTTTTACAATAGTATAATTCTTATTAATAACTTCATCAGCAAGAGCAATAATATCACCAACCATATATCCAGTATTCTTATCATATAATCTATATACTTTTTTATACCCTGGATTAGTAGTTTTAATTGCATCTCCACTTAATTTAATCTTAGGAATAACCTTACCATCATCTTCCACCGCACATAATTTATATACTGCACCGACTCTTTTTTCTGGAGCAGAGATATTATCTCCAACTCCAAGTGTATCCATAACTGCGCCATCATTTTTTAACTCTTCTATTTTCTCAGCAGTAAGTCCATTAGATAAACATACTTTAGCATCCTCAAAGTACCTATTCATTATCTTTTTTGCTTCCTTAGATAATTCAGCTAAATTACCACTATCTATTCTAATTCCTTTTAAATTAACTCCTTCTTTAACACATGCATCTATCGCAACCTTAGTACCATTCAATGTATCATAAGTATCTACTAAAAGCATTGTAGAATTAGGAAATGTTCTTGCATATTTTCTAAATGCTTCTTCCTCACTATTTGCTTCCATTACACCACTGTGAGCCATTGTTCCAAGTGGCATTGTATAAGTAGCTTGTGCTGCTTTTACATTAGATGTTCCAACACATCCTGCAGTAAGCGCTGCAATATCGGCATCTACTGCTGCTTCTAGACCGTAAGCTCTACGTGAACCAAATGACATAACAGGAGTATTACCCGCTGCATTAGTTATCTTACTTGCTGCAGTCATATAAGCAATATTACTGTTATATATAGCAAGAATAGCCGTTTCAATTAATTTGCATTGAATACGTGGTGCGCGAACAGTTATAAATGGTTCATTTCTAAATACTATAGTTCCATCAGGCATACCATAAATATCTCCAGTAAACTGTAAGTGTCTTAAGTAATTTAACATATCTTCACTTAAATCTGTTTTTTCTTTTAAAAATTCAATATCCTCATCAGTAAAATGAAACTCTTTAATATATTTAATTAGTTTATCAACACCAAACACAACTCCATATTTAGCATTTAATGGTTCTACTCTAAAGAAAGCATCATAGTAATCAATCTTATCATATTCCTTAAACTTATTATTAACTTCTCCCATTGTCATCTCATAAAAATCAGTCATCATTGTCATATTATGAGTGTCATAATTAACTTCACTATTATATCCATTTTCTTTAAGTATTTTAGCAATACTTTCTTTAATCTTCTTATCAGTCATAGGATCTACATCCTTAATAGTAACTTCATATTTAATATCCATATTTTTCATTATATCATTCTCCTCTTTTTAACGTTTTATTAATAACATATTCTAAAAAAAATAATCATCTTGTTTTAACTAACTCAATACCTTGTTGTTCCATAAGCAAATATGCAGCATCAATATAGTTCTTTCTTACATTCTCACTATATGTAGCAATTGCATCAGTATATGCTTTAATTACAACATCTCTATTCCATTCGTCATTATAATTAGCAAGCCCAATAGCCCCGTTTACAACACATATATCAGTACAACATCCAACAATATCAAACTCTTCAACACCATCAAGTTTATTAACCACTTCTCTAAACTTAGGTGATTCCATAAAACTTGTAGAATTCTTGCTTATAGAAATAGTATTATCTAAGCCTTCAAATTCTTTTAATTCATCTACTAACTCTGCTTCGCTAGTATTATCTAGACAGTGTTTAGTATTACCAAATCTTTTAAATTCAGTTGAATTATTACTATGAGTATCCTTAATAAATATTACAAGTTCTCCTGTACCTAACGTACTTTTAATTAGCTTAATCTGATTAGGTATAATACGTTCAATCTCTTTATCGTGCAAAACACCTTCACGAACAAACCCGTTAACCATATCTACCACAATCAAACATTTCTTATACATTTTAAAATCATTAATTTTCATTATATCAGTCTCCTCTTCTTAATATTTCGTTAATAACATATGTTATAATTTTAACAGGTTTTTCTTCCTGTTACTAACATTTTATTAAAAACAAATAATTTTGTCAATACTTTTTTACAAATTTTTTAAAAAAATTAAAAATACCGCATAAATCGCGATATTTATTTAGTATTTATATTTTCTTCAAACTTATTATCTATATAACTATATACTTCTTTAGTACCATCTTGATTTATCTTATATGTTGTAGGAAAACTTTTACTCATTCTATCTTTATTATAATCAATTGTTCTATCTACTTCTTTTTTAGTATCTTCTTCACTTAATCCATAAAAATTACTATATAGTGTAGTAATTGCAGGCTTAATTTGTTCCAATCCAACAGGATTATTTATCTTAGATACAATATAATTACCTACATCATATAAGAAATCATTATAATATTTATCAATTATTATATCATCATGTTTATCAATACTAAGAAAACTACTTAATAATTTATTGTAATAATTAATATCTAATTTCTCTATTATTTTCAACAGATCATTAACCACTTTAGACCTTGCCTTTTCTTCCGTATAAATAATTGCCATTGTTTTATCATTAATGAGTCTATCCATATATTTATTTACATTATTATAAAACTCTTCTAATGTATTAGATGATAATAAACTATATTCCGAATTATCTTGATATAAATATCTTTTAGCTAGATGTGCTTCATCAAATGTCATAGTTGAGTATATATAAGAATCCTCATCTATTACATTATCCCAAGTAGGATCAGATTGATATATTCCATCAATACCATATTTAGGATCAACTAAATTTACTATTACTCTTGAATGTCCACCATATTTAGATATAGCATCTTCACTATATTCTGATAATGCATCTAAAGAATCAAAACCTACATCAACACCTACGCTATAAATAGTTGAATTAATTCCTAATTTAGTAAGTAAGTCATGGAACATATTGGCATATCCAACACATACCATATATTCATCATTATCAATTATTTTATAAAGCTTACGTGACTTAAATTTATCATCATTTTCATCAACCTCATTATACTTTTTATAGTGTTTAGTAATATTATAAGCATATAAAAATTTCTCATAAGGCGATAACCCAACAGCAGGCTTAATAAGTTCATATAAATACTTTTCATGATTTAAGTAATCACTAATACTCATATCAACTAATCCATAATTTACTTCTATTTTATTAGATATATTATCATGGCTAAATAACACTTTATTAAATATTTGCTTATCATAATTATTAACCTCAACATAATATTTAAAATTAGGATTAATACTCTCTAACTTCTCTATACTATCAAATATATTTTTATAATCTTTATAACTAAAGCATATAGTAACTCCTTTAAGCAACTTAAAATACTTGATTTCATCATCTGTAAGAGGATTAAATATGTGTAGTTCATTTCCCTCTTTCATATCCTTTAAAACATCATAAGTATAATAACTAATAAGATTTCTATCTATATTATACTTAATAATACCATCAAAGTTAAAATCTAATTCTTCCTCTACTCCATAAGTTTTAATACTTTTAATTGTACCATTATTTAACTTTTTATAATCAGATTCTTTTAGTTTATAGATATCATCTCTACTACCTAAACATATTTCAGTTATACTAGGATTAGTTGCAATTGTATTAATCACTTCATCATTTATTAGTTTGGTATTTTTAATAGTTAATGAACCACTATAATTATTAATAAAACTAACGAGTAATCTATTAATTTCTTCTTTATTATTTTCGTAATAATCTAGATTAATACATAAAGATTTTTCTATTATGAAATTATCTACATAACTCAATGGATTATTAGTATCATTTAATAATATTTTCTTTTTATTAATAGTAATCTCACTATCTAATTCAATATTCTTAATGTCATATATATTATCCAATACATCTTGAATACTTACAAACTTTGTATTATATATTGGAATACTATTTGCATACACACTTTCCATAAAACTCCTAATTATTGCTAATATTTATAGTATATTTACTATTACCCCTATAATGACCTTCTTCAAAATCATCATCAGTATCA
>Ga0256404_1013009_pt1 | contig 10654 bp, 6 predicted proteins | sample RumenRJG_01DNA_FD_185990 | JGI IMG/M metagenome (GOLD analysis project Ga0256404, IMG submission 185990) | Bovine rumen microbial communities from Lethbridge, Alberta, Canada - RJG_01 | ecosystem: Host-associated > Mammals > Digestive system > Stomach > Rumen | place: Canada: Alberta | collected...
TCGCACACACAGCAAAACATCTTTGGAACTACGCCCCCTATCTTCTCCTGCCGCGCCGCCGCACATCCTCGTCGATCCCGGACTCCCAGCCCTCAGGCAGCGGCGCCGAACAGCTGCACACGTGGTGGATGGCTTCCCGCCTCTGCCACGTAAAATCAGCTCGAGACCTTTATATATAAGGACTCGAGCTAATTTTCCTTGAGGAAACACTGATTAATTCGGCACCCTGCCTTTACGCATCTGCACTGTCTTCTCGTCGTCGACAAATCCTCAGCGTAGCTCTGCTACGCCTCCGGTTTGTCTCCTAGAGAGATACAGCACATCTACGTAAATTCAGGGCACCTCATTTAATCAGCGGTTCCCTGAATCTCGTAAACAAAAAAGCCAGTTCGGCTCTATATGGCACTCCCTGCTCCCGGTATAATCTCCCCTCAAATCATGGTCGCGATATCGTTCATCCAGCGTTTCAGCATTGGCGAGCTTGTGCTATCACATCATAGAGCTTATCCAGATCCTTGCCTTGCTTCTTCGCCAGTTTCAAATCTCGCTTGAACTGATGAGTAAATCTGACCTCATATCTCATGATTCAAGCGCTGCCTTCAAAGCCGCCATATCAAAATCCCCCTTCTCTGCCGGACCTCTGGCAATTCTGCGCCCTTCCTCGATGGCAGCCTGCGTCGTGCGATTGGGAACATCGAGCGTCAAAGGAAAAGGAACTACCGCATCTCCTTCACCAAAGCGCGGTTCAGATCATCGTAGATGCCGCGTTAGCCGCATAGAAGTGACGTTGTTGCCATAAATGGAGAAAGAACTATGATGTCTGTTAGCTTTCGTGGAATAAATATTATCTAAAAACACCCGTTTATGCAATATCCATAGCATTATTTGTGATCTCTCTTACAGTCGCCATGATCATTCTTATATAATTTTCACCATCTTGACTACTTCCAAACAAATCGATAACATCGCCAAACTGATTGAATGGTTCTCGGCCAAGTGTTTCCTGCATGTTATCGATGTAGCCATTCTTGACAATGTAATTGATAATGGTGCGGAGGAAATCCATCTGCTTGGTATTTAGGCGATTAGACTGCAAGAATTTACTGAACATACATTCCACAGTTTGCATATCCACGCCCACAATTTTTCTAACCATCTTCTGGACAGGCAAATCATGATAAACCTTACGATAATCATCTTCTGTGCCAAGTTCCTGCCACAGAATACGCTCCAACTCTTTCAGTTCCATCGCCGTCAGTTTCATGTTGGTATACAGTTTATGAATTGCCAACTGGTCTTTATGTTCCCACAGGTAACTTTCCGCCTTCTCCTGATAGGATTCAGATACTACCACAGGCTCAGTGTGGAACGCAGGTTTTACCTCTAGTTCCTCATCCGAGAAACACGTATAGTAGATTGGCTGCTCCTCTACCTCGATATATTTAACAATATCTCTCAGTTTACGGCGAACTGCCTCAATGCGTCCCAAGGTGATGTGCTCCCAAAATGACTGATCCATGACCCTATCGATGCACGCTTTTGCTGCCCTGACCTCGGGGATATTCTGATATCTAGGCGACCGGAGCTTTCCCGCAGTCTTGATGACGGAAGCGACATGAAGAGAATCATTCCTTTGCGTCAACGAATCCAGCATCACCGCCAGCATCAAATGGTCAAAGCGTCGTGTCGCCAAAGCATCCTGCTCTGCATTACCAATCAGTGGAGCAACTTCCCTGCCAACCTCAGTCGCCTCCTCCTTATCCAAACTAGCCAGAACCGCAATATTCCGATACTTGCTCACAACCCTTTGCCGCATTTTCACCCGATAACTCTCAGAGTTCAACCCAGAAACACCCTGATACAAGTCATAAACAAAATTCTGGTAAACATTTTGTTCATCAGGCTCAGCACTTTCTATATCGTATCGGTCATGAGGTTCTGCAACCGCCCACTTTGCGCCATCTGTGGCGTTCTGTTCCAAGACCTTTTTCACCTTACCGGACGCATACAGCAGGCTCACCACATCCGCTTTCAGTGCAAAAACACGGGAACTAATAGACGGGATAGCCCCCGGCTCACTCCCACGATGTTCCGGCATACTGAAAAAAGTAAAATTACCGCCCCAGTCGAAGATCCGAAATGCTTCCTTATCTTTTCCCTTGCCGAGCAAGTCCTTACATTTACGCGTGCCACGACCAATCATCTGCCAGAACTTGCTGTACGACTGCATAACCTTGAAAAAGACCAGATTGACAACCGGAGGAATATCGATTCCCGTATCCAGCTTATCCACAGAAACCGCAATCTGCGGCATTTTCTCCGGCGTGCCAAACTCCAAAATCAGATCATCTGCATAGGGAATACGGTAGTCAATCGTTTGAATGAAGGCATCCCCATACTCTGGATACAGTGCATGAAACCTCTCCACAATCGCTTCCGCATGCGTATGGTTTTTAGCAAAGATAATCGTCTTGCCCAGTTTGTCCCCATCTTCCACATAGATACCATCCGCCATCAGCCGCTTCAAAACCTTATCGATCGTAGGCGCATTGAATACCGTTTTATTGAACACCTCCGGGCGGATATCCTTTTTGTGTGACCCTACACCATCCGTTTCATCATCACCGAACGTGCGCTCATATTCTGCCCTATCCTCGGGAGATAACTCATTATACTTCAGCCCCTCCTTCATCAGTCGCGTGCTGCAATCCATCGCTTCATAATCTACCAGATACCCCTGCTCTACTGCATCGCGATAGTCGTAATTATCCGTAGGCTCGCCTTTGGGCAAATCAAAAAAACCATACGTATCATGATCCATATCGGACTTCGGTGTAGCCGTAAGCCCCAGCAGCATGGCATCGAAGTAAGAAAAAATATCCTGGTACTTATTATAAATGCTACGATGGCTCTCGTCCAAAATGATAAGGTCAAAATAACCTGGCGTGAAGAGGCGGCTACCATCTTCCTTGCGCCGACTATCAATGGAATTCAGCATGGTAGGATAGGTCGAAAAAATAATCCGACTATTTTCCGGATTCTCCGCCATTGCACTTTTCTTATCTTTGTTGGCAAGTACCAGATTGCAAAGCGGATACGTTTTACCCAAAATATCCGTATAGCTACTCTTGCCCTGCTGAACGAGTGGATTGCGATCAGCTAGAAAGAGAATACGATACGCCCAATCTGAGCGAAGCATCAAATCTGAAATAGCTGCAGACACACGCGTTTTGCCCGTTCCAGTAGCCTGAACGAGCAAGAATTTCCGCCGCTTCTTATCGGCGGCCTCAGCCACAGACTGAATCGCATGCAACTGATAAGGCCGATCCGCGATACCGGCTCTCGGATTAACTTTTGCAAGAGACTGCCGCTCTCTCTGATGTATGCGTCGACGCAACTCCTCTGGAGTGAAAAATCCCGATACTCTGCGGCGCGGATAACCGGAGCGATCATCCAGATAGCAAAAATCATAGCCGTTTGACAAAAGGATAATCGGCCGTCTTCCACATGCCTTTTCCAAACAATCCGCATATAGCTTCGCCTGTGCGCTGCCATTCTCGACACTCACGCTGGTGCGTTTTGCCTCCACGACCGCCAATGGTTCATGGGCTGCATCATAAAGCACATAGTCGCAATAGCCTTTCCCCTCCGGGCTACGCGCATTGATGGGCATCCCCTGCACAGGTACTTCGGCCTCCATATTCTCACCAAAGTGCCAGCCGACCTCCGCTAGGGCCCCGTCAATCAGATACTTGCGTGTTTCTGCCTCGGTGGCTTTGTCCAGGCGATACTGCCGCTGACTCTCGTTTTGATTCTTTTGCTTGGCAAGTTCCCTACGGAGGGATTCGATTTCCGCATCTCTGTCCGAAAGTTCCTGCTCCTGTTTCCTCACCTTGGTCTGAATCTTGGCAAGCTCTGTCTCCTGCTGGAGAATCTGCTCCGACGTCTTCGCCAGACTTCGCTCTAGCCTCGCCAGTTTTTGCTGCTCTGTGCGGCTCAACTCTGTACTGCTGTCAGGACTCGGCACCAAGGATTCATCAAAGGCACGCTGATCAACATAATCATCATCCTCGCCATAGAGATAGTCCACCCAGTTGCCCACCTGCAAAAGCTGTTTCAACACCAGCATCCCCTCTGCTTGCGTTGCCTGCCCAGTATGCACCGCCTTGTTGCCGATTTTCGTAATCGCCCACATTTGCTCGTAGACATCACGATCCGTCACCTCGGCACGGAACTCCCTATCTTTTAGCAAATCAGACAGCTTGGGATTATACGCTCTGCCATTATCGCCGTAAATCACCGGCTGACAAATCCCCATCATGCGATAGAGCCACTTCACTGTGACTTCCAGCGCCGCCCGCGCCTGCGTCGCCGCCAGCATAGGAGAAATGCTCATCGCGCGCTCGGCTTGAAGCATCAAAGGCGCAAAAGTTCTGAAGTTCTTCTCCTTTTGCAAAAACGAAAAATTCGATGTCATCACTTTTCCGCCTCCTTCATAGCTTCAACACCTAGTCATCTTCTATAATATTCTCCAGTTAACCGAAATACTCCTGCAATAAACCCTCACGCAATTCGTTAAGATTGTCTAACGATCTTTGAATAGTTGATTTTGATTTATCGCTCTGATGAATCATATCCACATAAGCTTGCTGTCTCTCAAGTGGAGGCACTAAAACGGGAACTTTGTTTATTATCGTCAGGCTCAATCCACCTCGACCACCGGGTACTGTAGACATTTCACGGAGTTCTTCATATCTGTTCTTCAAATCTTGAAACAAATAGTCCGTAAGAACCACGTTGTTGTTTGGAATGACTGCACATAGAGACTGATTTGTACACAATTCGATTTCATTTATCGCAACAGTTCCTCTCGTACGGCCCTGTCCAGCTAATGCTATGACTATCGAATGCGGTGGAACCATTTTTGTGCTTGCATTTTTATAACCAGCATCAGTAATCTTTTGCTCTGTGTCATAAATATGCTCTTTATACACCTCTCCTGAACTCATCCACGGAATCTTACCACCTTCCCAATATTCCTTTTTCTTTGTGCTCGGTGTCGCACCTGGATAACATTCTGAAAAATCTCCAATCTTCTGAATAGGATACTTCTTGGTATTATCCTTCTCACTCCCAAACATCTCGATAAATTGAGATTTAACCGCATAATCCAGTATCTCAAGTAGTTTCTTATGCAAATCCAACAAGTGCTGAATATAATCCAATGCCTTTACCCGTCTGTCCTGAACTTTCTTCGGCGGCAAGTCCACTTCAATATGGCTGAGGTAGTCCTTGATATCTAAATTGGCAATGCCATTTGTCTTGTACTGATATTTGAGACATTGTCTCGTCCTATACCGTTCTTGCAGAAGATACCATAGATACTTCGTGTTCACCTCGTCCGTATTGGCTCGCAAAATAGCTGTGAAGTTATTGCAAAAATATCGCTTGCCATCCTCACGTTCAAAATATACACAGCGTCCTACAGGCTTTTTCGGCGTTCCGCCTGATTTTTCGATGATGATATCGCCTGGCTGCAAAATTTTCTTTTTTTTCTTTTCCGTGTCAATAAAGCGATAAGTCAAATCATCATAGGAAAGGCGTCCATCTTCAGTAAAATTCGTTGTACGAAGTACCGGAACGCCATTCGTACTGTCATCTGCTTCACCCCCCCATTCACCCGATATGGGACTATTGAAATAAGACATGAGTACAGTCATCAAATCATCTCCTTCAATTTCTGCAATCCTTCCTTCAATTCTTTCGCTAATTGCTCCCCTTCTGCAAGATACTCCGCTGTTGCTTTATACCTTGGCGGCGTATATGGAATTTCCATGTAGTTATTAAACGAAATACTATACTGTTTTTCCCGAATCTCTTCTACTGGAACAAGGAAACTCTTGTCATAGCGGGTTCGATCTTTCTCATCTTCGAGATTTTGCCAGCGCTCTAAAATGTCGGGAATATCATTTTCTTCTACATCAACCCGCTTTTTATCCAGCGACTTTCCATCTGCCTCAAGGTTGTAGAACCAAACCTGATCCGTCCCGCCGTGTCCAGTTTTTGTAAATATCAATATTGCCGTAGAAACTCCTGCATAAGGTTGAAAAATACCACTTGGCATATCAATGACTGCCTCAAGACGATTTTCATCAATGATCGCTTTACGAATCTGCAAATAGTCCTTCTCTGACCGGTATGTAACGCCAGCAGGCACAATCACCATGCCCCTGCCGCCAATCGCCAGATTGCGCAAGAACCACGCCAAGAACAACAATTCCGTATGCTTGGACTTGGTGATCTTCAGCAACTCAGGATCGACCTGCGCATTATCCAACGTCCCCTTAAAGGGAGGATTGGCGAGAACCAGCGTATATTTTCCCGTGTCCGTATCGTCGCCAGCTTTGCCATTCTTGTTTACTGCTAGACTATTCCTGTAAGAAATATCCGCACTCCCCAGTCCATGCAACATCATGTTCATGGCGCCGAGACGAAGCATGGTCGTGTCGTTATCAAAGCCATGGAACATAGCATGCTGATAGTGGTGCAGGAATTTCTCCTCATAGAAAGCATCTTTGTATCTGTCACGGATATACTCTGCAGCCGCCACGAGAAAACCTGCACTACCCATAGCGGGATCGACGATGACATCCGTGGGCTGTGGCTCCGCTAGTGCTACCATCATTTTGATGATTTGCCGTGGCGTGCGAAATTGTCCATTGATTTTGGATGATCCCATCTTAGAGAGCATATATTCATAGAGATCGCCCTTACTGTCCTCATCGCTCAGTTCCAAATCATCGATACCTCGCATAATTTTTTCCAGCGCCAACGCCGTAGGGATCTTGAAAATAGCGTCCTCCATATAACGCGCATACGCCGATTCTTCATCATCGTTCAGATTTTTCAGCCACGGGAAAACTTTACCTTGAACGAGATGGAAACGTTCCTCCGTGTTGCTCATATCCATGAGCTTCTGCCATCGATAGCTTTGCTCTTCTGCCGTGACAAAAACCCTCGGTTCATACGGTTCTCCCACCAAACAAGCGCGTTTTTCTCGCTTGGTCTCGAGCTCATCCAGTTGACGCAGAAAAACTAAATAGTTGAATTGTTCCATAACATCAGAGGGAATCGCGATACCATTGCTGTGAAAATTCAGCCAGATTTTATCTACTTTGCTTTTTTGCTCTGTTGTTATCATAAAAGCATCTCCTCACGCATGTATTCATACTACCATTTTCTTGGTGAAAACCGCTGTTCTTCTCCGCCCTAATCAGGCCGCTAAATATCCATTTTCGATTTCTTCATGGATTGTTTGCTTCAGATTACTCTTCGTAATTTTCAGTTGTCCGTTGCTACATAATCGACGGACTTTTGTATAGCCGTCAGTCGTTTCCATCATCGTAATAATACTGGAAAAGTCTCCCTTCCCTTTAGCAGAATGCGGAAGAGCCCCTACCAAAATCAACCGATAATTGCTATTATAACGCAATCTCTGAAAATTATACGTTTGCATTTTCTCATAGCCAAGATGAATCTCTATACGTTCTTTCGCAATATGTTCTGTCTTGAAGCTAGCATAGATTTCTCGTTCTTTGATTGTTGATTCACCAAAAATGATGATTTTTCCATTCCGGCAACTATCTTCCCAATAGGGCGATATTTCCTGAGAAATGAGGCTGTCCAAACCTAATTTCTTAAGCACATCTGCAAGACGATCTTCTTTCCAGGCCTTATGAAGTTGCTGGAACATTAGGGTATTTGCATCCGCTACAAGCTCCTTAAAACGCTCTTCATCAATCATCAATTCTCACCTCCAATCAGACCTGCCATACGCTCACGAATGGATTCTATCTGTCTTTCCGCCGCCTCGAGTTCTTCTTGCAAATCTCGATACTTTTTGACAATCCCCATCTGCTCATTCATCGGAATCATAGGAATTTCAATTTTCTCTAAATCCTTGAGGGAAACACCTTGCAGTGTCATCCCCTTCGCCACAGAGTTCAACTGCTGCATCCCCTTATGACTGCACAGATAAAGCATGGCGTAAATAGGGTGAATTTTTTCCGCATCGAGATGCAAAAAATAAAGATTTCCGTTAGCAATCACTTGCTGCGCTCCAACATCTGGCATCACTGCAATCTTGAACGGAGCATTACGGGAAATCAGAAGATCCCCGGCATTAACAATGCTATGTTCCAGCTTTTTATCCAAATAGGTAAGATAAGGCAGATCCCTTGAAACACGTCCATCGCGAATATCTTTAAGCATCAAATATTGATAGTGTGTTGGCTCCTCGCAACTCATCTCATCGAGTTTTCTCGCCATGATATTCGCGCCACGCTTGATGGATAGAGACAATTCTTTCAACGGCACACCTTTTTCAATCGTGATTGACAGGGGATTTAAATATGCCTGAGGCAACAGGCTATAATTCATTTCCTTGAACTTATCCAACTTCACCGAACCACTATATTCAGAATCTTGCTGCATTGCCATGCGTATCTTCTGCAATTCAGCTTCCGACAAATCAAGGCAACGATGATTTTGCTCTCCGAATTGACTAGCATCAATGAAGCGTACACTGTCATTATTTTGGCTAAATACCATTAATGCGATGGGAATCTGTGTATATGGCAGCAATCCTCCTGGCAAGACAACAACAGCTTCTAAACGGCCTGAACTCACAAAAGCCTTGCGTATTTTCATAGCACCATTCGTCATCCGGAATAGCATTCCCAAAGTAACGACCACGACCGTCTTCCCTCCTACTTTTTGCTGGGAAAGAGCTGATAGTACAAAACTCCATTCCGCACGATCCGTACGAGAAATCCCATTCAGCAGGTTTGAAAACTTCATATCAGGAGGGCAGGTTTCTACACTTTGCGCACCAAAAGGAAAATTTAAAAACACTTTATCTGCCTGATATTCATCTCGAATCATGGTCAAAACATTCCCCTGATATAGATGCAACGGGCCTCCTAAAAGCCAGGAACGGATGGTTGCCGCAATAATTGCCTGCGTCGATATCTCCACACCAGATAATTTTGCCGCACCTGTATGTAAGTATGCATCCACTAAAAAGCTTCCCGTTCCAGAACAAAAATCTGTGAGCGTTTCCCCTTCTTGCACATTCAAAAGCTGTAAAGCCAGAGCATTAACGCCTGATGGTGTTCCCACACCAGCCACTCTACGCCGATCCGTCCTCGAAAAAAAGAGTGCTGAAGCAAGAAGCTCCTTACCATTCGAGGTAGAATAGGCTAGAATTTCCTTCCAATACTCACCGATGAACGTAAGCAGAAAGCCTCGTGTAGTGAAATCTTGAATATTCTTATCTACAAAACTTTGCAGAGATTCCTGTTGAGCAAAATCATTTTTTCGCGTTACATAGGCCATAGCGGCTAATGCCACAAAACAATCAATATCACTCTGTTCTTCTTTAAGGCGCAACATATTTAAGCCTTTCCACACCGTGTTTTGAAAATTGCTCTTTTGTAGCTCCATCAACATATTTTTATCCATGCCCATTGCTCCTTCCATATCTCTCTATTTATTTGCAGTATAGCATTTCCCAGCCTCTAAGTCAATACGTGTTATTAATAATTATATTTATACATTGATGTTATTTATAACACTGCAAAAATTATCTTCGTTGTAGCAATAACGGCCGCGGCACAAGTCCATATGTCACAGCCACACCTCGTACCCTAAATAATCAGAACTATATTTCTCCCCCCATATGATCAGAGATATTTCCTCCTTCTTCGCATAGAAGGCAAGCTTTTTCCATCTCCCCCATATTTTGTTTATCATCGGCGAGCCCCTTTTGCAGGCCCGGCTTACCCTGAGCGTGTTCCAAAACAACGGAACTGTGTGCCGCGCGAAGATCGAACACGAAAGCTAACGATGAGGATGACGCCGAGACTGCAAAATACCAGTTCAGGTTTTGCAGTGTGCTCCTCCTCCAGACGATACTGTAAGTGAGTTCTCCTTGAAATCTTTTGAAAAAAATATATGATAAGTGTATAATTGACTTGTATAGTTTTATTTTATTTCTAGTTTACATTTCACGATTTATCAAGAAAATTAGACTCATGCAGAGGGGGTATTGATATGAATTATTTTGATTTTAACCATACATTGAGCGGTATATGGGGAGAAGATGAAGAAGAAAAATACAAACTTGTTAAAGAGATGACAGGGGCTGGCGAAAGTTTACAGAAAGCTTTGTCTAACGCATACTACTGTGGTAGGCATAAAAATAGCGAAGATACCTTTAAACTAAGGAACGATGTTGATTGGAATAAATATACGGATGCCAAATATTGTTTTGACGATACAGTATATCATATACTATCTACAAACGGAGAAAAAGTACTATATAGGATATGTGTTTATTATTATCGCGATAATGTTTACTACTATGATAAAGATAGAGAAGCTGCATTAAAAAGATCTCCACGCGGAAGATGGTATTTTCGTGTTCGAAACGCGAATAAAAATCGTTTATATTTAGATGATTTTGAATTATCGGTAGAAAATTGCCTCTGATAAAGCTGACGATTACATGGTATACCTGGCTGTCCATGTGTATTTTCCTCCATTCAAACGATTTTACACATAGTGACCTCGTAATCTTGAGGTATCTTTTCAT
>Ga0256404_1013010_pt1 | contig 10652 bp, 10 predicted proteins | sample RumenRJG_01DNA_FD_185990 | JGI IMG/M metagenome (GOLD analysis project Ga0256404, IMG submission 185990) | Bovine rumen microbial communities from Lethbridge, Alberta, Canada - RJG_01 | ecosystem: Host-associated > Mammals > Digestive system > Stomach > Rumen | place: Canada: Alberta | collected...
TATATTCCATAAACGCAAACTGACCGGGGTCGCACAGGTGTTGGGCAAATGAGTGCGGGAACGGTTCCACATAACGGTGCGAGCGGTGGTTTTGGGTGCCCGAGCGGCTTTGTCGAAGCCCCGGTGGAATGGCCACGGCAAGCGTTGTCGCCATGTCAAATTGCGGCCCACTGGGTATCATTGACGACAGACGAGAGGAGCTGCTATGCCACGAGAGTCAAAGAAGTCAAAGCGGGAGCGCGCCACAGAGATCTGCCGGCGCATGGGCGAGCTGTACCCCGGTGTCAAGAGCGCCCTCACGTTTACGAACCCGTTCGAGCTGGTGATATGCGTGCTGCTCTCGGCACAGACCACCGATGCCGGCGTGAACCGCGTGACGCCGGAGCTCTTCTCGCGCTGGCCTGACGCCCAGTCCATGGCCGCCGCAGACCCCGAGGAGGTTGGCGAGGTCATACACTCCATTGGCTTCTGGCGTGCCAAGTCCAAGCACTGCGTGGAGACGGCACAGATGATCGTCTCGGACTTTGGCGGAGAGGTTCCCGGGACCATGGAGGAGCTCTGCCGGCTGCCGGGTGTGGGGAGAAAGACCGCCAACATCGTCCTGAACAAGGCGTTTGGCGTGGTAGATGGCATTGCGGTGGACACCCACGTGTTCCGCCTGGCAACGCGCTTTGGGCTCACCCGCGCAACGACGCCGGCGGCTGCCGAGAAGGACCTTCTCGACGTGATTCCACGCGAGCTGTGGTGCAACGTCAACGAGGAGTGGATTCACTTTGGGCGCGACGTGTGCATGGCGCGCTCACCCAAGTGCCTGGGGTGCCCCATGGCCGACATCTGCCCGAGCGCCGGTCAGCCCGACCGCTACATCAAGCGGAGGAAGTAGCGTGCGCGGGGGCGTGCCCCAATGTCGCCGAAAGGCACATTATTGCGGCTACTGCGCACAAAAGGGGCCCTCCGGCGATTATTCGTCGCCGGAGGGCCGTCTGTGTTGCAATTCTCGCCAAAAGTAGCCTTTTGGCGACAAGCATTAGGAACGCGAGAAGACTGGTGAGTCGCTACCAGCAGCCTATGCGTTGGAGAGCGCCTGGTCGAGGTCGGCGATGATGTCGTCCACGTCCTCGATGCCAATGGAAAGGCGGATGAGGTCCTCGGAAAGGTGCGCAGCCTTGAGCTGCTCGGCCGTAAGCTGGGAGTGCGTGGTGGAGGCAGGGTGGATGATGAGGGACTTGGCATCGCCCACGTTGGCAAGGTGCGTGAAGAGCTTCACGTTGTTCACCACGTTGAGGCCAGCCTCACGGCCGCCCTTGACGCCAAAGACCACTACGCCGCCAAAGCCGTGGTGCAGGATGCGGCTTGCAACCTCATGCGAGGGATCGCCCTCGAGTCCGGAGTAGCGCACCCAGGAGACCTTGGGGTTCTCCTGGAGGTACTTGGCCACGGCGAGCGCGTTGTCGGCGTGACGCTGGACGCGCAGAGACAGGTCCTCGATGCCAAGGCCGATGAGCTGGGCCGCGTACGGAGAGAGCGTGGGGCCAAAGTCACGGAGCTTGTTGGCAAGCACGCGGGTGGCAAAGGGAGCTGCGGGTGCCGCGTCAGCAAAGACCAGGCCATGATAGGAGGGGTCGGGCTTGGCGAGGGTGTGCCACTTCTCGGGATCCTGCTTCCAGTCGAACTTGCCGGTGTCGACAACCGCGCCGCCCAGCGTGGCACCGTGACCACCAATCCACTTGGTGAGGGACTCGATCACGACAGCCGCGCCATCCTCGGCGGGGCGATAGAGGTACGGGGTCGCGAAGGTGTTGTCGACAAAGACGGGCACGGGCGAGGGCAGCGAGTTGGCGGCCTCAACGATGGCGGGAACGTCCGCCACGTCGACCAGGGGGTTGCCGATGGTCTCGACGTACCAAAGCTTGGTCTTGGGGGTGGTGGCAGCAACAAAGGCGTCGATGTCGTTGTTCTCGACGAAGGTGGTCTTCACGCCCAGGTCGCCGAGGGTGTGCAGGAAGATGTTCCAGGTGCCACCGTAGAGCGAGTCGGAGGCAACGATCTCGTCACCCGCACCCACCAGGTTGGTGAGGGCGAGAATCTCGGCTGCGTGACCAGAGGCGACGGCAACGGCGCCGGTGCCACCCTCGATGGCTGCCACGCGGGCGGCCACCGCATCGGTGGTGGTGTTGGTCAGACGACCATAAACGTTACCGGGACGAGAGAGGGCGAACTTGGCGGCGCCGTCCTCGGCGTCCTTGAACTCGAATGCAGCGGAAGCATAGACGGGAAGTGCCGCGGAGCCGGTGGTGGGATCGGGGGACCAGCCGGCGTGGACCTGCAGGGTGTTGAAGTGCTTCTCAGGATCCTTGGCGAAGTCGGGGTTGAGTTCGAAAGCCATGATGTTTGCTCCCTGTTTCTCATAATGCTCTGAATTGGTGTGATATCGCGATTGCTGATAGCTGGTGCTTCCGGATGAGCCCGAGCGCGTGGCAACGTCACTGTTGCTCGCGGTCGGGCTAAGGCATCTGCCTGCCCGGAATTGGTTGGTATGTCTGTGTCCTCTTCATGGCTCCCAACTATAGCCACCCTTGCGACGAGAAGGAACCCTCGTAGTTCCACAAGGTGTGGATAGGTTGTTATCGTGTAAACAGATATCGACGAACTACTGACTTTCTAACTGGTCATTAAGCCACCGTCGGTGCTTTTTGCAATCCCATACCATATGCTGTCATCATGAACACTATGCCAGCACCTCCCGCAACCAGGCCAACAGAAGGGGCAAGCCATGTGGACCAGAGCAGAACTAAAGGATCGCGGCAAGGCTGCATTCAAGCGTAACTACTGGAAGACGGTCCTCGTCGCCTTCATCCTGTCGTTGCTCACCTACTCGACGTCGCTTTCCCGCGGTTCTTCCGACGCGAGTGGCGAAGGCCTCTCCGAAACCACCCACATGCTCGCGGACCCCGCCTCTGCCCTCTCGACCAACAGCCAGTTGGTTACAGGATTCTTCGTGGGTATCGGGCTTACAGCCCTAGTTGTCATCGCGGTTCTCGGCATCCTGATCGGAGTGTTACTCGTTCTGCCCCTCCAAGTGGGCTGCCAACGCTTCCTGTTTCTCAACCTCCGCGAGCCGGCAAATGTGCGAGAGGTTCTCTGGGCATTTGACAGCAACTACCTCAATATCGTGAAGGTCATGTTCTTGAAGAACCTCAAGATCTTCGCATGGGCATTGCTGCTCGTGATTCCCGGCATCGTGAAGGCATACGAATACCGGCTGGTTGACTATCTCCTCGCTGAGAACCCCGCGCTCTCCTCAGCAGAGGCGTGCAAGCAGAGCCGCACCCTCATGGACGGCAACAAGTGGAATGCCTTTGTGCTTGACCTGTCGTTCATTGGCTGGAACATCCTTTCGTACCTCACGCTTGGACTTGTCGGCCTCTTCTATGCCTCGCCCTACGAGAACAGCACCAACGCAGCGTTGTACGAGGCCCTTCGTTACGGGAACAACCAGGCATCTGCTCTGCCCGAGAAATAAAGCGCACCTCTCGCCCCACAAGCAAGGCGCCCGCCCCGGGGATCCGGGACGGGCGCCTCTTGTCTCTCGCTAGATTGGCGAAACCTACGCGGAAAGCGCTAGTAGTTGATCGCCTGCTCCTCGAAGTAGCTCTGCGGGTGGTTGCAGACGGGGCAGACCTTGGGGGCCTCGGGGCCAACGTGCAGGTGGCCGCAGTTGAGGCACTTCCAGACCTTGACGCCCGGGCGGTTGAAGACCTCGCCCTTCTCGACGCGCTCGGCGAGCTTGTTGTAGCGCTCCTCGTGGTGCTTCTCGACCTCGCCAACCAGGCGGAACTTGGCAGCGATCTCCTTGAAGCCCTCCTCGTCAGCGGTCTCGGCGAAGCCCTTGTACATCTCGGTCCACTCGTAGTTCTCGCCGGCAGCAGCATCCTTGATGTTGGTCAGGGTGTCGGGCACGTCGCCGCCGTGCAGGTACTTGAACCAGAGCTTGGCGTGCTCGGACTCGTTGCCAGAGGTCTCGGTGAAGATGTCAGAGATCTGGACGTAGCCCTCCTTCTTAGCCTTGCTCGCATAGTAGGAGTACTTGCGGCTGGCCTGGGACTCACCAGCGAACGCTGCCTCGAGGTTCTTCTTGGTCTGCGAGTTCTCAAAATCGACTGCCATTACTGCTCCTCTCCTTCCCCCTCTTTGGGGGAAACATTGGGCCACGAAGCCGTGTCCCACCTGCCTTCGCAGGCGGTTCCCATGGTAGCATCAGATGCACCAAATGTTACCGTTATTATGACAAAAACCCTCTCTCGAGAGTTCCGCCAGTAACGCCTGGGCATCCGATACGTCCACACCTCTTCTACCCGCTGCGCGCTCCTCGCGCGAAAGCTCCACGCAAAGAGTATCAAGGTCCACGCCGCCGCGCGGGTCGGCTCGGTGAGCGAGAAGAATGCGCAGGACTTCGGCCCGCTTCTGTCGGTGAGAGCCCTCGAAGCGCGACTGCCGCACATGCGAACGCGACCGACGCGAAGGGTTGGGAACGGTTGCCTTGAGGTGCGCCCCGTAGTCGAGAAGAGCATAGTACCAGGTGCGCGGGTCATCCGTGGGGTCGCTCGCATCTGGCGGACAGGCCGCGCGCACAATGGGCACCAGCTGCGCGTCAGAAACGCTCTCCTCGTGGGGGAAGAGCTCGTGGAGAAGCACGGTGCGCACGTTTGTCTCGAGATACACGCCGGGCAGGTCAAAGGCAAACGCGCGGATGCCAGCGGCCGTTGCCGGGCCAACGCCGGAAAGCGCCTTGAGCGCAGCCTCGTCAGACGGCATGCAACCGCCCGCCGCCGAGACCTCCTGCGCCGCACGCCAGAGCGAGAGCGCACGCCTGTTGTAGCCCAGGCCCTGCCACTCATCCAAGACGTCCGCAGAGTCCGCGGCGGCAAGGGCGTCAACCGTGGGGAAGAGCTCCAACCAGTGCTGCCAGCGGCCGTCCACACGCGAGACCTGCGTCTGCTGGAGCATCACCTCAGAGATCCATATGGCATAGGGGTCCCGCGTGCGACGCCACGGCAGGTCGCGATAGAGCTCGCGCCCACGCGCAAGCACCGTGGAGCGAAACGCGGCGAGCTCCTCTGCGGTCGGCAGGGCACCGGGGTCCGCGACAGGCGGCATTACTCGTCCGTGGCCTTTGGCTTGCGCTTGCTGCCCACGAGCTTGAACGAGCCCGTCATCTGCGGCATTTTGCCCTCCATCACAACCTGGTAGAGAGTCACGGAGTCAAAGTAGGCGCGCAGCATGCGCTCGGCGTTGCACCAGACAGGATTGAAATGGCATTCGGCCATGCGCGGGCAGGGCCCGCCGTCCTCCCCCGCATAGTCACAGGCGGCAATGAGGACGGGACCCTGCACTGCCTCGACGAGCTTGAGAAGCGACGTGGTGCGCGGGTCGACGGCGAGTCTCATGCCGCCGTGGGCGCCACGCGTGCTCTCGACAATTCCCGCAAGGGCAAGGTCGTGCTGGATGGACCGCGCAAACGAGTAGGGAATGTCGTTGTCCTTTGCTGCAGTGCGCACCGAAACCACGCCTTCCGGGTTCTGGACGAGAGCCGCAAGCATACGTAGTGCGTAGTCTGTCTTTCTCGAGATTTCCATTGTTACCTCCTGGCAACCCGATGGGCTAGCCTCTCCTCCGGCTCATCTTTGCAGGAGAATCTCCCCACTCGAGGATCTCCCAGCCGTGCTGCCGCGCCAACTTTCTAAGCGTCTCCCCCGGGCACACCGCATAACCCTTAGCGGCAGCCGAGAGGAGCGCTGCATCCGTATGGTGGTCGCCGTAGGCATATGCGAGCGTCCATGTGCCCTTGCCCAGGTGGGCGTCCGCCCAACGCGTGACCGCCGCGACCTTCTCGGGCCCCTGCACCACGGTTCCCTCGACACGACCCGTATAGTTGCCCTCGGCGTCGCGCTCCATGCCGGTGGCAATATAGTCGTCCACGCCAAGTGCCTTGGCGGCATCTGCGGCGATGGGGGCAAACGTTGCCGAGACAAGCAGCGTGACGCAGCCCTCGTCGTGCCGCTTGGCGACCTCTGCGGCAACCTCCGGACGATAGCGGTCCTTGAGGGTGCTCTCGTAGAACTCGTGCATGACCTTGTCGATGTCCCGATGACTCAGGTCTTCGAGCGCGCCAAAGACGAGCTCGCGCGCCTCGTCCTGACTCTGGGGCAGGTGCAGCTTGTAGCGCAGGCCCCACCAGGCAAGCGCGAGGGCGCGCGGAACGGACATGAGCCCGTGACGCCACAGGTACACCGAGAAGAGCGCGCCGGACTGACCGTCGATGGACGTGCCATCGAAGTCGAATACGGCGAGCTTGGTCTTTCTCTGCGGTTGCGCGCTGTCGTTCGTAGTAGCGAGCATGCTGGGCGTCTCCATGGTGCGGGTGGGAATCGTATCGTGCCAATGATACCAGTCCGATAACGGCACGGGATGAATTGTACTATTTGCCGTATCAATTCGGACGAGTGATGGGGACGCTGTCGTAATGCGTTACCGTGATGGCATAGCCGGTAGGCACGCAGCGTATGACCGGCGCTTCTCGCACATCTCATACGCATAAGAAAGGAGCCCCTTGCGGGGCTCCTTGAGTTCACAATGGCGGGATATGCGGGGCTCGAACCCGCGACCTCCGACGTGACAGGCCGGCGCTCTAACCAGCTGAGCTAATACCCCACGCGCGTTGTGCGGGAGCTATTATACGCAGAGTGCACAAGGTCTGTCTAGCCCAAAATTAAGAAAGTTTTGTGGGCAAGACAAGACGGCAGGATGCCTTTCGCAAGCCTCGCTTGGCGTGGGGCCGGCGGAACGCTTGCCGCGGTATTTCGCCGTTTAGGGGCGGCTAACCGTTCGGAATCCGCGGCTAAAGCAGAGCCCTACGGAGCACCTACCTACTCGAGCGACACATCCGTAGTGGCACCGGTCGAGTCCGTCACGTGGACCACGGAACCGTCAAGCGTAGCGGACGCAATGGTGCCTGTACCCGTGATGGCGTTGCCCGAGGAGTCAGCCACCGCCACGGGCTCCGAGTCACCGCCAATCGTATACGCCACAACATCCCAGGTGCCGTCGGACTTGTTCTCCGGAACCACAATCACCGAGTTGTACAGGATGAGCGTGACGGGGGTCCCGCTCACGGTGAACTCCTGCGTCTTGTTGCCCTGTGGGTCAGTTGCAACCACGGCATAGGTACCGTCGCCGGCAGCCTCGATGGCATAGGAGACGCCCTGGTACGTAACAGATCCGTCCGCAGTGGTCTGGACCTGCTGCGGCTCCTCCGTCGTGGTGGCAACGGGCTGCGAACTTTGGGGATTATCCTGCGCGCCAAGGAAGGTGACAAAGGCAACGATGGCGAGAATGACAAAGAGCCCCACCACGCCGGCAATCACAAGCAGGACAGACTTGAGGTTCGCGGGCCTGCTCTCGGAGTTGGAACCATATTCCGGACGGTTGCGCCCGTTGAGACGACGGTTACGCGAACGACGCTCGGCACGGTCGCGAGCGATGTCGGCTGCCTCGGCAGCGTTCTCGCGCGTGGTCACGCGGGCACCCTGGCCCGCAGAAAGCGTTTGGAGAGAGTCTACCGGCGCCGCGCACTGGCGCGGGGCGACGCTGTCGTCAACGTCCTCGGGAATGGCGTGCGCCCCAACCCCGGAGACCCTGTGGCCGCCGGCGGCATGCCTTCCCGCAGCGTGCGCGGAGTGCCTGTACCTCTCGTCATTCGATGCGTAGCCCATCTTGTCTCCCCCTGCATTGTCTAACCCGTACCATCCTAGCCCTCCGCGCTGCTATACCTCGCGGCGGGCCTCGATGGCACGGCCAAGCGTCACCTCGTCGGCATACTCGAGGTCCCCGCCAACGGGCAGGCCGCTGGCAAGACGAGACGCGCGCACGCCCAACGGTCGGATGATACGCGAGAGATACGTTGCGGTTGTCTCGCCCTCGACATCCGGGTTGGTGGCGAGAATGACCTCCTGAACCTCGCCCGAGGCAAGGCGCGAGAGCAGCTCCTTCACGTGGAGCTGCTCGGGGCCGATCTTGTCCATGGGCGAAATCACGCCGCCAAGCACGTGGTAGAGCCCGTGGTAGCTGCCCGTTCGCTCGATGGCCGAGACGTCGCGCGGCTCGGAGACCACACAGATTGTCGTGCGGTCGCGCGATGCATCGGAGCACACGTCGCAGGTGTCACGCGTAGCGTAGCTAAAGCAGATGGGACAGAAGTGGACCTGCTGCTTTACCTCGAGAATCGCCGTAGCCAGCCTGCGCGCTTCCTCCGCGTCGGCCTCGAGGAGGTAGTACGCGATGCGCTGGGCGGACTTTGGGCCAATGCCCGGCAGCCTGCCCAGCTCGTCGAGGAGGCGCTGCAGCGCGTGCCCGTCGTTAAGCTGGTCCATCCCTAGAAGAGCCCCGGGATGTTGAGACCACCGGTGACGGCGCTCATTGCCTTCTCGGTGGCAGACTCTGCCTGCTCGAGAGCGTCGTTCACAGCGGCAAGAATCATGTCCTGCAGCATGTCGACGTCCTCCGGATCAACCGCCTGCGGGTCGATGGTGATGGAGCTGATGCGCAGGTCGCCCGTGGCCGTGACCTTTACCGAGCCGCCACCCGCCGAGGCCGAGACCTCGGTTGCCGCAGCCTGCTGCTGCGCGGCAACGAGCTGCTCCTGCATCTTGCGGGCCTGGGCCATCATCTGGTTGCGGTTCATGCCGCCCATGTTGTAGCCACCTCTGGATCCCTTGGACATGTCTTCCTCCTGGTTACTGGTTGATATACGTGCTGGTATAAGGCCGATAAGGCCGTAGGGCTAGTCTGTGCCTTCCCCGTTCGAAGCTACGGGCGCGTCCGGAGAATCCGGCTTCACGACCACGGAGCCGCCAAAAGCGTCCTCGAGCATCGCCGCGATGTTGGCGAACTCCTCGGTGAGGACCGGGGCGTCGTCTGCCGGGGGCGTGGCGGGCGGAGTGGGCTTTGGCGAAGGAGCTGGCGCCGGCTTGGCCGCGGGCGGCTGCGGTGCTGACGCCGGCTGCGGCGCCGACGCGGGCTTTGGTGCTGGGGCCGGCTGCGGCGCTGGGGTGGGCGCAGGAGCGCCAAACTCTGCGTCCTCCTCGTAGGCAGAGGCATCCGCGTCGCTGTACGGGACCTGCTCACCCGCGGGCGGTTCTGGAGCGGGCGCGGGCTGCCCCGCGGGCGCAACGGGGTCCCACGGCATGGGGTACGACGTTGGCGTCTGCTGTGGCGCAGGTGCAGGTACTGGCTGAGGCGCAGGAGCGGGTACCGGGCGCGGAGCCATCGCGACTCGGTCGGACTGGGCTATCGCCTGGCTGGAGAGGCTCGACTCAACAAAGATGACTTCGCGTGGCCCAAAGACGCTCGCAACAATGGGCAGGTAGAGCTCGCGGACATCCGCACGCTCGAGCATGCGGGCCGCAAAGTGCGAGCCCGTAGGCAGCGAGACGGTGAGCTTTGCACCATCGTCCGAGACGATGGTGGAGTTAAGGAGCAGAGAACCCCTGGACGCCGACTTGGTCATGAGGCCCTCGGTGACGCGCTTCCAGTTGCGCTGCAGTGTGGCGCCATCGGTGATGGGAGCGCCAGCTTTCGGCGCAGCCGAAGTACGCGGGGCGGGAGCGTGCTGCGGTGCCGGCTCCGAATGCGGAACAGGAGCCGAGACGGACGCGGGCTGCGGTGCCGTACGAGGTGCCGGAGCTGGCCGCGGCGCCGGAGCGGGGGTCGGCCTTGGCGCAGGCGCTGGTTGCGGAGCCGGACGCGGCGTTGGCGCCGGCGTCGGCTGCGGAGCCGGGGCTGGCGCCGAGACGGGCGCGACGATCGGGGCAGACGCGGGAGCTGGTGCTGGCACAGCCGGCGCGGGAGCCGGCGCCGCCACGCGGCCGGGCACCGAAAGCGCGGCAACCTGTCGCTCGAGGTTTCCGATCCTCTCGGCAAGCGACTCCAGCGTGAGGTCAGACTCTGGCCGGGCGATTCTCGTCAGCGCAATCTCAAGAACGAGGCGCTGGTTGGTGGCCGTGCGCATCTCGCTGGAGGCCTCTCCCAAAATGGTCAGCACGCGCGCGATACGGTCCGCAGAGCCAAATGCCGTTGCCTCGGACGAGAGGTTCGCAAGCTCCTCCGGGGATGCCGCGATGACCTTGGACGGGTCACCCACCACTGCGGTCACGTACACGTCGCGCATGCGAGCCGCAAGCTCACGCGTGAACTGCAGCAGGTCGCGCCCCTCGGCGGCAAGGCGCGAGACCTCCTCGAAGAGCGACGCTACGTCCCTCTCGGCAATCGCCTTGGTGACGTTGCCCAGAACGGCACCGTTTGCCTCGCCAAAGAGGTCCTGGGTGGCCGAGAGCGTGATGGCCCCGTCACCAAAGACCGAGACCTGCTCGAGCGAGGTGAGCGCGTCTCGCATGCCACCGCGGGCATGGCGAACGATAAGCTCGAGCGCAGCGTCTTCGTAGGTGAAGCCCTCCTGCGTGCACACGTACGCCAGGTGGGCCTGCATCTCGTTGGAGCCAATGGCGTGGAAGTCAAAGCGCTGGACTCGCGAGAGGATCGTAGCCAGAATCTTCTGCGGGTCGGTGGTGCACATGATGAAGACCACGTGACTCGGG
>Ga0256404_1013011_pt1 | contig 10651 bp, 10 predicted proteins | sample RumenRJG_01DNA_FD_185990 | JGI IMG/M metagenome (GOLD analysis project Ga0256404, IMG submission 185990) | Bovine rumen microbial communities from Lethbridge, Alberta, Canada - RJG_01 | ecosystem: Host-associated > Mammals > Digestive system > Stomach > Rumen | place: Canada: Alberta | collected...
GATGCGTGAGGTCGCCCGTGTTGATCTTCATCGGGCAAGACGTAGCGCAGAGTCCATCCGTAGCACAGGTCTGTTCTCCAAGGTAGCGATAGTCTTTCTCCATCTCTGCGAGCCGTTGCGGGTCTTCACCCGTCTGTTTGAGACGAAGCATCTCACGCTGGGTGGCGATGCGCATCCTTGAGGAGAGCGTGAAACCACACGACAGACAGTTAATTTCGCAGAAGCCACACTCGATACAGCGGTTTGCTTTCTCGACACCTTGCAGCATCTCCTGCATCGTGGAGCCCGACAGATGATTGCCGCCCTCTTCTTTGCGTGGTTTGATGTCGTAATGAAGCACTGGCAGTGGCTTGAGATGTTCGATGAAGCAATCGGGATCATCATTGAAGATGACACCCGGGTTGAGGATATGGTCGGGGTCGAAGATATCCTTCAACTGTTTCATGATGCCGTAGGCTTTCTCCCCCCATTCATATTTGACGAACGGCGCCATGTTGCGGCCCGTGCCATGCTCTGCTTTCAGCGAACCATCGTACTTGCCCACAACAAGCTTCACGACATCCTCCATCATATCGCGATAGCGACTTACTTCTTCCTTCGTTGCAAAACTCTGGTTGAGGATGAAGTGATAGTTTCCCTCAAAGGCATGACCATAGATACACGCATCCTTATAGCCATGACGTGCGATGAGCTGTTGCAGGTCCACTGTAGCGTGAGGAAGATCCTGAATGTGGAAGGCTACATCCTCAATAAGACATGAAGAGCCGATGGGGCGCTGGCCGCCTACAGCGGGGAAAATGCCTGAGCGGATGGACCAGTACTTGCCGTAGACCTTCGGGTCATCGGTGAAAGCGGGTTCCCCATAGAGATTATAGCCTGCAAGTACATCCATGATCTCTTGGATGTTTTTCTTCAATCCTTCTGGTGTCAATGCTTTCGTTTCTGTGAGCACAGCCGTGAGATTGTGGTAGTCGCCTTTGGCTACGCCTTCGATGCGGCCTTCGTCCACATCCTTCTGATAGTTCAGATAGACCGGGTCGTTGACGCTTTGCAACGACAGATAGTCGAGCATCTCGGCACTCTTGACCTTGAGGTCTTCATTGGTCATCGCCATGTCATCCTCGTCAGCTTTCAATTGTTTCAAAGCTACGATTGCTTTACAGCTCTCTTCCATGGTCTGGAAATATACCATGGCGGAGGCACGATAAGGATATTCGTGGAGTGTCCGCATGCGGACGTTGGAGAGGAAGGCAAGGGTACCTTCAGAACCTACGATGCTGTGCGCAATGATGTCGAAAGGATCATCGTATTCGGCGAGTGGACGGATGTTGAGGCCCGTGACATTCTTGATCGAATACTTATAACCGATGCGCTTCGTGAGGTCAGCGTCTTGTCGTACCTCGTCGCGCAAGGCTTCAATCTTCTTCAGAAACTCGGGATGACTCTTGCGGAAAGCTTCCCGGCTTTGTTCGTCACCGGTATCGAGGATGGTACCGTCGGTGAGGATGATGCGTGCACTGAGCAGCATGTGGTCACTGTTGGCATGCACGCCACAGTTCATGCCTGAGGCATTGTTGACCACAATGCCACCCACCATGGCGGAGCCTACCGAAGCCGGGTCGGGTGGAAACACACGGCCGTAAGGCTTCAGAATGTTGTTCACGCGGCCTCCAGTGATACCTGGTTGGAGCGTGATGGCGTTCTTGTCATCATCCAAGTGGAACTTCTCCCAACCCTTGCCTGCCACGATGAGCACTGAGTCGGTGCAACTCTGACCGGAGAGCGAAGTGCCGGCAGCGCGGAGCGTGAAGGGGATGGCGTATTTCTTGCAAGCCCTAAAAGCGGCCTGCACCTCCGCCTCATTCTTCGTACGGATGACAATCTGGGGTGTCATGCGATAGAAGCTGGCATCGGTGCCCCAGGCATAAGTGCGGAGGCTGTCTGTATAGATTTGTCTTTCCGGGATGGTCTGCTGAATTTCGGAGAGAAACTGTTGCTTGATGTGTGGATTGATCATAATTGGTTGCTTAAACAAGTTTCTAAAAAATCACGTGGAGTGACGACCTTGGGAGATATAGGATAATGTTTCAAATTTCCGGTAACAAGGAATGAGTCTTCTTTAGATAAAGAAACCTCATAGAACACACGATCACTTTCGTCAGGGAGACTTCCTTCATAGTGAAGCCTTTCCATTGCTATGCCATGAGTTATTGTGTATTCAATAACGTTCTCAATGTATGTTATTGGGAAATGAAATTTTTTCCGGCTTAATACTTCTCTATATTCATCGAGAATTTCATTATTATATAGAGGGGTAATCAAACCGATACCCATTGCATACATCACCTTAGCTGTAGCAGAATCACTATGCTTTGTAAGGAAAGAGGCAACGATAACATTGGTGTCTATAACAGCGTAAATCATGCCTCTTCTTTTTGACGTTTTTTCATCTCTTGTCTTGTAAGACCGATTTCCCTGTTAATCTCTTCAAGTGTCAAATCTGGAAGTTCGCCAGCCTGTGCACGATAATGTGCATCGCGTAATGTTTCCAAGAACTTCGTACGCGAATCGTCATTATCGGAAGTATCTACAGTAACTTTGAATGGTATACTCCGACTACGTACTACTTGGTTGACGAACACATTAATAGCAGCATTACTGCTCATTCCAAATTGTTGGCAAAGAGCATCAAATTGTTGCTTCATTTGAGAGTCTAAACGGACAGTCATTGTAGATAGAGCCATGTTGTTCCTCCTTTCTATATGATTTCTAAATGATTTCTTTCTGATTGCAAATTTAAATAATATCATTGATATTGCAAAGTAAAAACCAATTTATTTTTTGTACATGTAATGACTTAGTCGTTACAGGACTGTGAAGATATGATGTAGATAAGGTTATCGTTACTGTTCTCCAAATTTTCTACAGCATTATTGGCTATCTTTGCCGAAAAATAGAACATTAATCATTAGACAAATGGTCTACAATATCTATCTCTTTCTGATGTTCATCTATTTCAGGATGGCGGTAGCGCTGGAGCCTTACAAGGTGGCGCTGGAACAGATCTATGAACGGACGGACCGCTTTCTCGTACGCTGGCAGAAGCAGTTCGTTCCAGTTCTGCTTGTCGTGCTTGGCAGTGTGGGGACGGGCAGCGACTGGATGGGCTACGAGAACCGTCAGATAAGAGATGAGTTGCAGGCAAATGTACCGGCTAAGGTGACGATTGACAATTACACGCAGTTTGCTCCGCTTGTTGCTGTTTATGTGCTCGATGCCTGTCAGATGACTTCTCGGTGTACCTTAGGGCAACAGTTAGCTGTTACTGCTGTCTCAGTGGCTATTCAGGAGACGGTTGTGACAACACTCAAAACGACGACGCATATTCAGCGACCGGACCACAGTGCTCATAACTCCTTCCCATCGGGGCATACGACGATGGCGTTTGTGGGTGCCGAACTATTATCTCAGGAATATGCCGGTTCTTGTCCGTGGATTGCTATCCTTGGTTATGTGGTGGCAGCTGCCACCGGTTTCCTACGTATGTACAACAATCGGCACTGGCTGACAGATGTCGTAGCCGGTGCCGGTCTGGGTATCCTTAACGTGCGACTTGCCTACTGGCTGTGCGCATATGTGCGGAAAAAGCATAGCACGCACCCACATCGTTGTGCATAAGCTCTGCTGTTTAATAGATCGAAGTTTATAGTGTCACTCCTACAGCCTTGGCAAGTGTCTGGCGTATGAATTCGTTTATGGTTGTGCCAGTCTGTTGTGCCATAGCAGCAATGCGGCTATGAATCTCAGGCGTGAGGCGAACATTAAGGTTGCCGCTATATGGCTTGCGAGGCTCAATGCCATCTGCTTTACAGTTGGCAATATAGTCATCGACGGCTCCTTCGAAGTCTTGCCGAAGTTCGTCGACGTTTGTGCCTTCGTATGTTATCTTATCCTTGCTCATGCCTAATACCTCACCGTAAAGGCAATTGTCTTCGTCGCTGAAGTCAACGCTACCCGTGTAGCCTTTGTATTTCATTGTTCCCATAAAGTGGTATGTTTACATATCCTTATTCTCGGATAAGTCTTTAATCATCTTTCTTATGGTTCCTTTTAGTGGTGGAACATCTTCTTTAATAGTGTTATATACGACATCAGCATCGACTTCAAAATAGTGATGTGCGATTTTGTCTCGCATTCTCATTACGCCACTCCAATACACTTCTGGATATTTGGGTAACAGTTCTCCATGGGTGAGTTTATCAATACCTTTGACGGCTTCGCCTATAGCAATTAGGTTCATGCACACTGCATCGAGATGAAGCATCCCTCCGGGAGATGATGCGAAGTCATCGCCACAAGTGATGCCTTCTGAGCGCTCCTCAATCTTATTTAGAACTGAGAGAATGTTTGAAAGACTGTCGAGAACAAGTTCCTTGTCAAACATAAATTCCCTCCCTTTGAATCCGTTGTCTTAACAATGCATTCATATTGTCTCTTACTCTCACCAAGTCTACCTTTGTGCCAAAAAGATGTTCAAGGTCAGACTGAATGTGGTCGAGTGTAATAAAGGAAGGGGCTTTGCCTTCATAGCACACATCCACATCACTGTTTTCTGTCTGTTGACCACGTGCAACGGAACCGAAGATGCCTAACCTTGTAAGTCCATACTTGGAACAGGCTATAGGCTTGTATTGCTTGAGAAGCAATAATATTTCAGATGTGGTTTTCATAAGCATTGCTGTTTATACCGCAAATTTAAGCAATATTCCCGACATTGCAAGGAAAAACGGAAGAATTTTATCTCTTAGCCCGCTCCATCATATCCCTCAGATCTTTCCCCGGGTGCTCGAAGGCTTCGGCAAGTTTGAGGAAACGCTGATAGGCGGCACGAGCCTTGGCATGTTGTCCAAGCATGTCATAGCAAACACCGGTATAGTAAGGTGTGGTTATGGACGTCGGGTCGTCATGCTCAGCCTGCAAGAAGAGATCTACGGCGTGGCGATAGTCTTGGCCTGCATAGTAACCTTCAGCCAATCCACGATGACAGGCGAAAAGAATAGCGTTGTTGGGATAGAGAAGGGACATGGCTCGACGGAAACATGCCATGGCTTGAGGATATTCTTTCAGCGTATTTAGCACAGCACCTTGATGGTAGAGTGGGGCGGCGATATCCGAGTCGGACAGAGCAATGGCTTTGTCGAGCGCTTTGCGGGCCTGCTCGGGCTTATTCATTTGCTCAAAGCAGATCCCAAGGTTGAAGATGTTCTTGTAGGTGCTGTCACCCTGCTGGAGGAGTAGCAGATAACTGCTCATGGCAATCTCGTATTGTCGTTGGACAAAATAGATATCAGCCATGATATTGTTGACGGCGAGGTTCTTTTCATCGTGCATCCAGTATTTGTTGCAAAGTCCCTCAGCTTTCTCGGGCAGGTCGAGGGCGAGATACTCACTTGCGAGGTCAGCCACGATTTCTCCATCCATAGGCCATCGCAGGAGGATCTCTTTTCCCCACGAGATGGTCTTGCTACGGTGCCGCAGTTTTCTGTGACTATAAAAGAGGCGACGCATAGTATCGTGATCAAGTGAGTCAATGGCCGTTGAATCAAGGGCTGAGATACAGCGGGCATAATTGTGTTGCCGATAGAGGCATTCAGCCATCTTCATTTTTACGACAGTTGTGGTTTTCCTCTTTAAAACAGCCTCATAATATTTGAGAGCTCCCGAGAGGTCGTAGGTAGCAAGGCATGAATCACCCTTATGAATATCATCGGCATGAACAGCTGAGACGGAGGAGAGCAATATAATAAGAAAGAGTATTTGTTTCATGATTTTTGTTTTTACAATATGATGATTAAACGATCAATCTGTATCCTATCCCTCTCACATTAATGATCTGAATGTTCTTGTCAAGGGAGAGTTTATGGCGGAGCTTAGTGATGAAAACCTGGAGACTGCGGCTGTTGAAGAAACTGTCGTCACCCCAGAGATCGAGAAGAATGCGGCGTGTCTCCACCACTTCGCCAGGATGTTCGGCGAGCATGCGCAGAAGTTGGGTCTCGCGATGAGAGAGTTCTATGGTTCGTTTATCAATGCTCAGTTGCTGGGTATAGACATCCAAGTGGTAACGGCCGATGGCCAATGTCTCGTGATTCGCCTCCTTGTCAGGCGAAGTCGCAGTAGGATCATATCTCCGTGCGCGTGCTACGAGGGCATTGATGCGTACGATGAGCTCCTGCATACCGAAGGGCTTCTTCAGATAGTCGTCGCCACCGTTATGGAACCCTTCTACAACATCGTTGACGGCTGTGCGGGCTGTCAGAAAGAGGACGGGTACAAGACGGTCTTGTTTTCGGATGCGCCGAACCATCTCGAAACCGTCCATCCGTGGCATCATTACGTCAGCCACAACGATGTCGGGGCGATGCGCAGCGAAGCGGCGCAATCCTTCCTCTCCATCCCCGGCAGTGGTGATGCTGAAACCTTGGGCTTCTAAGGTGTCCTTGATGATCATAGCGAGGGTGCTTTCATCCTCGACGAGTAGAACTTGTATCTTATCCATCGAAATGCAGATTGAATGTTGAACCTTTGCCCGGTGCGCTCTTCACCGTGACGGTACCTCCGAGACGCTCCATCATCGTCTTAACGAAATAGAGCCCCAGTCCATAGCCTTTCACATCCTGCCGGTCCCCATGAGGCACACGGTAGAACTTGTCAAAGATATAGCGTTGCTCCCGCTCCGTCAATCCGATGCCGTGGTCGCTGACACTGATATTAGTACCGTCAGCAGTCTTCCGGGCCATCAAAGTTATATCCGCCTTTGGGCCGGAATATTTGATAGCGTTGTCAAGGAGGTTAGACAGAATATGTCTGAGATGAGTGCCATCCGTATATAGTGTAAGGCCGTCGGGAATGTCAATCATAATGTTGACAGGCTTATTGGCTTTTAACTTCTGTTCTGCACAGAGGTCTTCTACCAAAGCCCTCAGTTCGATGTCCACCTTGTTTATTTTCAGCGTCTTTCTTCGCTCCATGCTCATAGAAAGAATTTCTTCGACGAGACCGCTGAGTTTATTCAACTGGTCTTGCTCAATCTTCAAGTATTTCTCCGTTTTCACGGGATCTTGCACAATGTGGAAGTTCAGCAGCGCATCATTGGCGGCATAAGCCACAGCGATGGGTGTCTTCAACTCATGAGTGATGTTGTTTGTGAAGTCGCTCTTCATCTCGTCGAGACTCTTTTCTTCCCGAATGACGTGAATGAGATAGAGGAAGACGAAGAGGAGAAGCAGCATGATGGTTATGGAGGTGAAGAGTATGCCTGCCATCTGTCGCAGTACAATTGTACTTGTCGTAGGGAGAATGAGCCGATAGGAGATGGGGAGCACGATTTCCAGTGAATAGTTGAATGTCTCATGAGAGCCTTGCACGGGCTTGCCGATTGTCATGATTGTGTCCTGGCGCACAGGATTGTTAAGATCTGTCTTGCGCCGATAGATGTACAGTAGTTGATGAGGACTCGTGATGCCAATCTTTGCTAATTCTCGCGTCAGACAGCGGTCATACTCCCGGACATTGACCTCGGAAACCCCATCGACGGCAGAGTGGAGGGCGCGCTGAATGAAGAGTCCAATAGAATCCACTCCATTGCGCGTGCGCAGTGCCTCCTCCAGACCTCCCGTCGGCATGGGCTCCTGCTCATCTATACGCTCACTTCCCAAAGAGAGACTCTTCCGGGCTTCCGACCACCCTTTATTCTTCTTATAATAGAGCATGAACGTGGTCGTCTTGTAGTCTTTCTGGCGGCGGAGCTTTTTGATACGAGTGTCAATCTCTTCATAATCGGCTTTTCGCATGGCCTCCTGGATGTCGGAGTGCAGTTTCCGGTTCATGGTGCTGTAGAGGCCCATGAGCCAGTAGGCTTGGTAACCGATGATGATGGTCAAAGCGATCATCACAAGAATAGCGATATGTCGGATAGAATTGTTCATCGTTCGCAAAGATACGCTTTTATTATGAGGCCGACAAGGAACGGTAAGACTAAATAACACTTCTGTTAAGGCTTGGTAAGTGGCTGGGCTTTCTTTACCGAATGGATTTTGCGTAATTTTGCAGTAGAAATAATAGGATTATGAAGCAACATTTATTATTTGTCTCCTTGCTCCTCACCGTTCTCCCGGTGGGAGCTCAGGAAAGGAAAGACTCAACAACCACGGACACCCTCAATATGGAGCGAGTCGTTCATGACCTCCCTGAGTTTGTGGTCAAGGGAGAACGCCCTATCGCACGTGTGCAAGGCAGTACAATCACTTATGACCTGCCTCGACTCATTGAGAAGAAAGCAGCCGACAACGTATATGAGGCGTTGAAATATCTCCCTGGTGTCACGGAAATGGACGACAAACTCACACTTGGCGGCATGGCAGTGACCGTGATCCTCGACGGCAAGGTGTCGACGATGACGGAAGACGAGCTCACTGCTTTGTTGAAGTCGATGCCTGCCTCAAAGATAGCTAAGGTGGAAGTGATGTATAATGCACCTGCGCGGATGCAGGTGCGAGGAGCCGTCATCAACATCGCGTTGCGGCATGGAAACGCTGATGGGGTACCTCTCACCGGAGAAGCAGGAGCGACCTATCGCCAGGAGCATGATGAAAGTTTTGAGGAGCGCGCCACCTTATTATATAGTAGACAGAAACTATCCATGGACATGATGGTTGCTCATCATCACGGACGGTCTTTCTGTAAACGTGATGAGCAGACACGGCAGACGCTCGACAAGGGTTCAGTGTACGACATCTCTTCAGCACAGTCGAGCCGAAGTCATGATTATGGCGATGACCTGAGGTTTGGCCTTGACTATCGCTTTGCAGAGAACCATAGCCTTAGCCTCGTCTACACCGGAGCATACAAACATGGAAAGATATGGACAACGAATAATGGAAACGTAGAGGGCAGCAATGATATTCGCAATCACAGTTGGCTCCATGATGTTCGCCTTGACTATCAGTTACCCATTGGCCTGAAGCTCGGAGCTGAGATGACTTATTATGCTACTCCGGAGCATCAGCAGCTGCGGGGCTTGCTCCCTACGGGAACGATGAACTATCAAGTGGATGACAATCAGCGTGTGAACCGTTGGAAGTTCTTCCTTGCTGAGGAACAGAGTTTAGGCAAAGGGTGGGGCATCAACTACGGCGCCATTTACACCACGAGTATCAACCATACGTCTCAGCAGTATGTGGAAAAACAAAACACCACCGGAGATGCTCCTACGGACGAGCGTACGAGGTTGCGTGAAGATGATGTTAATCTTTATGTCGGAGGCAGCAAGAGCTTCGGTTCCGCGCTGTCATTGGAAGCGTCTGTGGCTGCCGAATATTATCATTCGCCGGTTTGGAAGAAGTGGACCGTCTATCCAACCTTCAACATGACCTGGATGCCAGCAGCAGGACAGATGCTGCAACTCGGATTGAGCTATGACCGCAGCTATCCGGCCTATTGGCAGATGACGAACTTCACGACTTATAGCAATGGCGGATACGACGAGATAACGGGCAATCCAAACATCAAGCCATCAGATTCTTACAATGCTCATCTTGTGTATCTGTTGAGGGGAAAGTATCAAGCCGTGCTGTTCTATAACTATACGAACAACTATTTTGTACAGAGTCCGTATCTGCGCAGTGACCGTCTTGCTATCACTTATCAGTATCAGAACTTCGACTTTCATCGACAGGTCGGAATCCAGTTGACCGCTCCTTTTCAGATCGGTTCCTGGTGGAACCTGCGGCCGACAGCCATCGGGATGTACATGCAGGAGAAGGATGACAGTTACTTCACGTTGGCCATCAACCGGCACCGCTTTGTCTTCGTCGGACTACTTGACAATACATTCACACTGAGCAAGAAGCCGGATATCACCCTTAACCTCACAGGAAAGGTGCAGACACGTGCAATCCAGGCTATCTATGATCTCAGTGGTTGTCAGCGTCTCGATATGAGTCTGCGTTGGCAGTTTGCGCGCAATCATGCAGTCCTCCGTCTCTACTGCAATGACCTCTTTGAGAGCAGCTGCATCACACCGACCATCGATTATGCTAATCAGCATCTCGCTATGCATTTCTCTACCTATCGTGAGTTCGGTATCAACTTCACCTATAAGTTCGGCAATTATAAGGAGCAGAGGCACGAGGGCGTAGATACGTCGCGATTCTGAAAAATCCTAAATTTCTCCCAAGTTGGGTCCTATCTTTGCCGACGAAAACGAATAAGGCAATGATAGAACAGATATTGGAGCAACTGAACAATGTAGACAAGACGTTGCTGCTGTGGCTCAACTTTGATGGCGGACGATGGATGGATACCTTTTGGTATACAATCTCGAACAGTCATATATGGATTCCCGTACTCGTGGCGGGAGGCATCGACCTTTGGCGAACAAGCGGAGGGTCATGGAAACGGCGCTGCTGCTTCCTGCTTATATTGGTTGCAATAATGGTGCTGTCGGACCAATTATCCTCTGGAGTTATCAAGCCGCTTGTGGGGAGAATCAGACCGAGCCATGAGCCTTCGCTCCTCCCTTACCTCCATCTTGTCAACGACTATCATGGAGGCCTTCATGGCTTCGTGTCAGGGCACGCCACAAATATCA
>Ga0256404_1013012_pt1 | contig 10651 bp, 7 predicted proteins | sample RumenRJG_01DNA_FD_185990 | JGI IMG/M metagenome (GOLD analysis project Ga0256404, IMG submission 185990) | Bovine rumen microbial communities from Lethbridge, Alberta, Canada - RJG_01 | ecosystem: Host-associated > Mammals > Digestive system > Stomach > Rumen | place: Canada: Alberta | collected...
TATAAACGCAAGCCTAACCCTTGCAGACACAATTTTTCAGGAAATCCGTGACTACCAGAACAGGCTGCAGTCGGAGCTTGGAACCAGGCGCAACACCTTCTACAACAAGGCAGACGATTTTACCAACAAGGAATTTGGCCTACCCCAGGAAAACAGGGACCTAAAGGCTTCTGCAGCAATCTATTCACCCCAGAACGACCTTCCTTACAGCAAAAAGAGCATAGATGAACTTGTTTTGTCCGCACTCCACGAGCACAACCTTGCAAACTTTGACAAAGCCATAGAAATATACACGCAAATAATCAATTCCAAGCCAACTCCGCCGCCAGTTGTTCTGGGGGTAATCTACAAGCACCGCGGCATGGCATATTTTGCCCAGAGCATGTACGACAAGGCTCTTGAAGATTTTAGGGCAAGCGTAGCAGACGACCCCAAGGGCTTTAGGGCACTTTATTACGAGGGAATCGTATGCAGTGTTCAGGACAAGAACCAGGAGGCTATCGAATGTTTTAACAAGTCACTGGAGATAGACGCTTTCCAAAGCCATGTCTACTACAGGCGTGCACTTGCGTATTTTAACCTTGGCGAATACAAAAAATCCCTTGCAGACATAGCTTCTGCAGAAAACCTTGGCCTGAATGACGAAGAAGTAAAGGCACTCAAGGCAAAGGTCCTAAAAAAATTTGATATGGGAATGTAAAAAAAAAATATTTTTTTTGCTTTTGCCTATTGACATTTTTGTAGCGTATATGATATAGTACATACATCGCAGTTAGCGAGTATGTCTCCTTCGTCTAGGGGTTAGGACAACGGGTTTTCATCCCGTCAACATGGGTTCGATTCCCGTAGGAGATGCTTAAGGACTTGGTTTTTTCCAGGTCCTTTTTTTATTTGGACGATAGTCCTCTTTGCTCTACCATTCTGTTTCTTTGCAAATCCATTCCATGCCATTTCGTCACCGCCTTCGCTTGAAACTTCGTTGCGAGAACCGGCCTTCGCTAGCCGCTCATACCGCCTGCGGCGGTACTAAAGGGCCTCCACGGCGGCGTAGGTTTTCCTAAATTTGCTTTAATTCGTAAACATTTATAGACTTGTTCTAAAAAGTTGACAATAGCCATGTATAGTGATAAAATTAGAATAATAAGGGAGAATTATGACACTCAAAGAAAAATACGAACGCTGCCTGCAGGATTCTGAAAATTTCATTACAGGCGAAAAGGAAAATGTTACTCCATCCTATGGCTATGGCAAGCGCCTTGCAAAGTTTTTTAACGATGAGCTTGATTTTGAAGATATAAACATCCACTACGGCTATCCGATGGAAAAAATCATCAAGGACAACTGGGACTTGAAGATCCGATTCCAGCTGCGCAAGCCGGAAATAGAGCGTTTTTCTCCGCTTGGAGGAATTCAGGTCTTTAAATACCTTTCAACCCTGGCGGACAGCGAATGGTCCAAGGGTGAACCGTTGGATTCAGAAGCAAAGGAAATTTCCCGCGGTGTTCTGGATACATTGAACCCAATCCAGCAGGGGCTTTCCATAAAAAGCATTGGTGTTGAGTGGGCGGTGCACGTTCCTGACTGTACAACATTTTTTGTAAGCTTCTTCTATGTATATAAGGAAGAAGAGATGGAAATGGAAATGGAAACCGAACAATAAAAAAAGTACTTCAGATTTTTTGTCATGCTAAAAAGTGTTTTATCTGCAAGACTGAAGGAGTTTTTATGAAAAAGGACGTTTGGGACCCGACTCGCAGGGATATGAAAATAGCCACCAAAATGGTATTGATTTTTGGTGGCGTTGTAGTTATAACCTCTGTATTGGTAGCATGTATTTCTCTTGCATTGTTTAACCATGGTTTGCTTAACAGCTATGCGGAAGGCTTGGATTTTACCGAATACGGCACAAATTCAACCTTGGAAAGCTGGCGTTCTTCTGCCCAGGGAATTTCCAAGGGACTTGCGGCAGAATCAGGCTTGGTTGCTGCCGTCAATTCAAATGACACTCCTGTAATTTCCCGTATTGTTGCCGAAATGAACAGAATTCATGAAGCTGACTTTATGGCCGTCACAAACAACAAGGGTGACATTTTTTCCGGATCAAGTATAAATGTAAACGGCGGAAAAACTCTGTCACGGCTTGATTGCGTAAAGGAAGCCCTTGCTGGAAAAAGCAGTTTCTCTGTGGAACAGATTGGTAACATCGAATATGCAATAATAACCGCAGATCCCCTTATCTTGAACGGTAAGGCTGTTGGTACTGCGGTTTCCGGCTTTAACCTTACCACAAGCCGCCTGGTTCAGCTTGTACACGACTCTTATGATGCCGAATGTACTATCTTTAGGGGAGACACCCGCGTGGCTACAACCCTTAAGGAAAAAGACGGCAAGTCTCTCGTGGGAACAAAGCTAGACAATAAGAAGATTCTGGATATGGTTCTTGCAGGCAAACCCTACAAGGGTCAGAACATTATCCACGGCCAAAAGTATTATACAATTTATACTCCTATAAAATCCGCAAACGGAAAAGTTACGGGTATGCTCTTCGTGGCAAAGTCCATTGAGTCCATAAACGCAATCCGCAACAAGACCCTTAGGATTGTAGTTCCGTCTGTAATATTCCTTATCATCATTGTTATGGTATTGTGCGGTATGTTCGTCCGTTGGCTCATGTGGCGTATTTCCAACGTTACCAACGTTCTTAAGGATTTGGAAACAGGTGAGGCAGACCTTACAAAGCGCGTAAAGCTTTTGATTCGCGACGAGATTGGATTCCTCATCATCCACTTTGACCACTTCTGCGACAAGCTGCAGCAGATTGTTACCCAGATTAAAGATTCCAAGAACCAGCTTAACGCATCAGGCCAGAGGCTTTCTGACGGCACCAGCGAGGCTGTAAGCTCTATTACGCAGATTATTGCAAACATTGAGTCTGTCCACAACCAGATTAACACACAGAGCGAAAGTGTTAACAACGTTGCAGACATAGTAAACCAGATTTCTGCAAGCATAGCAAACCTGGACAACCTTATAGAAAATCAGGCTGCAGGTGTTACACAAGCTTCAACTGCTGTAGAAGAGATGATTGGAAACATTTCTTCCGTAAACAAGTCTGTGGACAAGATGGCGGCTTCTTTTGACGACCTTTCTTCCAATGCGCAGACAGGTTTCTCCAAGCAGCAGGACGTTAACGACCGTATCAAGCAGATAGAAAACCAGTCAGAGATGCTTCATGAGGCAAACCTTGCAATTTCTTCAATTGCTGAACAGACAAACCTTCTTGCTATGAACGCAGCTATTGAGGCCGCCCATGCAGGTGAAGCTGGTAAGGGCTTTAGCGTTGTTGCAGACGAAATCCGTAAGCTCTCCGAAACATCTTCTGCCCAGTCAAAGACTATCGGTGAACAGCTTAACAGTATTCAGGAATCCATTACGGAAGTTGTATCCGCTTCTACAGAGGCAAGTGATGCATTTTCTGCTGTATCCAACAAGATTAAGGAAACAGACCAGATTGTTATGCAAATTAAGGCCGCTATGGAAGAGCAGAATTCAGGTTCCAAGCAGATTGGCGATGCCTTGCGCAACATGAATGAAAGTGCGTCCGATGTTCATACAGCATCAAAGGAAATGGCCGCAAACAGCAAGGTCATTATAAACGAGATGCATTCTCTCCAGAATTCTTCAAGCGAAATGAAGCAGAGTATGGAAGAAATGGCTATTGGTGCCCGCAAAATCAACGAGACAAGTGCAGCATTGGGCGAAATTTCAAATGAGGTTGCAGGTTCCATCGGACAGATTGGAAGTCAAATAGATTTGTTCACTGTTTAATGGCAGTCAGCGACTCCGAGTAAGGGGGCTTTATGGAAGAATCAAGCAAGTATTTGTTGGAAGGCCGCAAAACATTTTTTATTTGCCCGGATGTCTCTATGTTTCCAGACACATATCTGGAAGATTACCTTAAGCGAGGTTATGAAACTTATATAATTAATGATGACAGAATCTGCACCATAAAGGAAAAAGTTCAGGTTATCATTGATACCTTTAAGGATTCCATTCTATTTTTTTACATTGACATGCAAATCGAAGACGTTAACTGGAAGGAATACATAAAGGAGCTGCAGGAAACTTACAAAGACTCCGTTCTTATAGGCGTTTTGTATGCAAAGCGTACCAAAGAGGATGAGATGCATGCCCTGGAGCGTTACTATCTTTATGATGTTGGCATAAAATGCGGATGTATTGCCTTGGAGTATCAGAAGGATAAGAATTTCACGCTGATAGACAAAGTTATGTTTGCAAACCAGGCTTGCGGAAGAAGAAAGAACATAAGGGCCTTTTGCGATCTTTCCAGCACCGTCATCTTTAACTATGACAAAAAGAAATGGCTAGGAAAAATTTCTGATGTAAGCCTAAGCCACTTTTCCTGCGTGTTTGATTTGGAACCAAAGTTGCCTCTCTATGAGAAGATTAATGACATCCTGGTTGATGTTAACGGTTTGCACCTTCATATAGACGGAATTTTTGTGGACTGCCGCAAACTTGAAGACAGAAACCTCTTTATCTTTATCTTTGCCCAGCCAAACGGAAAGCAGGGGCTTGAAGAAGATGTAAAGACAAGGCTTTCTGAAAAGATTTACAGCCTTGTTACGGACAAGGTTAAGGGGCTCCTTAGGGATTTGTTCCAGGAAGAGCACAAGAGGAACGCTGCAAATTCTTCAAAGACTAAATTCTTGTTCTCTTAGGATTTTAGGGAAACGCTGATTAATAGCATAATCAGGCTTCCTTATATTCATATTTTTAGATTTATATTTGTTGGCATAAAAAAAGCCCCTGGTGCTTAGCATCAGGGGTTTTCTGTTTTTTACTACGCTATTAGTTGAACATCATAATCAAAATTTTTGAAACGATTACAACAGAGATAAGGGCAACAGGGTAGGTTGAAGCATAAGCAGATGCAACGTCTTCTGTTCCTGCTGTGTTGATAAGAGTTCCAAGTGCCGGTGTTGACGTCATACCGCCTGTGATAGAGCCAAGGTTGTTAAGAAGGCTAAGCTTAAGCACGTACTTAGCAAAGAAGTAGCCTGCTATCATAGGAAGTGTTGTCATGATGATACCGTAGATGAAGTAAACACCTTCAAAGTGTTCTACAAATTTTGCACCGCCAGGAATACCTGCGCCAATCAAGAAGAGCATAAGACCAAGTTCGCGGAAAACCTTGAGTGTCTCTGTTTTAGGTGTGATTGAGATGCTGCCGATGCGGGCAAAGTGTCCGAACGCAAGGGCAATAACAAGGCAGCCGCCTGTAGTTGTAAGGTTAAAACCGAACACCTTGATTGAACCAAGGATGATTCCCAATACAGCTGCTGCAGAAAATACCATGAATCCGAAACCGTCAATTTCGATAAGGTTCTTGAGTGACTTCTTTTCTGAAGAACCGTCGTCTGCAACAACAATCTTCTTGCGTTCCTCTGCCATGTTTGCGCCAAGGATTTTTGGTATAATCTGAACAAAAAGAACAACGCCAACTACACCGTAAAGGTATGCAATTCCGTGACCTACAGATACCATGTCTTCAAGAGCTTCTCCAGCTGTTTCCTTAGCTGCGCTGAATGCCGGTGTTGAAGTGAGTGAGCCTGAGAGCAAGCCTACGAGCATTGCAGCTGATTCAGCTATGCTTCTTTCTGAACCCCACATCTTGTTGTCAAAGATGATGCAGCCTGCGCATGAAAGTCCGCCCATGAGGATTACAACAAGAGCTATCATAACGTATGACGTAAAATTCTTCTTGAAGTTGCCAATAAAGTTGGGGCCTGCAATAAAGCCTACGGAAGTTACAAAAAGAATGAGACCCATGTTCTCTACGACTTTAAGCGCGTTGTTGGTGTATGACTTTGCAACATCACCGGCCTTTATCATGAGCTGGGCATCAAGATATTTGTAAAAGAATGCGCCCGCAAGAAGAGCGATGATGAAAACGCCGGCCGTTCCAAGAGAAACGCCTTTGATAGTGATTCTGCCGAGCAGATAGCCGACAGCCGCAATAGAAAAGACAAAGAACAAAAGGTAAGTGATTGCCTTTACGGAAAGAATTCCTCCAAAAAGTACCATTTTGAAGACCTCGGTTTAATTAGTTAGAATGAATGTATTCTAGCAATATTGCAAACTTTTTTCAATATATTATAGAAAGAAAACGCATTGTAAAAGAGGTTGCATACAAAAGCACGGCAGGCACTGGAGGGGCCCGCGACAGCGGGTTGCTGGCATAAGCCAGCAATGGAGGCCGTAGGGCCGGAACCCCGGAAGCGCCACAGGGGGGGCATGTCAGGCAGCATAAAAAGAAATGCTAAAAAAAGCCAAGCGCCGCAAAATAAAAAAAAGAGCCGGAAGTCGTATTGACAACCGGCCCTGTTTTCTAGGCTATGCTAGCTTAGTTCTTTACTGCACCGTTTTTGAATTCGTCGTTGCCGCGGCCGTACTGGTCGTCTGCACTTGAAGCAAATTCTGGGTTTCCGTGGGTGTAGCGGGGAAGAAGCTTTGGAGAAACCAAATCCTTCTTGATTCCTGCTGCGTCACGCTCTTTTTCGAAGTCCTTTACGTGCTGAAGGTTAAGACCTTCTGGTGTTGAGATTGACTTGAACATCTTTCCAGCTTCAATTCCTGCCTCGCGTCCGAATACTACTACGTCCAGCAAAGAGTTGCCCATAAGACGGTTTGTTCCGTGTACGCCACCGGATGCCTCACCTGCAACAAGAAGGTTCTTTACGCTTGTGTGGCAAGTCTTGTCAATTTCTACACCGCCGTTCTGATAGTGGAGTGTAGGATAGACAAGGATTGGTTCCTTGCGGATGTCTATGCCATACTTGATGAACATCTTGTACATAGCAGGAATGCTCTTCATGATTGTGCCTTCACCGTGAATCATTTCAATCATCGGGGTGTCGAGCCATACTGCATCCTGTACGTCGTTCTTTACACCGCGGCCGTTCTTTACTTCGCGGATGATGCCGGAAGCGTTTACGTCGCGTGTTTCAAGCGGGTGAATGTATACTTCACCGTCTTTGTTGATGAGCTTTGCGCCAAGTGAGCGAACCTTTTCTGTTACGAGCTTGCCCAAAATCTGTGTCGGGTAAGCGGCACCAGTCGGGTGGTACTGGAGTGAATCCTGGTACAAAAGCTTTGCGCCTGCGCGGTATGCCAATACAAGACCGTCTGCGGTTGCACCGTAGTGGTTTGAAGTTGGGAATCCCTGGTAGTGCATGCGTCCGGCTCCACCAGTTGCAATAATCACAACCTTTGCCTTTGCAATGCGGACTTCGTTTGTTTCCATGTTAAGGAGAACTGCACCTGCTGCCTCGCCCTTGCTGTTCTTGATGAGTTCAATTGCAGATGTGAAGTCTACGACAGTAATGCTGTCCTTGCGGTTAAATGTCTCGTCGCGCAAAGTACGCATGATTTCTGCACCTGAATAGTCCTTGCATGCGTGCATTCTCTTTCTTGAAGTTCCGCCACCGTGGGTTGTAACCATAGTGCCGTCTGCATCCTTATCGAATTCAACGCCAAGGTCATTGAGCCACTTGATTACGGAAGGTGCCTTGTTTACAAGTGTGTATACAAGCTCAGGCTTTCCGTCAAAGTGTCCGCCGCCGAATGCGTCAAGATAGTGCTGGGCAGGGGAGTCGTTTGGCTTGTCTGCAGCCTGGATTCCGCCTTCTGCCATCATTGTGTTTGCATCGCCAACACGGAGCTTTGTAACAAGAAGAACCTTTGCTCCTGCTTCGCTTGCCATGATTGCTGCTGAAGTTCCTGCTCCACCGCCACCGATTACGAGAACATCTGCCTCGTAGTCTACGTGGTCAAGGTTTACCTTGTCAGGTTCAATGCGCGGTTTTGCCTGGAGCATGTCTGCAAGCTCGTGGGGAGCCTTCTGACCCTTGTTGGGGCCAATCTTGAGTTCCTCAAACTGGCTTGCAATGCGGTCCGGGTGGTATTCCTTGAGCAGCTGGTCTTTTTCGTCTGCTGTAAGGCGCGCATGTTCAAATTTTAAGTTTGCATCACGTTTTTCCGCAACAATCTTTGCGGCTTCGTCTAAATAGTTACCATACATAATATTTTCTCCTTAGGAAGCGTCTGGGACGGTACGTCATGGGACGTTATTTTTCAATATCTCTCGTGTTATACAGTTCCTTGATTTTGTCCAAAGGATGGCTCATCATTGTCTGGATGGCTTCCTCGCACTTGCCTTCTTCAATTTCCTTTACGCGGTCAATAAGGTGCTGTGACTGTGGCTGCAAGTACTTTCCGTTCAAGCGGCGGGCAAGCTCTGCAACCTGAGGGTGGCTAATTCCTGCTGGACATCTGCTTGAGCAGCATCCGCACATTACGCAGTCAAAGGAAAGCTCTGCGCACTTTTCAAAGTCACCGCGCTGGGCGTAAGCAATGTACTGCATTACGTTGAGGCTCTGTGTACATGCCCTTGTACAGGCGTTGCATCCTACGCAAGAGTAGATTTCTGGGTAGAGCTGCATCATAACTGCCTGTTCAGGCTTAATCTTGTTGATGTCGTAAGTCTGCTTTACGAGAGGGAAGAAAGGAAGTGTTGCAATGTACATTCCCTGTTCAACCTTTGTAGAGCAGGCAAGTCCTGTGTAGAGCTGGTTTGAGCCTTCAATCCTATAGATTGTTGCACAGGCTCCGCAGAAACCGTTGCGGCATCCGCAGCCTCTCTTGAGCTGGTAGCCTGCATATTCCATGGCATTCATTATTGTAAGTTCTGCCGGAACATCATATTTTTTGCCAAAAATATAAATGGTAGCCATTTCTTTGTTTTCAGCCATTTGTTTTACTCCGTAAAAAAAATTAATGGTTAAACGAAAGGTGAACAGGCTGAACAAAAGCGCCCGGCCCTTGTTCACCATCCATTGTACTAGTATTCGCCAGGAAGTTCAGCCAGCTGTGTAAAGCTGAATACAGGACCGTCCTTGCAAACAAACTTGTTTCCTACGTTGCATCTTCCGCACTTGCCGATTCCGCACTTCATGCGCATTTCGAGCGTAGTGAATACGTTTTCGTCCTTGAAGCCAAGTTTCTTGAGGGCATCGAGCGAAAGGTGGATAAGAATTGGCGGACCGCACATGATTACTGTCATGCTTGGATCCGGGTTCATTTCCGTAACGTAAGGAGGAACGAATCCTACGTGGCCGTCCCAGTCATCCTGAGCACGGTCAATCGTAAGGTTAAGGTCTAGGTTTGGTGCGTGTGCCCATTCTTCCTGCAGCTGCTTAAGGAAAACAAGATCCTGCTTGCTGCGGCTTCCGTAGATTACCTGGATGCGGCCATAGTCTGAGCGGTGTGCAAGCATGTAGTCAACAACAGAGTGAACCGGTGCAAGACCAATACCACCTGCGATTACAAGGATGTCCTTTCCCTTGAAAGTTGTGTCTACAGGGAATCCGTTTCCGATTGGACCGCGGATTGCTATCTGCTGACCAGGCTGTGCGTTATGAAGCCATGTGGTTACGCAACCGCACTTCTTTATTGAAAACTGCATGTATTCCTGCACGGTCGGTGAAGATGTGATAGAAATCATGCTTTCGCCAACACCTGGAACAATCAGCATGGCGCACTGACCAGGCTTGTGCTCAAAGAGCTTTTTTCCGTCCAAGCCGACTACGCGGAATGACTTTACGTCTGGCGTTTCGTCAAACATTTCTTTGATTACGCCCACGTAAGGAATGAATGATTCGTTTGATTCCATTATTTTGCGCCTCCTTCCGCATTGTCCTGTGGCAGTTCATTGTATGCCTTGATTACCTTTACCACGTTCATGTGGATTGGGCAACTTTCAAGGCAGCGTCCGCATCCTACGCAAGAGAATACGTCGTTGTGGGCCATGGGGTAGTAGACGAGCTTGTGCATGAACCTCTGCCTGAACCTTTCTTTCTGGGTAAGGCGTGGGTTTGCAGCGGCCATCTGGGTAAAGTCTGAATACATACAGGAGTCCCAGCACCTTGACTGCTTGATTCCGCCGTTGGACTTAAAGTCGCGTACGTCAAAGCACATACAGGTTGGGCAGATGTAGGTACATGTTCCGCATCCAAGACAAGTCTGTGAAAGGTCAGCCCAAATCTTTGAGTTGAAGATTTTCATCATGTCCTTGCCCTGCCACTTGCTCAGGTCAATGTGGGCGAACGGAAGCTTTTCTACTTTTGCCTTGATTGAATCCTCTTCCTTCTTGACTTCTGAATCATTTTCTTCTGTCAAGAGGCTCTTTGCCTTTTCAATGAACTTCTCTCCCTTTGGAGTGTTTGCGCGGAAGAAGAATTTTCCTCCTGCAAGCCATGAAGTTACGTCTCCGGCAGGATTCCATGCTTCAAGTCCGTAAGCTGAGCAGAAGCAGGTCTGGGCAGGATCCGTACATGCAAGGGTTACGACAGTTGCATGGTCACGGCGGTTCTTGTAGTAGGAGTCAACTGGAGTCATCTTAAGGTAAACTTCGTCGATTATGTCAAAGCCTTTCGCGTCACAGGCGCGTACACCGAAGATTACAAAGTCCTGCAAATCCTTGCGGGGGTCTTCGATTTCTACGGTCTGGCCGTTCATCTTGTAGTTAACAAGATTTTCTGTCTTTGGGAAGAAGAAGTCCTTTGCGCTT
>Ga0256404_1013014_pt1 | contig 10651 bp, 11 predicted proteins | sample RumenRJG_01DNA_FD_185990 | JGI IMG/M metagenome (GOLD analysis project Ga0256404, IMG submission 185990) | Bovine rumen microbial communities from Lethbridge, Alberta, Canada - RJG_01 | ecosystem: Host-associated > Mammals > Digestive system > Stomach > Rumen | place: Canada: Alberta | collected...
AGGGCATACGAGAAAGCCGGGTTTAAAATCATTAAATCACTTCCAAAACATGAGATGTTTGAGGGAGAAAAAGTAGATTGCTGGCTGATGGAATTAGCACTGTAGATTCCAGTTTGTCGAGACATAGCCTTTTATCTCGGAAGTTAATTTAGCACCTTTTAACGATGAAACCCCCTTTGCTGGATTTCGAAAAAAATGAACCCCCCTATGGGGAGTAGTAAGACACCCCGATTTTTACTACGATTTTACTACGAATGAGGGAAGTGATTTGCCTTTTTTTGCCCCATTTTGGAAAAAGTGTAGAATTCGGAAGGAAAAACAAGAAAACGGGAATAGTCGGCAAAGTGCCGTAAAACGGGGCGTTTTGGGGCTTTTCGTGACAGGAGAATTTTATGATTAAGATACTTTTCGTATGCCACGGTAACAGACAAGGCGCGCCTGAGAGGCTTGCAAATAGTGGGTTTCAAGAAATAATGCCAGATTTTACCAACATTTTACCAACAAAAAAGAGCGATTTTTTTTAACAATGAGTGGTTCTTTTACCAACATCAAAATGGCATAATTCGGCATAATGCCGCATATCTATGGCAGATAAAAAACGGACTACCGAAACAAGAATTTAAACGCCGAACTATGCCAATTTCAATGAGTGTTGAGTCATTTGCATGGTATGTAAAAACAGGTTACTCGTTTTATGGATGTAGCACCGCTGCATCCTTTTTTATAGGATCGACTCCTCCTTATACTAAATCGCACAATTGTCAGATTGCAATTCTGATTCTATGATACCTCATAGGAGGTGATCACTATGTTGAAACCGAAATTCAAATTCTCATATGACGAAATCAGAATCATAGTTCTGGCACTTGTCGAACTCAAGAACCAGTTGATTGCCGAAGGCAGATATACAGATGCTGTAGACGATCTTCTGGTAAAACTCGTAGATTAAGAATAAGAGTCCTTTAGGGACATTGTACGAGCTCTGCGCTAATAGTGTGGAGCTTTTTTTATTGGAGGTGATAAGCAATGGCGAAGACAATAGCCATATGTAATCAAAAGGGCGGCGTCGGCAAGACGACAACCACGCTCAATTTAGGAATCGGAATGGCAAGACAAGGGAAGAAAGTTCTGCTTGTGGATGCAGATCCGCAAAGCGATCTTACTCATTCCCTGGGATGGAATGCAGATGAGCAGGAAGCATCGCTCGGCAGACTTATGTACAACGAAATAGGTTGCTATGGCGTAGATGTGCCGGAAGCAATATTGAGGCACAAGGAAGGTGTTGATCTCATACCATCTAATCTCGATCTATCATCGATGGAAACGCAGCTTGTAAATGCCATGAGTAGAGAAAAGGTTCTATCAAATCTGCTGGATCACGTTAAGGATGAATACGACTATATTCTTATCGACTGCATGCCGTCACTTGGGATGCTCACGGTAAATGCTCTTACTGCATCGGACAGCGTAATAATACCTGTACAAGCGCAATATCTGCCTGCTAAGGGTATGACGCAGCTCATGAAGAGCATCAATATGGTCAGATATCATACGAACGAGAATCTCAAAATAGATGGAGTCGTAATGACGCTAGTGGATTTCAGAACCAATCTTGCCAGAGATGTCATAGATGCAATCAGAGCCAACTACGGCAGTCATATTCGCATCTTTGAATCGAGGATTCCTTCAGCCGTGAAGGCTGCCGAAGCCAGCAAAGTAGGTGTAAGTATCTATACCTATGATAAAGACTCAAAAGCATCCGTAGCATACGAACAATTAGCAAGGGAGGTGATAAGACTTGGAGAACGAAAGAAATGCAGAGATGAGATTGCCTTCTCTAGATGATTTGTTTTCAAATCAGCAGGAAAGAGATGAGGCGAGACTCAAGAAGATTTATGAGATACCACTCGATGAGATTGATTCATTCCCGGATCATCCATTCAAGGTTAAAGATGATGAGGATATGATGAATCTCACTGAATCTGTGAAAGCTAACGGAGTTCTTACACCTGCCACTGTCAGAAGGAAAGAAGATGGCAGATATGAGCTTCTATCAGGACACAGACGGATGAGAGCATCTCAGTTGGCCGGACTTAATACGCTGCGATGCGAAGTGGTAAAGATGGGCCGCGATGAAGCTACCGTATTTATGGTAGAGAGTAATTTCCAAAGAACGACCATACTACCTAGTGAGAAAGCGTTTGCGTATAAGATGAGACTGGATGCGATGAAGCGAATGCCGGGAAGGCCATCCAGAAATGCGGACCCAGTGGAGCCGAATTTAAGATCAAATATTGAATTATCTAATGAGGTCAATGAAAGTGTGTCTCAGATAAAAAGATACATCCGTCTAACAGAACTCATTCCAGAACTATTAGATATGGTAGACGAGGGGAGCATGGCATTAAGACCGGCAGTGGAGCTTTCATATATACCTAAGCTTCAGCAGGGTCATCTTTGGGAGCTGATGGATATGTATAGCTGTACGCCTTCTCATGATCAGGCAATTCGTATGAGACGCATGTCAGAAGAGGGCAAGCTCAGTCCTGAAGTAATAGAAGCTATCATGAGTGAGGAGAAGCCGAATCAGAAGGAGAAGATTGTGCTTAGAGCAGATAGATTCAGTAGTTTGTTCCCATCGGATCTTCCGATGTCTAAAAGGGAAGATTATGTGGCTGCAGCCATGGAATTCTATGCAAGGCACAGAGAAAGACAGAGGGAACGAGAAGAGGAGAGATAGCAGTCAAATCTGCGATTTAATAATTCACAGTGATACTCACTTTTCCGCTCTCCTCCCCTACAACCCCTCCTCTCATAACTACCAGTTACTATCCGAAGAAGAAATAATATATCTCTAAGAATAATAATTAATACTAAACGCAATGATGGTATATGATGCGCCGAGTCAAAAAAGACAGCGGCGCATTTTTTTATGCCTAGATTGCGGGAAAGGAATGCCAATGAAACAAGACAAAGACAATCAAACGCAAAGCGAGGTAATCATCGTGAGTGACGAAGCAGGAATGCAGCTTTATCTGAGCGAGAAAGCTGCGAACAGACTCTCATGGATTATCACGGGGATACTAGCACTTATAAGCCTGCCGGTATTCATACTCGCATTTATGTCGCTGTAAACGATGAAAGGAGACAAGAATAATGTCAAACACAGCAAGTAAGAAGGGCTTCAAGAAAACAATTGCAAGAGTAATGGTTGTTGCGATTATTCTCTCAGGAGCCATCACGGCAAACCCTGATGTGGCATTTGCCAAAGCACAGACGGTAACACTCAAGTATGGTAAGACCATCACTTACGGAAGCGGATGGACAGGCCATACCTCTATGAAATGGGTAACGCATATTGACGGTGAGGCAGTAGACCTCGATGATGAGCCGGGTGTATCAAGATCGTATGCATATTGCGTGCAGCCGGCAAATTTAGCACCGGATCCAGGAACCTATAGTGTAACAATTGTTGATGACGACGATACCGGTAAGATCTCAAAGATGAGAAAGTTTATCTACTACTCACCGGGTTCATATGGCTATTACAAAGTGACTAAGAAGAGATGGTTCTCGAAGTACTCAACAGACGAGGCATATGCCATTGCTCATTTGGCACTTTCCTGGATTTATGATGGCTACGATAACGGCTCAGATATCTGGGGCGGTTGCTCAGCATCTATGAAAAGCGATACCAAAGACATGGTTGATGACCTTAAGAATCTGCCTGATCCGCCGGAAGACTACGAAGTGTTCTGGGTTAAAGTATCTGGCAAGCAGGATGTATTCGGAGCGTTTTATCACACAGAATACGGAAAAGTTAAGCTGACAAAGTCAACAGCACTGCCGAAAGTATCTGACGGAAACAAATGCTATAGTCTTGAGGGTGCAGAATTCACTCTGTATAACGACGAGGCATGCAAAGAAGTAGCCAAGTTCAAAGATGATAAAAACGCAGTTCTCAAGACTAAAGCTGATGGAACATCACCTGAATACGATATAGAGACTGGAGAGTATTTCATCAAGGAGACAAAAGCTCCGGAAGGATATGCCTTAGATCCGAAGGTAACAAAGATTGAAGTAAAGAAAGATAAGACCTACACATATTCATGCAAGGACACACCTATTATGAATATCGTGAATCTTCTCCTTACAAAGAAGCCTAATGGATATCCACATAATCACGGTGAAGGCGATGCGACTCTTGCAGGTGCCGTTTACAGGTTCAACTACTACGATGGACACTACGCATCTGCATCCGCAGCAGAAGGATCCGGCAAACCAACAGCTCAGTGGTTCTTCACCACCGATGCCAAGGGAGAGATTGCAGGATTAAATCCTAAACCTGCAGACGGATATACAAGCTCAGAACTGTATAAAGATGCTGATGGCAAGGTGGCATTTCCACTTGGCACATATGTCATTCAGGAAGTTAGTCCTTCTATAGGATACCTTCTCAGCAATGAGAAGGTCTTAGTTAAGATTACAGAGGATGGCACAGACAATACTCATGTAAAGACATATAACGAAAAGGCTGATGCTTCAGAGACAATCATTCGCGGTGGCGTTGAGCTTGCCAAGATAGATAATGATCTCGACGAAAACTATGCACAAGGCGATGCGAGTCTCGCAGGCGCTGAGTTCACCATCTACAACAAGTCTAAAGAATCCATCATGATTGCAGGAAATGAAGTCGCAAAAGATGCAGTAGCACTTGTAATCGCAACAAACTCTGATGGTTTTGCAGGAACTGATGCACATGCGCTTCCTTACGGAACATATTTCATCAAGGAGACTAAGCCGTCTCCGGGATATCTTCTTAACACAGAATGGTCGAAGACATTCTCCATAAGAGAAGATGAAAAGATCATCGATCTTAAGGGAGATAAGGTAAGAGAAGCAGTCCAGAGAAGCGGTGTTCAAATCGTTAAGAGAGATAAGGAAATTCAAAAACCTGAGGCTCTCGGCGGAGCAAATCTTAAAGACATCGTCTTTACGATTAAGAATGTATCCGCTCATGATGTTGTAGTCAGGAAGGATATCGGAAACACCACAGACAAAGTAGACTGGAAGAAGCTTGCATCAAAGAAGGAACTCTTTGAAGCAGGAACAATCAAGAGAGTCAAATCCGGTGAAGACATTGGTAAAATCGTCACTCACTGGAATGAAGAGAAGAAAGCATATACAGCTGAGACTCTTGCGGATGATCTTCCGTACGGAACATACACAATCCGTGAGTCAAAAACAAACGACACTTATCAGAGAACAGATAAGACAGAGCACAAGTTTGAGGTAAGAGAAGACGGTACTCTCTATGCTTATGACAATGGCCTTGAAGATATCTTGACTTTCGATGACTACGTATATCGCTCAGACATGCAGGGTACAAAGATTGGAGACGGAGACTCAAAGAGATTCTCATATGTGCCATTCAAGATTACCAGCGTAACAAATGATGAGACACACGTAGTTGTAGCAGACAAGAACGGATTCTTCTCAACAAAAGACAGAAGAACCAAGGATGGTCTCGATGAAGATGAGGATGCAGACAACACCAGAAAGGTAAATCCATTTGATGATCTTCTTACTGCAAAGGAAATCAAGAAAGCAGATATTGAGAAGAGAGCTACAGAAATATTGATGGGTGTTTGGTTCGGTACCGGTGAGTTCGGAACTAAAGCTGAGATGAATCCTGAATTTGGAGCACTTCCATATGACTCATATGTAATAGAGGAACTGCCTTGTGAACAGAACGAAGGATACACAATGCAGAAGTTCTTCTTCACTGTAGATGAGAAGTCTCAGAACGGTTTTGTAGATCTTGAGACAATCACCAACGATATCCCTGAAATCGGAACTACAGCATCCGTTAACGGAAAGAAGGAAAACATTACACCTTCTAAGACAATCAAGCTTACTGACAGAATCAAGTACAAGGGACTTGGGAAAGCTCAGAAGTATGTCGCAAAGGGAATCCTTATGGACAAGGCTACAGGAAAGCCTGTGCTCGATCCAGCCGGCAAAGAGATAACTGCAGAGAAAGAATTCACATCACTCATCGGAACAGGATGGGTCAATGTGACATTTGAATTCGACGCAACAAATCTATACGGTAAGGATACTGTAGTATTTGAAAAGGTCTATGATGTAAGCGGACATCTTGTTGCTAAGCACGAGGACATCACTGATGAAGATCAGACTGTCACATGGGAGAAACCATCTATTGGCACAACTCTTACTGACGGAGAAGGAAACAAGACTGTAGTTGCATCTGAAAAGACAGTTCTTGTAGATACCGTTTCTTACAAAGGTCTTGATACTACTCTGTGGTATGTTGTAGAAGGAACTCTTATGGTTAAAGAGACAGGTGATCCTCTTGTAGAGAACGGAAGCCCGGTGACAGTAGTCAGCGAGCCATTTAAGCCAAAGGAAGCAACTGGAACAGTGGATGTTACCTTCACAATTGACACAAGAGATCTCATCGGAAAGGAACTTGTAGCATTTGAGACTGCGTACAAGCTTGAAGGCTATAAGAAGGGCGATGACATTATGAAGGTCAAGAAGATTAAGATTGCCGAGCATAAAGACATCAACGATGAGGGCCAGACAGTTAAGATCACTGAGCCTGAAACACCTACCAAAGTAGATTCACCTAAGACTGGTGATAATAATATGCTCAAGTTCTTCGTTGCTGTTATGGTAATAGCTGCAATGGGTATTACTGTATTGGCAGGAAAAGATGCACAGAGAAAGATTAAGCAGAGAAGAGAAGATAGAGAACTCTTCGATAGCTTGAAATAGAGCAATGCCAGCAAGATTTATACGAATATGCCCGACGGATTGTCGCTACAGGGACCGCAGGAGTAACTTCTGCGGTTTTTGTATGCGAGACATTCTCGGAAGAGGAAAGGAGGATGTGCGTATGCAGATGATGGTGGATGAGCATGAAGAAATCTTGGTATGTGTATCCGGTTATTCGGAGCCAAGACCACTTAAAGAAGCTCTTGAAGAAATTGAAGACGGAACTGTATTTCAGATTCCGCTGGAAGGGATGGTGTTGAAAAATGGGCAGAAGACCGAATGATGAAAAGATTGAGGTGGTCAACATTCGCATGGTTAAAGAGCCATCTCTATACAGCACAGAAAAAATCAAATCACCTGAGGATGTGCTCAGGGTAATTGCGGAAGAGCTCAAGACTTACGACAGAGAAGTGTTCGCTGTCTTGAATCTTAAGTCAAACGGACAGCCTATTAATTTGAACATTTGCAGCATAGGGACGCTTGATACTTCGATGGTAAGTCCGAGAGAAGTTTTTAAGAGCTGCATTCTTTCAAACTCGGCAGCGTTCATAGCAGTACACAATCATCCAAGCGGCAATCTGACACCGAGTCAGGAAGACAGGGATGTGACCAGGAGACTGCTCGGCTGCTCTGAATTGCTCGGAGTCAAGATGCTTGATCACATAATAATCGCCGGAGAAAGCGGAAGGATGTACAGCTTCAAGAGCGAAGGTGAACTTGATCACCTCAGGCCGTCGCGCGAGGTCTGGGAAAGATAAACAACGTATTACTTAATAGCCAAAGGAGGTAATTATGGCAACAAACAACAACACAGAGGTTACTTTTGAAATCATGGAACACATCGGAGTACTGGACACTTACGATAACCGTGAGCAGGCATGGACCAAGGAAGTGAATATAGTTTCATGGAACGGCGGTCCTGCAAAAATCGATATTAGGGACTGGTCGGCTGACCATGAAAGAATGTCCCGTGGTATCACTCTCACAGAGGAGCAGGCAGAGAATCTGACGAAAGCGTTATCTGACAGATATCGCAGCAGAGGAGATCTGCATAAAGCACCACCTATGAGAGACGACATGGCAAGATAGCCCATCGGATGTGCGGCATGCAAATAATGTGTGCCGCACTTATTTATGAAAACGGAGGATATTATGTCTTACTACACAAAAGAACAGATTGATAGGGCAAGGTCCATAGATTTGCTTACATATCTTATGACCAATGAGCCTACGGAGCTCATACATGTACGAGGCAATGTATATTGCACAAGAGAACACGACAGCTTAAAGATATCCAACGGCAAATGGTACTGGTGGAGCAGAGGCTTCGGAGGCACATCTGCACTGGATTATCTTATTAAGGTTAAAGGCATGTGTTTTACCGATGCCATGAATACTTTGCTTAAGGGAAACTATGGTTCTGAAGGAAAAGCAGTGCCTGAGAAAAAGCCGGAGAAAAGGAGGCTACTGCTACCCGAGAAATCGGAGACAAGCGATGAGGTAATTGCATATCTGACCGGAAGAGGTATCGATAAAGATTTGACACAGGCCTGTATAAGGAGCGGAGTGCTCTTTGAGTCACTACCATATCACAACTGTGTGTTTGTCGGATTGGATAAGGACAGTGTACCGAGATACGCATGCTATAGATCTACGAATCATATGAAGCTCATGGGCGATTGCAGCGGATCTGACAAAAGATATTCATTCAGACTGAACGCGCAGGGAAAGACTTTACATGTATTTGAAAGCCCGATAGATATGCTGTCGTATTTGACGGTAATGAAGATTAAGACCAATCGCTGGCTGAATGAACCGATGCTCTCACTTGGCGGAGTTTATGAGCCAAGCGGAAACAAAGAAAATGTAAAACTACCTGTAGCACTGCAGAATATGCTTGAGAATCATCCGGAGGTGACAAACATAGCACTTCACCTAGATAACGATAGAGCCGGTAAGAGTGCTGCATGGTCTATTGAGTGGCAACTAAAAGAAAAGTATAGCGTCACATATGAGCCATCACCATATGGCAAGGACTATAACGATTACCTGATGAAGGAGAAAGCGAGGAATAACTATGACAGATAGTGAAAGAGATAAGCTCCGCATAATTGTATGCAGAGTCGATGAGAGGGCTGAGGTAATAGAAATCGAAGACAGCCTCAAAGCAATGCAGGAAGTAGTAGGTGGGCTTATACAAGAATATATGCCTTTCGAGGATGAGGTGGCACTTATAGTAAATGAGGAAGGAAAGATGACGGGACTTCCACTCAACAGAGGAATATGTAATGAAAAAGGTCGTTTGCAAGACATAGTAGCAGGCGATTTTTTTATATGCTACGCACCTATAGAAAGTGAGCGCTTCCTATCGATGCCGCCGGATCTTGAAAAGAAGTATAAAGAACTCTTCGATTTGCCTGAGATGTTCATGATGGACGGCAGGGATATTAAAGCTATCAAGTATGAACCTGGTGGAAAGAATAATCCCGTAACAACGGTGAGGGCGAGCGGTAGACAAGAAACGTGCTATGAGAGGTAGTCTGCGCAAGTTTAACAAGCATTGCCTTTCAGCGCTCACTGCGCTACGGCACACTTGGTGGCAAGCCCCCAAACCCCCGATAGCGTTAGTTATTCTGTGAGCACTCATGTGAGCACCACTATGAGCGCTCACTTATTTAATGAAACGGAGGATAAGAAATGTGAGAAAAAGAGAATACAGAGTGCCTGTATATCTGAATAAGCGGGAGAAGGAAGACCTGCAGAGAAAAGCAGAAGCGGCATGCATGGAGCAGACGAGGTTTATCCGCATGCTTATTGCAGGCTATACACCAAGACCCGCACCAGATGAGAGGTTCTACGAATTCATGGATCTTATCCGTGAAATGGGAGATAAGCTCGACAATATCTCAGCATATATGAGAGACCCGAGCTTTTCATCGTACGTAGAGCATGAAGCGGAAAAGTGGCATCTATTTCAGAATGCTATTGAGCAGAGATACCTGATGCCGGAAAGGAGTGATGAGTGATGGCTGTTACTAAGATTTGGCCCATAAGGACAAGTCTTTCTAAGCCTATCAATTATGTGATGAATGCGGATAAGACAGAGAATCCTCTGTTCTCACAGAACATCATATCCGAAGAATCATATCAGGCACTTGAGGATGTAATAGAATACGCAGCTAATGAGGACAAAACAGAACAGAAATATTACGTTACAACACTTGGCTGCAATAAGAGATTCGCAAGAGATGAGTTTCTGAGAGTTAAGAAGCAGTTTGAAAAAGAAGGCGGCATTGTAGCGTTCCATGCATATCAGAGTTTCAAAGAAGGAGAGGTTAATCCTACGGAGGCTCATAGTATAGGAGTTGAGCTTGCAAAGGAAATCTGGGGTAGAAGGTTTCAAGTGGTTGTAGCTACGCACGTTAACACAAAATGTGTCCATAATCATTTTATAGTAAATTCAGTTTCTTTTGTTGACGGTAGGAGATATCACGGCTGCAGAGAGACTTATGCAGAGCTTAGACATGCATCCGACAGGATATGCAGAGAGCATGGACTCTCAATTGTAGATAGGCCTAAAGGAAAACAGATAGATAAGTATCTGTATAAGCTTGAACGTGCCGGCATGCCTACTAGATATAACGTAGCGCGGCAAGCAATAGATGAGTCCATAGCACTTAGTCTGACTCTAAATGAGTTTAAATCGGAGCTCAGAAATAGAGGATATAACTATCGCTTTGATCCGCAGCGAAAATACTGGACGATAACGCCGCCGGGATGGAAGAAGGCTATAAGAATCCATCAGCTTGGAGAAGATTATACGAGGGAGAGCATTGAACGTCGGATATAT
>Ga0256404_1013015_pt1 | contig 10650 bp, 4 predicted proteins | sample RumenRJG_01DNA_FD_185990 | JGI IMG/M metagenome (GOLD analysis project Ga0256404, IMG submission 185990) | Bovine rumen microbial communities from Lethbridge, Alberta, Canada - RJG_01 | ecosystem: Host-associated > Mammals > Digestive system > Stomach > Rumen | place: Canada: Alberta | collected...
TACAAAATCCCCTTCTACGGACGTCGTCGGCCCGCAGCGAGCGTTTTCGCTTCATTGACTTATTTTCCGAACTTCGGTTAATCAAATCAGTGCGAAAACGGAAGCGGGAGGGGAACCGTGGAAGGGGATTTGTGTACGCTTTTTTCTTAATGTGACGCCCCTATAATTTCGCTTCCATTTATCTTAATGCATATGCTATGATAAGCAAAACATCCTGAGCAGGACGATCTCATTCATTCATGAACTTTACTTACGAAAAAGTACATATCGGCGGTCAGTCCGGCATCCGTATCCTTTCCTGTGATGATTTGCAGAAAAAGCTCCGCATTCCTGAAGCAATTGACGGGCTGCGTGTCCTTTCGATCGGAAAGCAGGCTTTTAACGAGCATAACAGCGGGCTGGAGGAGGTCGTTCTTCCTGACGGTCTTGCAGAGCTTCAGTCCTTTGCCTTTTCCTTCTGTTCCGGGCTTAAAAAGCTGACACTGTCGGATGGCATCCGTTTATTTCATGACGGAGCGGTCAGGACCTGTTTTGCGTTAAGAGATATTGAACTTAAGATGTCGTCCCATGACTATACTCTGGCAAGGAGGCTTCTCGGTGACAGTGACCGCAGGCTGCGGATCACCTTCCGGCTTCCCGGTCATGACATAAGGCTGGTCTTTCCGGAATACTACAGCAACAGTATCGAAGACACCAAATCCCAGGCTTTCCATATCCGTATCGACGGTACCGGCTTCAGCTACCGCGAATGTGTCTGTACCGGCGGGATCAGGCTCCGGGAATATGACGGCCTTTTCAGAAGGACGCTTTCATCCGATGAGCCCGCTGTGCCGCTCGAAATTGCGGCGGCGCGTCTTATGTATCCGCAGGGGCTGTCTGAGGCTGCAAAAGAAGTTTACTGTACTTATCTGAAGGAGCATATGGATGAAGCGCTGAAGCTGTCATTTCTTCCTGAGAATGACGGCTGGCCGGAAATGCTTCTGACCGAAGCCCTTCTTTCCAAGGAGGATATCGATCCGGCGCTCCGCCTTGCAAGTTTTTATCGGAAAACGGAATTTTCCGGAGAGCTCCTGGAATACAGGCGCAGAAACTTTCAGGATCGAAAGGGTGCCGTGCTCACCCTTTCGGATGAATGGTAAATACCGGAGGAATAAAATGAGTGCAAAGCAGGACCTCGAGGACCTTGGAAAGCGAATACTCGATGCTTCACGAACGGAGCTGCTCTTATCCATGCGCTTTATGGGAAGCGCCCTGGACTCTCTTTCCTATGTCTGCGATCTGACGACGAGAACGGTCGGCACCGATGCCGTCAGCATCCGGTTCAATCCGACCTTTCTGACGGAGCTGATGCTCAACCGCCCGGTCAGATTGAACAGGGTCTATATCCATATGCTTCTGCACTGCATATTCCGGCATGTATTTACCGCGGCAGATTATGAGGATGCGGATCTTTTTGATCTCTGTGCCGATATTACCGTGGAGTCTGTCTTAGACAGCATGAATTATAAGGCGGTGCAGACGACCTGGTCAGATTTCCGTGAAAGCTGGTATGAGCGCCTTGAAAAGGATCTGAATGTGATCACGGCAGAGAGACTGTACCGGTATTTTACGGCGTCTCCCCCTGACTACGATACCTTCCTTAAGCTTCACAGGGAGTTCTCGGCTGATGATCACAGCTTCTGGACACGGCTTCAGGATAAAGAAACAGAAAACAGCCGCGGGAAAGAAAGTGATTCCGAAGACAGTGCGGCCGGTCAGCAGGAGCAGTCGGAACAGGCACTTAAGGAAAGCTGGAGAAAAAAGGCGGACCGTGTCAAGGTTGAAATGGAAGCCGCCGTTAAGGACGCGCAGGAATACGGAAGCTTCTTAAGAACGCTCAGCTTTGTCCAGAAGCGGCGAAAGAGCTTTGCGCATTTCCTGAAGCGTTTTGCGGTGCTTCACGAGGAGACCAGGATCGATCCGGACTCCTTTGACTATGCCTATTACCAGTATGGGCTGGAGCTGTATGGAAACATCCCTCTCATAGAGGAGAATGAATACAGGGAATCCAAAAAGATCCGTACGCTGGTGATCGCCATTGATACGAGCGGGTCCTGTCAGGACACTCTCGTGCAGCGTTTTCTGAATGAGACCGCCGATATCCTTCTCAGGCAGGAATCCTTTTTCCGGCATGCTGAGATCCTGCTTATAGAGTGTGACAACCGGATCCAGGAGGAGACCTTTTTTCACGATCCGGCAGAAATGAAAAATTATGCCGGAGGATTTCACATCCGCGGAGGCTTCGGTACGGATTTCAGACCGGTATTCCGGCGCGTGGAGGAGCTTGTGGCAAACGGAGTTCTTTCCGGCCTGAAGGGAATGATGTATTTCACAGACGGCGCCGGGATCTATCCCGAGCAGCCTTATCCCTGGGAAACAGCCTTCGTACTGTACCGGGATGACAATGCCGCGTCCGGGCGCGTCCCCGGATGGGCTTACACACTGTATCTGGACGCGGATGACTGAACTTCAGGACGGGGAAGAGCATGAATATCAAAGAAGCAAAAGAAGAATTGAAAAACATTGTAATCGCGTATCTTGCAAAAGATGAAACCGGACTTCCCATGATCCCCGAGGAGCACCAGCGGCCGGTCCTGCTGATGGGTCCTCCCGGAATCGGCAAGACTGCCGTGATCAGGCAGGTTGCCCGCGAACTCGGTATCAATCTTGTTTCCTATACGATTACCCACCATACCCGTCAGTCCGCGATCGGTCTGCCGGGGATCGTCCACCGAACCTTTGACGGCAGGGATTACGCGGTGACGGAATATACAATGAGCGAGATCATTGCCTCCGTTTATGAACAGATCGAGCGCTCCGGTGTCAGGGAGGGGATCCTTTTTCTTGACGAGATCAACTGTGTCTCTGAGACCCTGGCCCCGACCATGCTCCAGTTCCTGCAGTTCAAGACCTTCGGCACACATAAAGTGCCGGACGGGTTTGTGATCGTCACTGCAGGCAATCCTCCCGAGTACAACACGTCTGTCCGGGAGTTTGATGTCGTCACTCTTGACCGGTTGAGGCGGATCGATATTGACGCGGATCTGCCGGCATTCCGGGAGTATGCGTACAGGAACGGCGTCCACGGGGCGATCATGGGATATCTCGAGATACATAAGGACCGGTTCTACCAGGTTCAGGCAGACACAGGGCGCAAGTGCTTCGTGACAGCCCGGGGCTGGGAAGATCTTTCGGATGCGCTCCGCACCTATGAAAAACTCGGACTTCCCGTAACGAATGCCCTGATGGGTCAGTATCTGCAGGACCCCGAGACTGCGGATGACTTCGCCCTGTATTACGAGCTGTATCATAAATACGAAAGCTTTTATCAGATCCCCGGCATTCTGGAAGGACAGGTTCCGATCAATCCTGAGCTGAAATATGCTCCCTTTGATGAAAAGCTCTCACTGATCGCGCTGCTTACCGATGCGCTTGGCGCGGAATTCAGATCATACCGCGACCGGCAGCATGAAGCAGAGGCTCTCGTGAACACGCTGCAGCAATACGGAAGGATCCTGAAGCAGAATCAGCAGGAGGATCCCGGACGGATACTGGAAGATCTCATCAGGGAAAAGCAGGAAGAACGGGAGCAGAAAAAACGGGCATTGATGCTTGACGCCGAAGGAGAAGCCGATCTTATCCGGCTGGAAAAGAAACTGAAGGAGCTTTGCCGTGAGCTGAAGGTCTGGAATACCTCCGGGGACACCCGAGCCGCTTTTGAATATGCGCGCGGCTGGTTTGCGGAAGAGGAAGAAGACAGGCAGGAATCGATCCGTGAGACCGGTCAGCATCTTACCAATGTATTTCAGGCGATGGAAGCTGCCTTCGGGGAAGGACAGGAAATGGTTCTCTTCCTTTCTGAGCTGAATGCGGGCTATTACAGTCTTAAGTTTATCAACGAATGCGGAAATGAGGAATACTACCGCTTTAACCGCCTTCTCCTTCTGAAGGAACGGAATGCGGATCTTCGTCAGGAGATCCTTAAGATCATGGACCAGTTCTGAGATCCGTAAAAATATAATGATGTCAGGGTCAAAAGGTGTTTTGTCCCTGACTATGATGCAGGCCGCTCCACACTGACGTGTTCTCGCGCCCTTAAACATTCGCAATCCGCCACATTCGTGGCTACTTGCTCATGTTTAGCGGGTCCCAAACCCACGTTTGCCGGAGCAAGCTCCGCAAAGTGGGCTTTTGACCCTTGCATCATATAATAAGAATGAAATGAACGGACACCACTGAAAAAATATGCTGCCTTGTCATATCTTTTTATCTTTCATTTCTGCATCTTTGATGATACACTGAACATAGTGGATTTTTATTTGATACGGAGGTCAACTGTTATGAAAAAAACAGCTTTTATGTTAGCAATGCTTGCCGCATCCGTCGCGATGATGACAGCCTGCGGCAAAAAGGCAGCGCAGGAAACTGCAGCTGCAGAAACCTCCGCGGCAGAAAGCGCAGCTGTTGAAACAGAAGCTGCGCCCGTTTCAGAGTCTGCAGCAGTGACTGAAGATTCTGCAGATGAAGCCGCGCAGGAAGAAACAAAAGAATCTGAGGCTGAAGCAGAGATCAAAGCCGAAGATGAAACCGCAGAGACGGAAGCCGCATCTGAGGAAGCAGCGCCTGAAGAAACTGCTGCTGAAGAGATAGCGGAGGACGGCGTTTTTGCCAATGAACTCTATACCTTCACCATTCCCGCTTATTATTTCGGCCGTTACGAAGTCGAGTACGGGGAGGATTTCAATTCCATCTCCGTCTATGATAAGCAGGCAAAGGATGCAGGGGCAGGCGGATTTGCCTTCGGATTTGCCGCCTATGAAAACCCGGCAGACCATGCATTCCTTCCGGGCGGATACAAGGCCGGTGAGCTGAGGATGAAGGATGGAACGATCTATGATATTGAACTGCTGCATCCGACCGACGTCCAGTGGGATCTCGAAAGCGATTCCGCTGATTATATGGAATTGTATGATGCCGGCGAAGAGGTCCTGAAGAGCCTGACCGCAGTCGGTGACGGACAGTTTGTTATCGGCGGCGGCACAAAGGGCGACGAGCTTTATCCGGAGATCCTTGCAAAGCATGTTGCCGCGATCGAGGAAGAGTGGGATGCAGCGAAGCTCGCCGAAGAAGGTATGAGCCCGATGTATTATGCCATGTCGATCGACGGACGCGGAGATGTGTTTGACCGGATCGGCTATGCATATAAAGACCTGAACCAGGACGGAATCGATGAGCTTCTGATCGGTGAGATCGCCGATGATGAACGCAAGGGCATTATTTACGACCTGTATACCATGGCGGACCGTGCGCCTGTACACTGTGTCAGCGGCACCGGCAGGGAGCGTTATTACGCAGGCGATATTTCCCTTTTATATCAGGAATACTCTGACGGGCCGGATGTGAGCGGCCTTCGTGTTTACGATGTCCTGGAGAACTCCGGCGAGCTGTATCCGCAGATCGATCTGAAGACAGACAGCTATGAGAACCCGAAGCAGCCCTGGTTTGTCTGCTTTGCAGGCGATGACGGCTTTGAGAACATAAGCGAAGAAGAGTGGAACAACTTTGCCGATAACTTTAAGGATTATTACCGTGCGGAATATACGCCGCTGTCCAAGGTACGCGATGAGCTCCAGGTTTTCCGTGCACACGATGTATACCGTGATCTTCTTAGGAATGCAGACTACGGAGAGGATCCCGCCTGCGTCATCACCGGTGTCCATCCGACCGCTGACTCGGTTGCGTCTGCGATTGCATATGCATACCTGTTAAACAAGATCGGTATCGATGCCAATGCTGCGCTCGGCGGTGAAGCTGCTCCTGAGATCGAAGCTGTTCTTGATGTATTCGGCGTCGAGCTTCCCGAGGTCCTGGATTCAGCAGATATGGGACAGTACATCCTGGTCGACCACAGCAGCTATGCTGAGGCCGCTGAAGGCATGGCAGATGCCCGTATTCTCGGCATTGTCGACCGTCACGGCATCGGCGATGCGGCAAGCGCAGGACCTGTCAATGTCCGCGTTGCTCCGACCGGGGCAACCACAACCCTCGTATATAAGGCATATGAAGAGTGCGGCGTCAGGATCCCGATGGAAATGGCCCAGGTCATGATGATGGGTATCGTTTCCGAAACCGGAAATCTGTCGAAGTATTATACCGCAATGGATAAGCAGGCATACGATGCTCTTAAAAAGATCGCGAAGATCCAGGGCTTTGACGGATTCTGCGATGCTGTGACCGGATTCTCCGCCATGGATGAAGAGCTTGAAGCCGAAGAACCGTATCCGGAAGATCTTTCCGTTTTTGAAACCGATCTGACAGCGGAGGCCGGAGATGTGTCCAACGATGATGTCAGAGTAAAGATCGATCCGGCACTTTCCGAGGGCCCGGAGGCACTGGGTGCAGATGTGTATGAAGGCACCGAGCCGGCTATGGAAGGAGAAACCGCCGAGGCTGTCACGGATGAACCTGAGGGACTTAGTCCGTCGGATATGGACGTTCCGTCAGACGCAGATCCGGCAGTCCCGGAGGAAGCTGCTGCGGAGGATGCAGATATAAAAGATGCTCCTGCTGAGCTGACAGAGGACAATGCCGAGGCCGTGATTTCAGATAATAAGCTGACTATCACCCCGGTCGGGGAAGAACCCGAAACAGAAGAAGAGACTGCCGGCAGGGAGATCAGCCTGAATCAGAATGCGGATGAAGCAGCTTCTGAGGATACTGCTCCTGAGATCACCGGACTGAATGAAAAAAAGCTTTCCATCAACAGCGGCAGCATCAGCTTTTCCCGTGAAGGCAGCGTAAAAGGACCGTCTGAGGCTGAGAAAAAAGTAAAAAAGACGAATGGAATCAGTTTTGACAAACATAAGTATTAAGGTTTTCCCTGTAACCGTACAGGCTGTAAATCGCACAGATTCATACACATCAGTCTGAAAGACATCTGAATGCAGTACAGAGAGAAGGCGTATGCCTTCTCTCTTTTGTTTATTGTGTATAAAACTATCCGTAAATTTTAGTAAAAATTAAAGTAGAAATTTACTTTAGTGAGGTAAAGCATTTGTGTTAAGATAATACGTGGAAGAAAACGCGTATTTCGCGGCTCTTTTATGCTGAAGTTATTCAGGAGGGAATTATGAGAAAGAAACGTTCATTATTAATCGCCGGACTGCTGGCGGTTTCCATGATGGCATCCGGCGTGGTCTGTGCCTATGCAGACACCGCAGGTGCTGAAGGAGCTGCCGATGCTGCGGCCGTCGAAGAAGTTCCGGCGGAAGAGGCCGGAGATATTTCCGAGGCGGATCTGGAGGCCGAACTGAAGTCTGCCCTGGAAGAACTGATCACCGAGATCAGCGGTGAGGCTGCTCCGGCAGAAGAAGCCGTGGCAGAAGAGGAAGCTGCTCCGGCAGAAGAAGCCGCTGAAGCCGAGGAGGCCGCGGAGGGAGAGCAGGAAGAAGCTGAAAGCGCCGAAGCCGAAGAAGCTGCTAAAGAAGAGGCGGAAGAAGCCGCACCGGCAGAAGAGGAAGCTGCTCCGGCAGAAGAAGCTGAAGCTGTTGAAGAAGACGCTGCCGAGACAGAGGAAGCTTCGGATGCTGCCGCTGCTGCAGTCGGTCTGACCGGTCTTTCCGTCAGAGACAGCTCTCTCAAAAAGATTTTTGAAGGCTTTGATGCCGATAAGACAGAGTACGAAGTCAATGTCCAGAGTGATATCTACGGCGTTCTGATCGATACGGAAGCTCCCCTCGGCACCAAGATCACTGTTACCGCGGATACGGACGCTTATGCATATGACGGCACGCTGAATTATGAGGCCGGATCAAAGATCCCCTACGATTTTGATCTTGACGGTTATGTCGTTCAGCTCAGCCAGGCATATGAGGATTATGACAAGGAGTTCGTACAGACCGTGACCATCACCGCATCTTCTGCAGGTGAGTCCAGGGATTATAAGATCGTGATCACCAGAGCAGATGATTCAGAGGTTTACGCTCTGTTCGAGGAGAAGGAATTCACCGATTCCAACGGCACCGTCATTCCTTATGAGCTCTATGTCCCGACAAATTATGATGCATCGAAGAAGTACCCGGTCGTTTTCGCTCTGCACGGATCCGGTCAGAGAACGCAGCCTCTCGACATGGTCTTAAAGAGATACCAGATGGCGACCATCTGGGCGAAGGATTCCGAGGCGGGTCACAATGAGTGCATCGTGCTTGCTCCGCAGTGCACCGTTGAGGACGCAAATCTCGAAAACTGGACCACCCTGATGGCTAACCGCGCAGGCGAGGCCGAGGACCCGTTCGCTCCGATGCCGCAGCTGGATGCAGCCTATGAGCTTCTGCAGGAAGTGATGGGAGAGTACTCCTGTGATCCTGACCGTGTATACATGACCGGCCTTTCCGCAGGCGGATACGCTACCTTCACTCTTGCCCAGATGTATCCCGAGACCTTTGCGGCGATCGCACCTGATGCTTCCGGCGCGAACCCGGAGGGTATCGAAGCCCTGAAGGATATCCCGATGTGGATCTTCCAGGCCTATGATGATCCTACCGTGCCGGTAGATACCAACTATTATCCGACCATCATGGCGCTCGATGCCGCAGGCATTGACTATAATAAAACCGTTTACAAGAAGGGCGATGTCTTCTTCCCGAGCGCGCACTTCAGCTGGGTCCCGATGTACGCGGATGAAAAGTTCCGTGACTGGATGTTTGCGCAGTCAAAGGCCGGCGAGCCCGCAGCTGTGCTCAGTGATGATATCAGACTTGAGAACCTTGCGGTAAGAGACGGCACCCTGAAGACGATCTTCAGCGGATTCGATCCCGAAACCGTCAAGTATGAAGTAAATGTACAGAGTGATATCTACGGTGTTCTTGTAAGCCCCGAGGCTCCCGAAGGAGCATCCCTCAAGGTCACCGCTGACAAGGATGCGCTTGCCTATGACGAGAGCGTCAACTACAAGGCAGGAGATGAGATCCCCTATGATGAAGAGCTCGGCGGCTATGTCGTACAGCTTGGACAGGCATATGAGGATTATGACAGCGAATTTGTCCAGACCGTAACGATCACCGTCAGCAGTGACGAAGCATCCAGAGACTACACCGTTGTCATCACCAGAGCCGATGATACCTACGCATATGAAATGTTCGAGGAGAAGGAATTTACCGACTCCAAGGGAACCGTCATTCCGTATGAGATCTATGTTCCTTCAGACTATGATGACAGCAAGGAATATCCGGTCGTATTTGCACTGCACGGATCCGGTCAGAGAACACAGCCTCTCGACATGGTATTAAAGAGATATCAGATGGCAACTGTATGGGCCAAGGATTCCGAAGAAGGCCACAACCAGTGTATCGTTCTGGCTCCGCAGTGTACTGTTGAAGATGAAAACCTTGAAAACTGGACGACTCTGATGTCCTACACGGCAGGCGAGGCTGAGGATTCCTATGCTCCGATGCCGCAGCTTGACGCAGCTTATGAGCTTCTCCAGGAAGTTCTGAATGAGTACTCCTGTGACAGGGAGCGCGTATACATGACCGGTCTTTCCGCAGGCGGCTGGGCAACCTTCACTCTCGCGGAAATGTATCCCGAGACCTTTGCCGCGATCGCACCGGATGCATCCGGAGCAAATCCGGAAGGTATCGAAGCCCTGAAGGATATGCCGATGTGGATCTTCCAGGCTGGCGGCGATCCTGCTGTTCCGACAGATAAGTGGTATTATCCGACTATCCAGGCACTCGATGCCGCAGGTATCGATTATAAGTGGACCTTCTATAAGAACGGCGATGTATTCTTCCCGACTGCTCACTTCAGCTGGGTCCCGATGTATGCAAACGAAGAGTTCCGTGACTGGCTGTTTGCACAGTCCAGAGGAAACCTTGCAGAGGGTCCTGAGGACGCTGTTCTTACCGGTCTTGATGTCACCGACGCCACTCTGAAAGATATCTTTGAGGGATTTGACGAAGAAAAGGATTCCTATGAGGTCACTGTTCAGAGCGATATTTACGGCGTGCTGGTAAGCCCGGAGGCTCCGAAGGGTGCCAGGATCACCGTCACGGCTGATACGGAAGCCTGCGCCTATGACGGAACCATCAACTATGAAGCAAATTCGGAGATCCCCTACAATGCAGATCTTGGCGGATATGTTGTACAGCTCGGCCAGGAATATGTGGATTATGACAGCGAGTTCATTCAGACAGTGACCATCCGTGTGGAGGCCGCAGGAGCTTCGAAGGATTATACGGTCGTGATCACAAGAGAGGAAGACAACGACGTATATGCACTGTTCCAGGAAAAGGAATTCACCGATTCCAAGGGAACGGTCCTTCCGTACGAACTCTATGTTCCGACAAATTATGATGCATCGAAGAAGTACCCGGTCGTTTTCGCTCTGCATGGCTCCGGCCAGAGAACGCAGCCTCTCGACATGATCTTAAAGAGATACCAGATGGCGACCATCTGGGCGAAGGATTCCGAGGCAGGCCACAATGAGTGCATCGTGCTTGCTCCGCAGTGCACCGTTGAGGACGCAAATCTAGAAAACTGGACCACCCTGATGGCTAACCGCGCAGGCGAGGCCGAGGACCCGTTCGCTCCGATGCCGCAGCTGGATGCAGC
>Ga0256404_1013016_pt1 | contig 10647 bp, 9 predicted proteins | sample RumenRJG_01DNA_FD_185990 | JGI IMG/M metagenome (GOLD analysis project Ga0256404, IMG submission 185990) | Bovine rumen microbial communities from Lethbridge, Alberta, Canada - RJG_01 | ecosystem: Host-associated > Mammals > Digestive system > Stomach > Rumen | place: Canada: Alberta | collected...
CTTTCTGTAATTGGCGTTCCATGACAATCTGTTCCAGATACATAAATTACTTTATCACCTTTTTTTCTATGATATCTTGCTAAAACATCTCCTGAAATCAATGCAGCTAAATGCCCCAAATGTAATGAGCTGTTTGCATAAGGCCATGCTCCACCAATTAAAATATATTTACTATCTTTCAAATTGATTCCCCCTCTATTGCTTTTTTACTGTTCTTATTATATCACATTTTCTAAAAATTTCCATAAAAATTACAAATTTTATATAAATTTATAAATAGCAATAATAAGTGTGTTCCTCTTTTTAAAAAAATTATGATACTTTCCGTTTTCTCTACTTTCTATCTATATGAGTGTTCATAAAATAACCATGTTTCTTTTTTCAGATGCTCTCTCTATTTCTTTATAATTTTTGAATTTTGTCAATTATCAAATGTTGTTTTTAACTTCTTTTTAAACTCTAACTTATATTAATTCTACTACATTCATTGCTTTCCTGCAACTAAATTTCTTTTCAAACAACATTTTTGCTTCTATTATTTAATTCTTTTGTCTCAAAATCTATATTTTTCTCTTACCAGACTATAGTAATATTTAATAATATCCCTTACTTTTATAAGTTATATATTGTATATTATTGTTAACTATATTTCTTTTTAAAACCTTCAAGCTTTTCAATTCGTTCATTCTTTCTTTATTAGAAAATGGAGTATTATGTTTTAAAATTTTACAATAAAATCCTGGATGTGTCATTAGTTGTATAACATTATAATTTTTCTTATAATTATTAATTTGTTTAGTTAAAAATTCTGGATTTCGAAAATATCCATATATAGTACCAATAAAAGCTATATCCTTTTTGCAGTTTTTAATACACATATAATTATTAAGATACATGTCATATTTAAAGAAATATTCTAAATTATCCATTATTAATTTCATATTTAATTTTTTATTGCCAAATTTATAATAATCATCAAAAAAACAATTTTCCTTTAAATCTATTTCATCAATATATTCTAACTTTTCATATGGTATTCTTAAATGTATTTTATGTTTTATGGAAACCTCCTCAAAAATTTTCTCTATCTTACCATTAAAAATGTTACAATGATTATGTCCATCTATGTGGCTAGGCATAAATTTATATTTTTTATAAAACTTATTAATTTGGCTATCAATCTCCTTCTTTATTCTATTTATATATATTGTATCTTCCATACAATTTTTCCAAAAAGTATATTTTGCTTTTTCATAATTATATTTATAATAGCATAAATCTTCCATTTGATATTGTGTTAGTGGATTATCTGTCAAATTAATGTGAATTCCTATGCTTGCTTTTTTCTTTATTAAATTAATTAAAATTTTTCTTATCAATCCTATTTTATTAGTTGTTATTACACTTACGCTTGTTATATAACCTTTTAGTACACCATATGTTATTCCAATATCTCTATCAATATCAACTCCAAAATCATCTGCATTTATTATTATTTTCATATTTTTCTCGTATAATCAATTATATAGAAATATTAATCTATTTAATTCATTAATCCCTTTCTTTTAAATTTTTTGTTATATTATACTTCGCGATGTATAATATACATAATACACTGTGGATTAGTTCCTATTTTTTACAGCCATTTATTTGGACTGGTTCTAGGAGACCCAAACCACAGCATTCTATTTTAATTATTAATAAATTAGTTAACACGTTAACCTTTGTTAATGATGTTTTATTAGATTACGAGATTACATGAATAGCAATCCCTGTGGTAAACCTATCAGTGTATAAAAAAAATAATTTTAGGAGGTGATATATTTGATATATTACATCGGAATCGATATATCTAAATATAAACTCGATTTCTGCATTATCTCAAATGCAGATGAATTAATTGTAGAAAATTCTTCTTTTCAGAATAACAAATTAGGATTTCAGTCTCCTAATTATGTTTGCTCTGTTATCTATATTTTGGATGTGGATCTGAAAAAAAATCTCTTTCTCTTCCCGGTTTAGATTCAGTGTCTTTACAGTAATACCAGCATCCATTTGTTGGGAAATAGTTATTTGGTAATAATTTTAAGTATTTATTCCTTACATATTCTTTTGTTCTATTTTCTATATCTACAATTGACAATCCATATTTTTCTGAAACTACTTTTATTAATGGGGTTAAAATATATTCGCCTAGTTTAAAATCATACATAAAAGACGATCTGTATTTATATTCCCTTGCTCCCTTTTCAAAACACTTATGTGGATAGCTTTTCCATTCATAATTATATCCAAAATATCTGGATAAATATAAGTCTTTATCTACATCCTCCATATCTTTTATAATAATTCTGGATATTCTATAGTCTTTTCCTAATTCAAACATACAATTTTGACAATGCATTTCTGGTCTTAGCGTGCATTTTATAAGTAAATTCCAATGAGCATCCATAATAATTTTTATTATATTCCATAAATATTCTTCTGGTTTTTGTCCACTTAATTTTATAAATTGGTTAATCAAGTATTCATCATTTGGATTATTTATATCCTTAGAAATAAGTGAAAATGCTGGAATAATTTGAGTTTCTTCGTCTAACTTTGGATATGGTTTTAATTCCCTATAAATCGTTCCCCATTCAAAAACACTATCTCCTTGATTTAATTTAGTAACTTTTGCAGACGTTTCCAATAAAACAGCTAAAGTAGTTGGCAATTTTTTTCTTTCCAAATATTCCTTTATTGTTTCACTTACTTCTACGCTTGCCAAACATGCTTTATAGCCCAAGTACCTAAAAGAACCTCCAATCTTTGATTTATCATATGTGAGTTTTAAAAAACCTCCTTTTTCTCCATTCCTAATTAGTAATGTTCTTGAACTAGCAGTAGGAGAAACTTTTATACCAGACTTTACTAACTTTCTACCTGATTTTTTTAATATTTCTGAATCTACCGAATCTGGATGAGCATAATTGACTCCTAATGAAAATAATTTTTCTTTTCCTATTCTTAATGTTTCACAATCCATATCTTCAAACTCTAGTAATTCAAATTCTTGTTGCCCTGTAAATGGATTTGTATTAAATGATGTTCTTTGTCGTTCTGTGTGTCCACTCGGCGAACCACTATTTACGTATCTTTCTAAATAAATGTATGTATCTAATGGATTATCAAATATTTTTTTTGCATTCATAGCTTAATCTCCCTCGTATATACTTTTATAATTTTCTATTTTTTCAACTAGATATTTCAGTGAATCCATTTTTTTTACTAAATTGGTACAATTCTGTATGTTTTTTTTATACAATTCTATATTTGTAATAAATTCGTTGAGATTCTCAGTTGTTATCTTATCTGAAGAATATCCTATTTTATTTTCATTTAAAAACTTTCCACAATAGTTTTGGTCAAATGTCGGTAATGGTATGGCAAAAGTTGGTATTTCACAATATAAAGCTTCTGAAATTAATGTATGTCCTGCTGTACTTATTACGCAGCATGCTTTTTTTAGTTCATTAACAAAGTTTGCTCTATTATTTTTTTTTATTATTACGTTTTTACATCTTTCATATCCTTTTTCAAAGTATTCTGTAGAAAAAATAATAAATTTATATTTAGGGAATTGATTAAATATTTTTATTATTTCATCCATTTTTTGATTTATTGAGATATCTATGTATTTAGAAAAATATACTAATATTGTTTTATCTTTTTTTTCTGTATTAGATATCATTTTTAAATCATTTCTTATTATAGGATATATAATTTCAACATTTTTAGGTAACAATTCTTTTGACACATTATAAAAAGAAACAACATATTTGTAATCTGACTTTGGAAAGAAAAGATTAAGTCTTTTTCTTTCTTCTATACAAGAATATCCATTTATACTTTTTTCCTTCATATAAATAAATTTACTATGCTGATCTATATTTATTAATGGTATTTTTAATCTATATGATATTCTAGCCACCACAGGTTCATAATCACTAATACAAATATCTGGAATAAAATTTTCTTTGACTATTTCTTTAAATATTTGTTTATCTTTTATTATTCCTGGTATAAATTTAAATAGATTCCTTTTAATACAATCATACCAATTTATTCGTTCCCCTTTATATATTATAAATGGGACATATACACTATATGTTTTTATTCCTGTACTGTTAAAAAAACTAACTCCTTCATTGTATGTTAAAATTCTAACATTATGTCCTCTATTTATCAGTTCTTTAGCTATTTCATATTGCCTTGTACAATGTCCTTTTCCTATTCCACATACTCCAATTAATACATTCATTCTAATTTCTCTCTCCTCATATATATTAAACTTTATAATATTCTCTTTCTATTTCATCATCATTAAATACCAACATATAACTCATATTCATTGGACATTCTCTACAAAAACTCATTTTATTTTTTCTAAAAGTTTCCCATTTTTTAGATAACCATAGTTCTTCAATATCTTTATCAAAAATGTTTCCTATTATCTTTTCTCTATTATATTCAACTGCATTGCATGGTAATACCATTCCGTCACCTTCTATTATCATAAATGACTTTGGAATATCGCACTTTTCTTTTATTCTATCATCCTTCCAATATATACCATTTGCAAAATTCTCTATTGGATTAAATTCCGTATTAAACATATCTTTTAATTGTTGAGTATTGAATTTTTTTAAATCTTCTTTAATGCTCATTTCCTCAATTTGTTCAATCAATTTAGGAACATAATTTTCTTTAAAATCTATAATTTCATTTTGATTTAATAAAAATAATTTATCATTTGCATCAGCTTCAATCATATCAATACTTAATATATCTGCTTTTAAATTTTCTGCTAATTTTATCATATCTGAAATATTTTTATAGTTGTGTTTCGATAGTACCATTCTCACATTTAATTTAAATGGAATATCTGTTTGTTTGCATTCTAAAATTTGCCTAGTAGCTTTATCAAATAACCCATTTAATCTTCTTAATTCATCATGTTTTTCTGAGAAAGGAGAATCAATCGATAAGTTCACTACTAAAAGTCCTGCTTCTATTAATTCTTTGAATTTTTCTTTTGTTAAAAGCCATCCATTAGTATTCAAAGATGCCTTCATTTCGTTATTTGTTATCAATCGCACTAATTCTGTAATATCTTTATAAATAAGTGGCTCTCCTCCACTTATACAAATTTGTTCAGTTCCCATTTTTTTTAATTTTTTAAATAGTTCATCATATTCTTTTAGTGTTAATGTTCTTTCCCTAGTAAATTTTTTCTTTCTTGGGCTACAATGTAAGCAATTTGCCATGCAATTTAAGGTTGGCTTTATAGCGACTAAAATAGGCTTAGTATCACAATTATAAAAGGTTCCATTTTCTAAATACTTTTTTGTATAATCTGTATAATAATATTTTGACTTATAATTAATTTTCATTTTATAACTCCAATTTTAAATTTTTAACATACCATTTAACTGTTTTTTCTAATCCTTGTATTAATGAATATTTAGGATTATATTTTAATACCTCTTTGGTTTTTTCTATATCGGCCAAAGAATTCTCTATATCTCCTTTTCTTCTTTCCCCGTAAATAACTTTAGTCTCTTTTCCCAAAATATTAGATATTAGTTTATACAACTCATTTATAGATGTGCTGGCTCCACAAGCTATATTATATACTTGTCCACTTTCTGCTGGCGAAATCATACATGCCTTTAAATTAGCTTCTATAACATTGTCTATGTATGTAAAATCTCTACTTTGCTCTCCTGAGCCATTAATTATTATTTCTTTGCCTTCCAGTATTGCTTTAATAAATTTGGGAATTACCGCTGAATATTCCGAATACGGATTTTGCCTTCTGCCAAATACATTAAAATATCTTAATCCAACAGTATTAAGTCCATATAGTCTATGATACAATTTTCCCAATTCTTCATCAGCTTTTTTACTAAGTGCATAAGGAGATAATATGTTTCCTTCTCTACCTATTTTTTTTATTTCATCTTCATTATCTCCGTAAACTGAAGCTGAAGAAGCATAAACAAAAGTCTTTACATTATTAACGTAGGAAGCTTGCATCATATTATGTGTTCCTAAAATATTGTTTCTAGTGTATTCTAAAGGGTGTGTTATTGATTTTGGAACTGATCCCAATGCCGCCTCATGAAAAACATAATCAACAGAGTCACAAATTTTATTGCATATTGAATAATCACATATATCACCTTCAATAAATTCAAATTCTTTATTATTTATAAATTCAGCTATATTTTCTTTTCTTCCATTGGAAAAATTGTCTATTCCCCTAACTCTAAATCCTAATTTTAAACATCGTTCAGCTAGATTCGAACCTATAAATCCTGCAATTCCTGTTATTAAGACTAGTGCACCTTTCTTAAGATTTATAATCTCCAAACTTCATATCCTCCTTTTTCTAATTCTTTTTTATCAAAAATAGAATATAAATCAAAAATTATTTTTTTGCAAGTTTCTTCTTTGTAATATTTATCTATGTCATTTATAGTCAATTCATAATACTTTTTGTGTTTTACCGCAAATATTACAACATCAACTTTTGGAATTTTTTCATCTAAAGAAATTTGGTACATATCTTCAACTTCTTCTTTATTTGCATTGTAATCTTCAAGAAAAACTTGTATTCCTTGTGCTTTTAAAATTTTTACAATGTCTACTGTTTTCGAATTCCTTATATCTGATATATCTTCCTTATATGTTATTCCCTTTATTAAAACTTTCGCATTATCGTAGTCGATGTTATTTTCTTGCAATAAATTTTCTACATTTTTTGCAATATATTTTGCCATTGACTCATTTGTCGCTCTTCCAGATAAAATAACTTGTGGATTAAATTTTAATTCTTTTGCTTTATAAGCTAAATAATAAGGATCAACGCCAATACAATGTCCTCCAACTAATCCTGGTTTAAAATTCAGAAAATTCCATTTAGTATTAGCTACATCCAATACTTCTTTTGTATCAATATTCATCAAATGGAATATTTTTGAAACCTCATTTATAAAAGCTATGTTAATATCTCTTTGTGCGTTTTCAATTATTTTTGATGCCTCTGCTACTTTAATTGAATACACTTTTTTTACTTTCGACTTTAAACATTTTTGGTACAGTTCTGCCATATTATTTGTTATTGTATTAGTTGAACCTGATACAATTTTATTAATGTTTTCAAGCTTATGTTTTTTATCTCCTGGATTAATTCTTTCTGGAGAATATCCAACAAAAAAATCTTTATTAAGTTTCATTTTAGAAACGTTTTCAAGTATTGGAACACATATTTCTTCCGTCGTTCCTGGATAAACCGTCGACTCATAGATAATTGTACTACCTTTTTTAATATTTCTTCCCACTATTTCTGTTGCACTTTTTATAAAAGACAAGTCTGGACAATTGTTATTGTCAACTGGTGTTGGAACAGTAATAATAATATAATTAGCTTTTTTTATTATCTCTTCATCATTTGTAAAAATTAATTTTGTATCTTTTAAAGCCTTATTTCCAACTTCTTTGGTAATATCTATTCCTTTTTTGTATTTTTCAATTTTTTTATCATTAATGTCAAAACCATAAGTTTCATATTTTTTTGCAAATAAAATAGCTAATGGCAATCCGACATATCCCAATCCAATTACTACAACTTTAATCATATTTTTTCCTCTCCATTATTAGTTTATTTTATATGTCTATAGCTTACATCTTTAAATAATTTTTTTAATCTCTAAATTTTATCATTCTGTACATAATCTATTTTTTCTAAAAAAAATTAAATAACTTTTTCTATGTCAACATAAACATTCATTTTATTTCTGTCTTTAAATATATCACTGGACATACTAATATTTCATTTTTTTTAGCATGTCTGTTTAATGCTGGGCAGCAATCTTCTTTTATCTTAGTTTTTATTAAGTTAGATAACTTTCTTATATTATCTATTATTTCTTCTTGGCTATTTTTTAAAATATTTCCAATGCAGTACTCTTTTTCTCTGAGAAGCAATCCACATAAGTATAAATCTCCATTTGCGTCCATATGTGGATCTCCATATTTATTTATATAATTTTTTGATGTATAGTTAATTATTGGACAATATGCATAAAATCTAGAAATTTTCTCCTCGTTTCTATCTATACTTGAAAATTCTGTACTTATATTTAAATTTGATTGTTTTATATAGTCTGGTACTTGTTTAAGTAAATCTGAACAATTGAATTTTTCTGTGCACATAGCTTTATTTTGCTTTGCTCTACCTAATGGTGTTATCATATAGATTCTTATAGTTCTAGCTTTTATTTTTTCATTATATATTAATTTTATATAATCAATTGCTTTGTCTTTATTATTAGTTGAAATTGGAATAGTAATTTGAAAGTTAAAATGTTTTTCTGTTAATATTTTTAAATTTCTAATGGTTTTATTGATATATGAACTATAAAATTCATTTTCTACCCCTAATATATCTTGCGAATATAAGCTTATACTAAAAGTATCTACTAATTTTTTTAATTGTTCTATTTTTTTTTCATCTAATAATAATCCATTTGTCAAAAAACCAATAGCCACATTTTTACTTTTCGCATATTTTATATATTTAAATAGGTTCTTTTCCATTAGTGGCTCTCCACCACTAAATGTTATTTTTTTTACGCCTAAATTGACCAAGTTATCTATTGCTTTATACTTATTTTCTTCGCTTAATTCATTTTGTATTTTACTACCTGCATTAACAAAACAATGTTTACACCTGAAATTACATTTATTACTCACTAAAAATGTTACCTTTTCCATATCTATTACTCCTTTACTTTTTTTTTAACTCTGGGAAAAAATATGTTATATCATAATTACCAATATTTTTATTTATGTATTTATCAATATCTTGTATAAACATTTTTTCAAATAATTCTATATAAATTATTTTCATAAAATAATCAATTTCGTAATATATGTCATCGAATTTACTTTTTTTATAATATTTACTCTTTTTACATACTTCCTTTAAATCTTCGACTTTTATACTATCAGTAAATAAAGTTTTTAAATCTGTTGCCCCGCCTATCTTTTTTAATATTTTTGTTATATTTTTTGGAAGTTTATTATTAATAACTTGCTTATGAAATAATTTCTCTTTATCTCCAATTTTAACTATATTTTTTGCAACATTGATAAATTGGTTTCTTAAATATGGATATTCAGTATTTATATTAAAGTAGTTCATTATAATCCCGTTCTTTTTTAATACTTTATATGATGCCATTTCATATATATTTTTATATGGCTTGTAATTTATATTTTTTAAAATCTTGTTTGGGATTTTTTTATATTATATATAATTTGATTTATGAGTCCTATTCCAGTATGGTAAAATTCATAATTTAATACTTGATCTGCACATTCTCCCAATATCACATATTTACAATGGTTGCTTTTTATTAACTTTGCTAATTCATACTGTAAAAAAATACCTGATTCATATATTGCTCCCTCTAAAGCCCATACTATTTCAGGATATTCTTTTAAACTTGAACCATCTACTAATTGTGACTTAAACTTTACATTATCATATGTGTTGCATATTTTTTTTGCATTAGGAACTTCATTTCGCCCTATTTTTCCACCAATTGAAAAAGCATAAATAGGCTTTTTTGTACTGTTGCTTAATATATTTAATATATAATTTGTGTCATAACCAGATGACACCGTAATAGCCATATTTTCATTTTTGTGAATTGTGCTTAAACAAATACTTTTAAATGCTTCATTATAGATTTCTTCTGTTACTTTCATTTTTTCTTTCTTTTTACTATAATTTTTATATATTTTTAGTCTCTGTTTCTTAAAATCAATTTCTAAATACTTTTTACTTGGTATTTTATTTATCTTATCAATTAATGTATTACTATTTGAAATATATCCTTTCCTAATAAATTCTTTAATTGATTTTTTATTTATATTCCATTTATTCTTATTAAATAGTATTATTTGTTTTAAGCTGTTAGATATTGAAATATAATTATCATTTCTGTAAAAATATATACTTTGATTACTGCCAAAATCATCTTGAAATATAAAAAATTTGTTTTTTTTATAATCTATAATACACAAAGAATATATTCCATCCAAATATAAACTTACTTTTCTTCCAAAATTTTCATATAGTTCACCAATCTCTTTTATAGAAATCCTTTCTGATTTTTTATTATATATATTTCCTAAATATAATAAAGCTATATCCTTATTTTTTATTAATTTTTGTCCACTAATTGTTTTCGTGTGTTTTATGTTATTTAAATCTATTTTTAAATTTAAAAAATTTGTATTCATCTTTTTATACCTCTCTTTATATATAACAAAAAGTGAGCGAAACATCTTTTTATGTTTTATAAACTCACTTTATCTCAAAAAGTCTATTAGTCTATTCTTTAGTTTAAGAATAATATTATCATAATTTCTTTACTATTTCAAGCATTCTTCACATCAAATAGTGTAAAAATATATTTGATTAGTGTCAGGATGTTTCGGAAAAAATTTTTAGAAAGTTTTCTAATATATGAATTATGTTAATTAATATTGCATAGTTATACATTGCCTAGGTCGTGCAGCAAATAATGA
>Ga0256404_1013018_pt1 | contig 10645 bp, 7 predicted proteins | sample RumenRJG_01DNA_FD_185990 | JGI IMG/M metagenome (GOLD analysis project Ga0256404, IMG submission 185990) | Bovine rumen microbial communities from Lethbridge, Alberta, Canada - RJG_01 | ecosystem: Host-associated > Mammals > Digestive system > Stomach > Rumen | place: Canada: Alberta | collected...
ATCTGGATGTCATCATCTCCCGGCTGTACGAGGACTATGTTCTTGGAAATCTCAATCAGGACAGATACAGAAAGATGTCTGCGGACTATGAAGCCGAACAGGAACGGTTAAAGCTCGAAATTGAAGTAACGGAAGAATGGGTGGAACAGCGGGAAGAAATGAATGACGGTCTGGATGCCTTTATCGCCCTGACACAGAAATATGTGGATGTGGAGGAACTGACACAGACCATCGTGAACGAGTACATCAAAAAGATCGTCGTTTATGCTCCGGATAAGTCTGGCGGCAAGCGGACGCAGAAAGTGAAGATTTACTTCAATTTCGTGGACGATGTGGATATTCCCGTTATTTCCGAGCCTATCATCACACAAACAACCTATGAACGCAGAAAAAGGCGTTGTCTCAAAATAGCTTAGAAGGCTATTGAGAGGCAACGCCTCTTTCGTTTGACCCGGAATGTGGAAAAAGTTGGCCTGATCAGGCTATTACAGGTCAAAAAAGTGGAAAACCATCCAAGGAGTACCGCAAAACAGCAGCGCTCCCGGATGGTTTTTCTGTATCCAGTTAGAAGATGGACTATAGTCCGGCCGGAAACCCGTTCGGAACCACGAGACCCGTTCCCAAGCGGCCGGTTTGAATTTTATGATGCAGCTTGAGAACGTTGTAGGCCAGACTCAGCAACGTCCATTCTACTTCTACTTTAACGGCGCTGCGGAGAAGGAACCGTCGAAACCCCATGTCTTCCTTGACCATGGCGAACACACCCTCGGCCTGGATGCTGCGGTTGACGCGGATCAGCTTTCCCTCAGTCGTGTTGATGCGTTCCTCCATCTCAGCCCGCTGCCTTGCGAAACGCTTGGATACATAGATGACCTTACTGCGCTCTGCCAGAGGCTTCTTACTGCCGCAGGCCCGGATGCATTTCTCTTTCTGAGGGCAGCCGGCACAGTCCTTGCAGCTGTAAACGGAGGTCTCCAGTTCAAAGCCACTCTGAGATTTGGTCTTCTTTATGCCGTCGAAGGTGAGCGTCTTCCCGCTGGCGCAGGTGTAGGTATCTGCTTCGGCGTCATATGCCATGTTCTCCCGGCGGCTGATGTCTGTGCGGTATTTCCTCGTCTTCCTCTGCTCGTGGTTCGAGGGCTTCACATACAGCTTCATGACGCCGTTTTCTTCAAACCAACAATAGTTTTCTTCGCTTTCATACCCGGAATCCACACAAATGTTTTTTACACCATAGCGTTTCAGATATTCCGCAAAGGGAATGAGGGTATGTACGTCTGTCCGATCCGCGCTGATGTAGTTGCCGATGATGAATTCTTCCGAGCTTGCCACATTCACATTGTAGCCCGGCTTGAGCTGACCGTTGCGCATGTGGTCTTCCTTCATGTGCATGAATGTAGCGTCATGATCCGTTTTGCAATAGCTGTTGCGATCTCCGCAGATGTGCAGATCCTGCGTGTATTTCTTCCACTTCTCCAGCCAGCTGTTCACCGTTTCTATGGCCTTCTGCAAAGGCTTCTTATGATGTCCTTTTCCCGTTACCCATTCAAGCTGCTCTGCTTCGGCTTTGGCATACAGCTTCTTCCGCAGCTTCTTCAGGTGATGGATCTGGGCCGCTTCCGGGATGTGCCACTTTATCCCAAGGTTTTGCACCAGCTCAGGCATTTCATTCCCGATCTGTGTTCTCAGCTTTGTTAGTTTCTTTTCTGTACTCTTCTTCCACACAAAGCTGTACCGGTTCGCGTTGGCCTCGATCTTCGTGCCATCGATGAATACTGTCGCCAGGCTTACAAAGCCCCACTCTGCCAGCATTCCCACAAACTGCTCCAGCAGCTCTTTCTCGCAACCGGCCAAACGCTCCCCTCGAAACCGCGCGATTGTATTGTGATCCGGCGCCGGGTAGTTTCCCAACAGATACATGAAGCAGATATTCTCCCTGCATGCTCTCTCAATCTCCCGCGAACTGTAGAGCATGCGCATGTACGCATAGATCAGCACTTTCAACAGAATCCTCGGTGGATATTCGTTTCTCCCGTTCCAGGAGTAGGAGCGCTCGATCTTTTCAATCTCCATCCTTTCCACTACGGCGCTTACCAATCTCACCGGATCATCTGCTGCGATATATATTTCTGTTTCCATCGGTAGTTTCAGTTGACGCCCTGTCTCATACAGGCTATAATCTACCTGCTTTTTATTGTTCTTCACAACCCAATATTAAGCCGACAGCCGCCCCTTTTTCAAGGGACGGCTGCCGTTTTTTCGCTTATTTCGGGGCTGACTTTTGAGACAGCCCCTTTGTCTTTTTATACTAGAAACAGCTATGCTTCATCGCCTGGATAGTTAATCTAACAAAGATCAATTTGAACGGTGTTTGACACATTAGTTGTGTTCTATACGATAAGATTATTTCCCTCTATTCTATACGATAGGGCTTTCTCAACAAAATATCTAAATAGAATAATTGGTTTTATCCCAAGAGCTTACAATTAACCAGTTAAGCATTATACCACATCCCAGCGATTCCTTCCAGTCCCATATGGCAAAAAAGGACCCTGCCAACGGACGAATAAGCGGGGTCTTGGAAATGCACCCTGCCCTGCAAAAATGCACCCCACCTTGACCCCGTGGTGCATTGGTATCAGAATTAGAGTGCACTCCCACGAAAAACCACCGGTTTTGTATGAAATCGGTGGTTTTTGGTATTTTTGAGAGCAATTCAAAATCGGTAAAAATGGATTTGGCGCACATTTAGCGCAAAGCAATGTCGATTTTCACGAAGTGCGTGTCTTGGATTTTTGGCGACAGCGGCGTCATGTCCCGCTCCAGGGTGAAAAGCGCATCCGTCTTGTACCCAAGAGCCTCTGCCAGCTTGTCCGCAGTCTTTTGCGAGACAGTCTTCCCGTGAATTGCTGGAGCAAAAGTCGAAGCCGTTGTCCCTGTCATGCGCTGGAGCGCAGCCGCGGAGAGCTTCTTTTCCCGCATCAGATTCTGCTCCACTCTGTTCCGCCTTCTGTCAGGCCGGTGACTGCACATGAAAACAGCGCTGTGTCATGTCCTGATCGGCATACCACACCATGCTTTGGATGGACGCCAGACCTGCCTCCAAGGGCCTCGATATACTCCTTGACTTTCTCCCGGTACATCTTGAGATCGAAGGGCTGCGCTTTCGCGCTTTGAAGATACGCACCCTTATCGGAAGCCGGCGCGGCACAGCATGGTTTCGTACTCCTCAGGCGTGTTGCAGTTTGAGAGCAGGGACGTATCTGCCTCACAGGGAAGGGCTTTGACCCCGACGAGATCGAAGAGGCGTTTGACCGAGGATCGTTCGCCTCTCAGGATCTCCCCGCACAGGGGGGCCAGCGCGCGGTCGTAGACGCCGATCAGCGGCTCGATCTGGCCGTCATGCTCCAGGATCGTGATGCTTTCTCCGTGCCTCTGCATGAGCGCGAAGAGGGCGGACAGGGGGACCAGCGGCGCGTCCACACTCAGCACCAGGCACGCGTTCTCCTCCGCCGCGCACAGCCCTGCATGGATACCGCTGAGGGGTCCGCGGTGGGGCACCACGTCCGGCACATAACGTCCGCCCTCGACAGTGCCATCATAGCCGGAGAGGAGGATGTCCCGGATTCCGAGTGAGCGCAGCCGCCGCACCTGATGATCGATCATCCGGAGGCCGCCAAAGGGGAGCTCCGCCTTGCTCTGACCCATGCGGGAGCTGTAGCCCCCCGCCAGCAGAATGGCAGAAAACCCGGCGCCCAGCCGCACGAAGCGAAGCAGATACTCCGCGAGGCCTTCCGTGTCGTCCAGACCATAGACCGGACAGCCCGGCGCCTCAATGAGGCAGTCCGTCACCAGGGCGAGACGCGCAGAGGGATGGCAGACCGGTGCCTGGGACACAGCCGATCGCACGATCTCGATCTTCGGCCAGGGAGAGTCCTTAAACCCCTCCAGCAGGATCAGCTCCGCATCCGGGAACTGTGCGATCAAAAAGTATTCGTCCACCGCAGCGCGGCGCACAAGCTGAAACTTCTCCCCATCGAAGACGGCCGTGCCCACGGCGCCTGCCGTCAGGTGGCGGAAGCTGTCCGTCCCGGGCCGGTCCGGTTCAAAGCGGTGCCCATCATGCTTGACAGTTGCGACACGCAGCCCGCGCTGGGTCAGCGCCGGGAGCAGCTTTTCGATCAAACTTGTTTTCCCGGAATTCTTAATGCCCGAAACGGAAACGACACAGGCTCTCTTCTCCACGGCATTCCCTCCTTGTTTCCTCTGCATGATACCACAGCGTGGGCATGGATACAAGACGCTTCCCGAGCAAAGCTGCGCCGGTATGAGTATCCTTCCCGCGATGGTGAAAAAGGCAAAAAGCATGTTTACAAACCACGTAAGAGATGGTAGACTTCAGACGAATCCCCCATTCCGGAAAATGCTGTATACCGAGAAAGGATGATCGTCCATGCCCCCTGTCACTTCTTTTCGAAAAGCGCGGGAGCTCCTGGCCGCCGCGGTATGTCCCGTCTCAGCAGAGAGGCTCCCGCTTGCCGACTGTTCGGGCCGTATCCTGGCGGAGGCGCTTGTCGCTGCGAGCGATGTGCCTCCCTTTGACCGTTCCCCTTTTGACGGCTATATCCTGCGTGCGGCGGACAGCGCTGCCGCCTCGCAGGAGAACCCGGTGACGCTGCATATTCTGGAGGAAATACCGGCCTCCTGTGTGCCTCGCTATCCGATCACCAGGGGCACGGCCTCCAAGATTCTGACCGGCGCGCCGATCCCGGAGGGTGCGGATGCCGTGATCCCATTCGAGAAGACTACGTATACGGAGGAGAGTGTGACGCTCTTTGCTCCGCTCAAACCCGGGACGAACATTGTCCACACCGGGGAGGATATCCGCCAGGGAACACTGCTGGCCGACTGCGGGCAGCGCATTGATGCCGGGGTAATGGGCTGCCTCGCCGGGCAGAATGTGGAAACCCCGCTCGTTTTTCGGCGCCCGCGCGTCGGCATTCTCTCCACTGGCAGCGAACTGGTGGAACTGGGACACGACCTGGCCCCCGGCAAGATCCGGGACACCAACCGCTACAGTATGGCCGCAGCGGTGGCCAGACTCGGCGCGGAACCGGTGCTGTTTCACAGCGTTATGGATCAGGTCGAGCAGATCGCGGAGCTGATTGTCCAAGCCCTGGAACAGTGCGACGCACTGATCACCACGGGCGGTGTCTCGGTCGGAGATTATGATCTGACACCCGCGGCCTTGGAGACCATCGGGGCCGAAATTCTGTTCCGCAAGGTGGATCTCAAGCCCGGCATGGCCTGTGCCTACGGCCTGCGCGAGGGGAAGATGATCTGCGGTCTGTCAGGCAATCCGGCCTCCTCCATCACAAACTTCTACGCCGTCGCACTCCCGGCCTTCCGCCGTCTGTGCGGACTGCGCGACTACGAGACACACGAATTCCCTGTGACCCTGGCCGACCGCTTCGGGAAGCGCAGCCCCTCGAACCGCCTGCTGCGAGGCTTCATGGAGCTGGGCGATGGAACGGTGCGGATGCGCCTGTCCGCGGGGCAGGGAAACGTCATGATCAGCGGCCTGATCGGCTGCGATATCGCGGCAATGATCCCAGCGGGCAGCGATGCGGTCGAGGCGGGCACGGTCCTGCAGGGCTTCCTGTTGGACCGCTGAAACCAAATACCAGAACACGAGCCGGTGACGAATGTCATCGGCTCGAAGCATATTCTTTTGGCAGAGAAAGACGGGAGGCTGCGATAAACGCGGCCTCCCGTTTGGGGGGGTTATACCTGACTCTGATGAAAAGCAGACATTTTTTGCAAAAAAGCCGGGATCAGGTGGGCAGTTCCCGGAAGTCCTCTTCCAGGGCGCAGGGTTTTGCCTTGATCAGTACGTTCGGATTGGTCATGGCTGAATCCGGGAGGATCGCGATGTCGCTCACCAGGTCCGGACCGTACTTGGCGATCAGCTCGTCGCGGTCGCCGAAGTCCAGTGCGCGGCTGGGGCAGGCATCCACACAGGCGGGGTTCATGCCCTTGGCGCGCAGGCTCGCGCAGGCGTCGCACTTGCGCACGATGTTCTTCTCCTCGTCGAACTGGGGAACGCCGTAGGGGCAGATATTCATGCAGGACTTGCAGCCGATGCACATCTCGTCGTCGTGGATGACGGTTCCGTCCTCCGCCTTGTACATGGCGCCGGTCGGACAGACGGTCACACAGGCGGGATGGTCGCAGTGATTGCAGGTTGCGGCATAATTGTACATCGAGACCTTCGGGAAGGAGCCGGTCTCATAGGTCTTCGCGCGGCGCCAGATCATACCGACGTCGAGACGGTTTTTATCCTTGCAGGCCACCTGACAGGCGCGGCAGCCCACGCAGCGGGTCATATCGAAATAAAACGCGAATGCCATAATTCCTTGCCTCCTCTCTTAAAGCTCAATGATGCGCTTATCGGTGTAACAATCGTCCTCTAGCTCGAGGCCGTCGTACTTCTCGATGCGGCAGTTGATGTTGTTGTACGGTGTGACGCCGGAACCGCTGATCTCGTTGCCGAGCAGGTAGTTGTCGGCGCCGCCGTGGTCTATGCCGGTCTCCTCGTCGATGTTCTCCCATGCGCCGTGCGGGATGCTGACCACACCGGGCATCAGGCCTTCCATGACGCAGGCTTTGCGAAGCGCCTGGGCCGTCTTGGTGGTGATGAGCACCGTGTCGCCGGACTCAATTCCGAGCTCCTTCGCGTCGGAGGCGTTGATGAAGACCGGGTTGGGCCAGGTCTCACGCAGCCATGGGCAGTTGTTGAAGGTGGTGTGGGAGCGTCGCAGATAGTGGATGTTGTAGAGCAGGAACGGGAACTCGCCCTTCTCGCCGTCGATGTTCTTGTCCTTGAAGGTGGTCTCGTAGCCGCAGGTCGGAGTGATGTACTCGGGATAGGGCTTGTAGTCCCAGTCGATGAAGCCGAAGCCGTTGAAGAAGTCGGCTTTGGTCTGACTGGTGATCTCGAACTTGCCGCTGGCCGTGGCGAGAGGATTGGCCTCGGGATCATTGATAAAGGATGCGTAGCCGAGATGTCCGCAGAAGGCGTCGTCCGGCTTGCGTTCGACCTGGTAGCCGCCGTTGTCGATGAAGTCCTGCAGGGAGATGATGCCTTCCTGCGGTTCACCCTCGACACCCCAGGTGTCGATGTCTTCCTGGGTGATGGTGACAAGCGGGATGTACTCGAGCGAGGAGGACAGCGGGTTGCCGTAGGGGTCATAGCCCGCGGCTGCGCCGTCGCCGCCCTTGGTGGCGGTCTCCACGTTCACGACGGTCGCGCCTTTGACCGCGTTGAAGAACTGCTGCTCGGCGCTGATGGGATAGGCTTCCTTCGGGTCGAGTCCGAGGGCTTCCATGATCAGGCTGTCAATCTCCTGGTCGGTCTTGCTCTCATACAGAGGATCGGTGACCTTGGAGTAGCAGAACAGGAACTCACGGTTGGAGGGAGCGAGGCCGCCGGGCAGTTCCCAATAAGTGGTGACCGGGAGCACGATGTCGGAGTACTTGGCCGGGGTGTTCAGGAACTGGGCCTTGGACACGACGAAATCAACCTTGCGGTGAGCCTCGATGCCCTTCTTCATGTTGGGGCCGGAGGCGAGATAGGCGTGCTCGTCGACATTGGTGATGCAGTGAATGTCACACTCGATGTCCTGACCGGCGCCGAGACCCTCGGCTGTATAGCCGTAGTAGTCGCCGATCATGTGGTACTTACCGGTCAGCACCGCATCCCAGACCTGCGGACCGGGGATAATGCCGGGGACTCCGTTGGCAGGCACGCCGGGCAGGCCGGTACCGCCCGCCTTGACCAGCGGGTCGCCGCCGTTGGCGGAGTTGTGGGTATAGCTCAGGGCCATGCAGTTGCCGGGTTTGCCGCAGTGACCGCCCATCGCACCGATGGTCATTACGATCTGCGGGATGTTCTCCGCACCGTCGTTGCGCGCAAATGCGAAGCTGTGCAGGATCCAGACGTTGTTTTTCTTTCCCAGGGCCCGTGCGAACATCGTGATGGTCTCGACCGGAGTGCCGCAGATCTTCGATGCCCAGGCGGCGTCCTTTACGATTCCGTCGTATTTACCCTCGAGGTAGTCGCGGAAGTTCACGTCGTCCTTGAGGTTCGGGGCCTTTTCGCTCTCGGCGTCGAAGCCGACGGTATACTTCTTCAGGAAGTCCCAGTCGACGATGTCGCCCTCTTCCGCGTCCAGACGCAGCATCTCGGAGGCGACGCCCAGCAGCAGCGCCGTGTCTGTGCCGGTACGGACGGGAATCCACTCCGCGTCGAGCGCCTGTGCGGAGGCGGAGTACATCGGGTCGACGGAGATGAACTTCACGCCCGCTTCCTTCGCGCGCTGGAAGTGGATCATCGGGGTGCCGGGCGCGGACCAGGCCGGGTTCAGGGACAGGAACACGATGGTGTCCGCGTTGAGCATGTCATAGCGGTCGTTGTTGGCGCCGAAGCCGTTGCGGCTCACGCCGATGGTGGTGTTGGTGTTGAGCAGGTAGGTGCCGTAGGACGTGGAGTCCGCGACAGAAGTGTGTCCGCCGTAGAACATCAGGGGCACGTTTTCCGTGTAGGAGCCCCAGCTGCCCGTTACGAAGGCCTGATTGCCGTACTTTTCCTTGATGGTTCTGTACTGGTCAGCCACGTACTTGATCGCCTCGTCCCAGGAGATGCGCTCCCACTCGTCCTTGCCGCGGAGCTCGCCGTTGGGCTCTTCGGGAGACCAGTGTTTGCGTTTCATCGGGTACTTCAGGCGGTCCGCTCCGAAGCACTGCTGCTGCTGCACCTTGCCGCGCACGCAGCCTCTCTGCTGCGGGTAGTCGAAGGAATCGGGGTGCGTGTCATCTGTCTTCTGACGGACCACCATGCCGTCCTTGACCATGACCTTGTTCATGCAGCGTCCGCCGCAGTTGTGCCAGCAGGCGGCGGCGATCCACTTGCCGCCTTCCTCCGGATCCGTGATTGGGGTGTGCTCTACGGGGGCAGTGGTCTCAGCCAGCGCGTTCTCCCGCGGAAGCATACCGAGTCCGGCCACCGCGGCGGTGGCCGCTACGGTGCCCTTCAGGAAATCCCGGCGGCTGAATTCGGCATCCAGGATGCCATCCAGAATGTTTGCCATATTCTTCCTCCTTTTTATAGTGTCGCTGTGTCCGGTTTTTTCTTATGAAAAAGCGAAGGCGCGCTGCGGCACGGCAGGTCAGTCCTGTCGCGGACGCGGCGTTCCTTCGCATAAGGCAAGCGGCGCGGTTGCCCCCGCCGCTCATCGGTTCCTCCCGCCACGGGGGTGGAGGGGAACTCGGAACGGTTATCTTGTAATGTTATTTTACAGTACAGCAGCCCGGTTTGTCAACAACAATCGTCAGACTGTTTCCAGTACCTCGCGCAGCTCCCGCAGGCTGTCGCAGTCGCGCTTCAGGAAGGCGTCCAGCACAACGCAGAGCTGCGGATAGAGAACCTGTGTCCGGGCTTTCCGCATCCGCTCGAGAAACTTCGGGATCCAGAGCAGCAGATGCTGCGAAAGGAAGTCCTCCGAGCTCTCGAGCAGGCGGCCCAGACCGACCTCGTCTTCGTCGTGCAGATCCTCCAGCGCCCGCTCGGCGAGCCTGGCCATGAAGGCCAGCTCCAGCGCGAGGCTGTCGTCCGCGACGTGGGGATACCCCTCCGGCAGCAGGCCGAAGCCGCGGTAGATTTCACGAACCTCGAGCGTCACCGCCTGGAAGAGCATGCCGTCCTCCCCGCGGTACACAGACTCCCAGGGCGGCGCGACCAGCTTATCCGGGCCGACGAAGAGGTGCATATACTCCGTTTTCACGTCTTCAAGGAAAACCGGGTCATTCGCTTTCGTCCGTATACTCTCTAGGAAGGGACCGACACGATCCAGCGCGTCTCCTTTCTCTTCGCTGAGCAGCGCGAAGGCGTTTACGGCGGTCTCCGCACTCAGCAATGTGAGGAGCTCGGAATCCGGCTCGCGGCCGAAGGTCTTATGAAGCAGGCTGTACAGGTAGAGTCGGTTTGCGAGCAGCAGCTCGGCGGCCTCCCGTTTTTCTTTGGTCATGTTGATCTCCTTTCCCTGTGGTCTTTCCGGCACCACGGGATTTCTTATTTCTTCTTTCGCGCCGCGCAGGTCGTGCAAAGCATCGGGCCGTTTCCGGGCGGGAGAGGGACTCCGCAGCGCTCGCAGGACGCGCTCGGGACACGCACCAGCGCGAGCTGCGTCAGTCTAGGCACGCGGATCGTGCGGATTTCCCCGATCCCGTTGTGCGGGCAGACACGAAGGCACAGGGAGCATCCCGTACATTTCCACGGCGTGATATAGATGAGCCGCGCGCCGTCCTGTTCCGCGCCGATCTCGATCGCTTTCTGCGGGCAGAGTTTCTCACAGATGCCGCAGCCGTAGCAGTTCGCCGAGAATCGCGGCAGCCGGGCACCGTAGTCCGGAGGTGCCTCCTCCGGTTCGGGCGCCTCGTCGACGCGCCGCTGCTCCGCGAGTACCGTCTCGGCCAGAGCCCGGCGGTACAGCATGCCGTCCGTGTCATCTTTCGCGAGCAGGGGCAGCCGTTCCGCAGCAGCCTGATAAAGCTCTTTTGCCGCGCGCTTCTTCATGCCCCGGAACAT
>Ga0256404_1013019_pt1 | contig 10645 bp, 13 predicted proteins | sample RumenRJG_01DNA_FD_185990 | JGI IMG/M metagenome (GOLD analysis project Ga0256404, IMG submission 185990) | Bovine rumen microbial communities from Lethbridge, Alberta, Canada - RJG_01 | ecosystem: Host-associated > Mammals > Digestive system > Stomach > Rumen | place: Canada: Alberta | collected...
TTGGTTAACTGAGATGCCAATGCTATTTCCGGAGCCAAAAACAGAACATTTTTCCCGGAGTCAATAATATCTTTTATCAGTTTGAAGTAAACCTCCGTCTTGCCCGAAGCAGTCACTCCATGAAGAAGCATTGTTTCCGGAGTATTTAATTTCATTTTTATCTTTTCATAAACATTTTGCTGTTCATTTGATAATTCAAATAAATCCTCACGTTTATCAATATTCAAAATGTCTAACGGGTTTCTATAGATTTCATCATCTGAAATCTTTACACACCCCATAGTTTCAAGTTTTTTTAAAGTTGACCTTGTCGTTTTGGCAAGTTTTTCGAAAACAGTAATCGGACATCTTCCTGTCTTTTTTAAATATTCAAGAATTTCTTTCTGTCGCTTTGACGCACCTTCTATAGTAATAAATTCTATTGATTGCTCAATTTTAGAATTTTTTTCAATTAATTTTAAAGGAATTGCAGCGTTTAAAACGGTAATTAAGTCACAACAGTAATAATTTGCAACCCATTCTAAAAGTTTTAAATATTCAACGGAAAACAAAGGAGTTTCATCTGAAATTTGACTAATCTTTTTTGCCTTTATCTCTTCAGGTAAATAATCAGAAAACCCCACACAAAACGCCCTTACCAAACCTTGTCGCCCAAACGGCACTAAAAGAGCCTGACCAATTTGGATTCTATCTTGCATTTCGTCAGGTATCAAATAGCTAAAAGTCTTTACCCCAAGCCCTGTGATGTTTACAAGGCATAGGGCATATTTGTGAAAATCTTCACCCATCTACTCCGCCATAAATTCTTTTCTTGCATCTTCAATTGCTTCAGAAAGAATATCTAATTGGTCAGGAGTAAATGTTACACCCTTCTTTGTCGGCAACCAAGTTGAGCCGCCATCAGTTGTATAAAAAATTCTCATATTAAGATAGCTATTACCCTTGTATTCACTAACCGATATTTGCAATTGTTCAGTATCAGATCTTTCAATTGTTGCCAAAATTTTTGCATCTGCCATATTTGTACTCCTCATTTCCTACTACATTTTTTATAATAGCATAAAAGAATTTCTTTTTGATATAATAGGTAAAAAATCAAGGAGAAACAATTATGATAAAAGTTGCAGTATGCGGTGCACTCGGAAAAATGGGTAAAGAAGTTGTTGGGGCGGTTAACAACGCTCAAGATATGGAGCTTGCTGCTCAGATAGACATAGCAGGTGAAGGTTGTTTTAAAACTATTCAAGAAGCATTTAGCCATGCACCATTTGACATTGTAGTAGATTTTACTCAACCTAAATCAATTTTTGAAAATGCAAAATTTTGTCTTTCAAACGGAATAAAAATTGTAATCGGAACAACCGGACTTTCTGATGAAGAAATTAAGATATTAGAAAAGCTTTCTTGTGACAATTGTGCAGGATGCCTTATTGCCCCGAATTTTTCAACCGGAGCAATTTTGATGATGAAGTTTGCAAAAGAGGCCGCAAAATATTTTGACAACGCTGAAATCATAGAATTACACCATAATCAAAAAAAAGATGCTCCTTCAGGCACGGCAATCAAAACCGCACTAATGATGAGCGAGGAAAAAAACTCTTTTAAAATGAATAATTGTGAAGAAAAAGAAGTTATCCAAGGTTCAAGAGGAGGGTCATCTTATTCGGATATTCAAATCCACTCCGTAAGAATGCCTGGATATATGGCATCGCAAGAAGTCCTTTTCGGCTCAGCAGGCCAAATTTTATCAATCAGACACGATTCCGTAGACAGGAAATGTTACATGCCGGGAGTTTTGCTCGCAGTTAGACACGTTACAGAAAAGAATGATTTCATCTACGGTTTAGATAAAATTTTAATTTAATGAGCTTTTAATCCGGACAAAATATCGGTTTTGTATTCTTTTCCATCGTAATTTATACAGTCTATATCTTCATATAAAGCAAGTGCCGCACGCGAAAGGGTACTTGCTTTTTTAGTCATAATTAATTTTTGAGATTTTTTTGTAAAAATATTGCCTTCTTTGTCAAAAATTAAACCTGATGCTGATACCTCATTAGAATCATACAAATCCAAGCCCTTAATTAGCTTATCATCATATTTTGCAATTAACTCACACGATACACAATTCCCGTCTAAAATTGAAATTTCTTCGTAGTCATCCGAAAAATTCCCATTTATACAACTTTCGAAAAGCCTGTAAATATTATCTTCAACCAAATTTAAAACCATATTTGCATCGGTATCCTTAAAGAAATTTGCAACTTGCAAAGTATATATTTCACCGTCATTACCAAGAACTCCATTTATACCAAAAATACCCATATAAGGTATTCCTTCAGCCTCCTGATGTATAATTATGCGTTCAGCTATATCTTCAACTTTTGCAACACATTCCAGATTGAGTTTGTAATTGGGAGCAAAACCACCTATACCATCAGTTATAATACCCCCGATATTATCTTGCAAAAATTTTCGATTAGAACAATTTACCAACGGTAATATTTTGTAACCGTCTGTCAAGAAATAATATGAAAACTCTTCGCCATAGATATATTCTTCAATTACAATCTTTTCTACACCGCGGAAAAACAAGTCTTTAATAAAAACTCTGGCTCCTGCAACAGTTGACACGGCATAACGATCACTACTGGAGCAAGCAGAAATTATTATCGGAAAATTTATACCGTTTAAGTAGTCAATTGCAAGATTTTCTTTATCAAATACAGCAAATTTTGGAGTTTTAATCCGCATTTTATATAGTAATTTTTTGCACAACCCTTTATCAAAAATTATTTCTGCAGAGGCTCTTGAAGGTGCAAAAATTTGCTGTCCGTTTGAAACGAAATATGTCTCAATGTCCGACTTTAAAGATTTTTGGTCCGTTACAATCGTCATTGAAATATTATTTTCCAACGCAAATTCCAAAAGTTCTTTCGCGTTATCCGGTCTTATATCAACAGTATTTGCAATTCGATCAAAGGTTTTATCAACTGTCGTTATAAAAATTTGACCAATAAAATCATAAGACTTTAACTTTTGAATTAAAGCCCAATCTTTAGCACTTCCACCAACTATAAGTATATTTTTTTTTGAATTATGTTCCATCATCTATCCGTAAAAAGAAAATCCCGTGTCAGGATTTTGCGATAAAATTAACACGAGATTTTCTTAAATTATAAATTAGTCAATTCTTTTGATAATAATTCTGCCGTCAGAAGTTTGAACAAATTGCAAGTTACCTTGTTGAGTTGTTCTGTTTCTAATTTGTTCGAAAGTTTCTTGAACTTGTTCATCAGCAGCTTGCCTGCGCATTTGCTGCTTGTAGTTAATTGCACCTTCGAATTCTTGCCTTTGACGATTCAAATTCTGCATATCATGAGAGAAAGTTGTCCCTGCAGTGTTGTAAAATACTTGAGCCGGAGTTGTTACCACCGGTGCCGCATTTACACAAATCGGCAACATCATCAACACGCCTAACAATAAAATCATTTTTTTCATAAGTTTTTCTCCTTATATTTTATTTTATCTGGAATACCACATTTGCTACAGAAGTTATTTTCTTTTCAATAGTAGACGTATCACTTATACCATAATCCGAAACTTCTGTCGAATTTACCGGAGTAATTTGGAATACGCCCATTCTTACAGATTGAATTTTTCCGGTTTTGTTGTGTGTAGCTTTTAACATTGCAGCTGCTCTTGCTTTTGCATCTTTTGTTGCTTCTTCCAACAACTTAACCTTTAGATCCGAGAGCTTGGAATATGAATATTGAACCATTGAAGCATCAATATCAATTCCTTGTTCTGCAAGTGTCTGTATATTTAACGATGTATTTTTAATAATGTTCACATCATTTGATTTGACACTTATTGTTTGAGACAAATTGTAATATGCGATTTCATTTGTCATATTACCGCTTGGCCCATATTTATAAGAATTATAACCGTTTGCCGCTTTTACGTCAATATCTTCAGATTTAAAACCATTATCTTGAAGATACTTAGTTACAATCGGAATTTGTTTTACTGATTCAGACATTGCCTGACTTTTGGTCGGACGTCTTACGTTTAGAATCAAATCCATAGACCCTGAATCCGATTGAACTATTTCGTAAGCAGATCCTGTTACGCTAATTGAATCCTTGGACATCGAACGGGTTACAGAATGAACTGCAATAATTAAACCTAATGCAAGTATCAAACCAAGTGATATCAATTGAAATTTTTCTAATTCTTTAAACATTTTTTTCCCCTTTTCTACTGATAAACAAATTATATATAACAATTATTAAAAAATCAATCCGACATTTAGAATTTAAGATAATATTTCTTAAAGTATTTGCAAAAAATATTTGTCAGGGTAATATAGAACTAATAGATTGAATTTATAAAAGGTGATTAAAATGGACAAACAAAAGATAGCTGTTATTGGTGCAGGGTGTTGGGGACGTAACATTGTAAGAAACTTTTACAATCTTAATGTTTTGGACACTGTTTGCGATATGGATGAAGAAAATCTTAACAAAGTACGTGAACAATACGAAGGCGTTAAAACAACAAAAGATTTTAACGATATTATCAGTAATCCGGAAATAACAGGTGTTGCAGTTGTAACTCCAAGTCATACACATTACAAAATTGTAAAAGCCATGCTTGAAGCCGGAAAAAATGTTTATGTTGAAAAACCTATTTCTACCGTTGCTCAAGAAGCAAGAGATTTGATGGAATTGGCTAATTCAAAAGGACTTGTCTTGATGGTTGGCCATTTATTGTTATATCATCCTGCCGTAAACAGACTTAAAATGTTTATTGAAGAAGGAGCTTTGGGCGAGGTAGTTTACGCACAAAGCGACAGGTTAAATGTAAATTATTTTAAAAATGACAGAAGCGTTATGTGGGATTTGGCACCGCACGATTTATCAATGATAAGTTACGTAACAGGGAAAATGCCTGTCCGAGTAATTTCTGCAGTCGGTTGTTCATCGGAAAGAAACGACATTATGGACATAACTCACTTGACTGTTGAGTTCGAAGGCGGAATGATTGGTCAAATTTCAGATAGCTGGATTACTCCGAGAAAACACGTTCAATTGCTGGTAAGAGGGACAAAGGCTACCGCAATTTTAGATGACACTGTTCAAGAAAATAAACTGGTTATTTTTGATAACTTTGTAAAAGATGCAACTCAAAACATTGCATCTGATTACCTGGAAATAGAACCTTTAAAACTTGAATGTCAACATTTTGTTTCTTGCTGTGAAAGTGGCAAAAAAGCCCGTTCTGATGGAGATAATGGGTTCATGGTAACATCAACACTTGAACAGGCTGAAAAAGTTATGCTTGGAGAACGTGCCAAAAAACTTGACAAAATTGATTTTGCAACTTCAAGAATGAAGGGGTAAACGTAAAAGGTAAAAAAGTAAGAGGACAAGAAAAAAATGGCTAATTTTATATCAATATTCAGAATATTTATAATGTTTTTTGCAGTATATTTAATTATGGCATTTCAACATAGCCAAGCGGCCTACATTTGGGCGCTTGTTTTAACAATAGTGGCATTTGCACTTGACGGTGTTGACGGTTGGGTTGCAAGAAAATTTCATGAAGAATCAAAATTCGGTGCTCTCTTAGATATCATGGGCGACAGAATCGTTGAAAACACTTACTGGATTTTGTTTGCAGTAATGGGATGGTTATCAATATTGTTTCCACTTATTGCAATAACAAGAGGCTTTGTAACTGACACGATAAGAAGTGCAGCAATGGAAAAGGGTATGACTCCGTTTGGTAAAGACACCATGCAAAAAAGTGAAATTGCAAAATTTATTTGTGGCTCAAAATTCATGCGAATCAGCTATGCTGTCGCAAAAGTTGTAGCATTTGTGCTAATTATAACGGCAAGAATCCCGGAAATACCTTATGGAGTACTGATTGGTAAAATAGGATATTGGGCAGCAGTTGCAGCAATCGTATTCTGTGTGGTTCGTGGACTTCCGGTTATTATGGAATCTAAATTTTTATTTGAGAAAGAATAGCCAAAATTATTTTATCCGAACAAATTTTGATTTTCGAATATCGTATGTGTAAAAATTTCCGTCTTTTGCATATACACCATCAGCATTTGTAAAATTATATTTTTGAATATTTGCTTGGACCATTTCGTTATTTATTCCGCTTGAAGGAATAAATTTAATGCCCGGAAGTAATATAAATTTATTTTTGGCAGGATTGTAAACGTAATGTTTCTGATTTTTATAGGCACCGTTGTCATCAACTACCTGGCAATAAACACAATAAGCAAAAGTCTTTCTTAATCCTAAATCTTTCGCAAGCCTAACAACTTTGTCATCATCACATTTTGCAAGTGGAATAATTTCAGACGGCGAAGAAAATTTACTTTTTTTGGTAGGTATTTCTTTTGCATTCAACACCTCATTAAAACTCTTTTGAATGCTATCTGAAAAATGTTTATATTCCTGATTGCGTTGATTATTATTTTGTCCTGCATGTGCAGATACAAAAATAAATAAACATATTAATAATGCAACGATTGCAACTTGTATCGGATGTAATAATTTCATATAAATATTCCTTTTTATTGATGATTTTTATAGTAGCAATACATTTTTTATTAGTCAATTAAAATATGAAGATATATTTAATTGTAAATTTTTGTAAAAGTGGCTGAAAACCGTTTGACAAGGGGTTCTTGGGGGGGGGGATAATAGAATTGCAAATTCAAGCTTACTTATGAGGTTTTATAATATGAACAAAAAAATATTTCAAGATGGCTTTACTTTGGCAGAAGTTCTTATCACCCTCGGCATCATTGGCGTTGTTGCAGCGATGACCTTGCCAACGCTAATTGGTAAATATCAAATGAAATCTTTTGAGGTAGCATTTAAAAAACAATATGCTGTTTTGCAAGATACGTTTAATTATTTAAATTTGGAAGAAGGTCTTACAAAATGCTATGTTTATCTCGTACCCCAAAATGGCGATATACCTTCCCATTACGCATTTGAATATTCCGAATGCTCAACATTACAAGAGGAACTTGTGAATAAACTAAATTTGCAAGAGATAGAATATTTTCACAAATATGCAAAACAAAGCGATGTTTTAACAAATGGAGGTGCAATGGTAAATGGTTCGGTAACTCACGATTTTTCTTCGCCTGTTAAAGCTTATTTGAGCAAAGATGGAGCAATTTATATTTTAGGACCAAACCAAGGCGGCAACATGATAGACAGGAATAGAAGTTCTTATATCGTATTAGACGTAAATGGCTCAAAAAAGCCTAACAAATGGGGGTATGATGTTTTTTGGCTAACAATTGTATTGAAGAACAATAAAATAATGTTAACAGACGAATTGGCATCACTAATTGAAAAGGGTGGCAGATTTCCAAGAGATATTCTTAGAAATCAAAACAACGACCCAAATAAACCAGTAACGTTCTATTGGAAATAAGTATCCATAATTTATGTATGCTTTTTAAAAATAACACCGGATATTTTATATACAGTTTTCTAATGCTTGAATAACAACGCCATCCCACTTTTGGCCGATTTCTTCGCGCATAATTTTTATGGCATCATCTTTTGCCATCGCTTTACGATAAGGTCTGTCTGACGTCATAGCACAATAAGCATCCGCCACCGCAATAATTCTTGAACCAAGCGGTATAGATTGTCCACCTAAACCGGCAGGAAGACCTTTTCCGTCGTAACGCTCTGTTTTATATGTAATATAAGGAACAACTTCTGACAAGAAATTAATGTTCATCAAAACTTGTACCCCAATATTTGACTGCTGCTGAATTTTGGCCAAGTCTTCAGGTGAAAGCTTGCCATTAGTAGCAAAAAGTCTTTCCGGAACAGAAATTTTCCCGATATTTTGAAGTAATCCTGCATAATATATCAAATCTGTAGTTTTTTCATTTAACTCTAATTGACGACAAATTTTTCGAGCCAACTCCGCCGTATTTTTTGAATGCGAAACCGTATACTGACCCTTTGCATCAACAGATTGAGCAAGATTTTCCACAAATAATTGCTGAAAATCACACAAATCACCAATTAAACCTGTCAATTCAGCACGAACATGTTTAAGTTCGTCTGTAAAAACTCCGGAATCCTCTATAAGCAGATTCGCTTCATCAATTTGTCGCTGCAATTGCATGGATGTACCAAGTAAATTAGCTATACTTTGAATTAATTCTACAAACTCAACTGCTAAATCATCCGCTACAACCTCTATTACACCGGCAATTGTAACATTACTGTGCATAGGTATCGCTATTACCCCATCTTTTTTTACTATATCTCGTTCATTATAGGCTGATGCAACTGCACTTGATGAATCCACATCATAATATTTTGCCCCTTCGACCGCTGCAAAACCCGCTAAGATAAGGTCATTTTCCTTATTATCACTTTTTGTGAATTCATAAGATAGATATATTCTGCAATTTTCTACCTCAACCATCTGGCAAATACTTTTTGCAATAGAATTATAAATAACTTGTTCTTCCTTTGAATCAAAAGTTAAAACACACAAAGTATTCTTTAAGGAATATATCGATACCAATTCTTTTAATTGATTTATTAAACTCTCTTTTTTATCTTTTTCACTTTTACCTATTTTTTTGGCCAATTCTTTTGATATTAAATTTTCTGAGATAAAATCTCCCAAATTTAGGGCAAAAATTTCTTCCATAGGATCAGAATCTACAAGGGATTCTGTTTTTGAAAATAATGAAATACCGTTCTTCTCTTCTTTCTTCATCTACTACTGTCCTTAAATATATAGTACCCTATTTCATATATCGGACAAAATTTTAAAAACTTTAGATAAATTTCAAAATATTTTTCAAAATATCCTTCATTTGGAGGAGATGCCTGAATTTAAAAAACTAATCAATAATTTTATTTAAGTAAGCAATATAAACAGCATTAATTCTATTTTTTGCACCTAATTTTCTGATAAATGCACTAACATACAATTTTACACTTGAAATGCTCATGCCCAACTGTTTTGCAATTTCTTTATTAGTCATGCCTACTTTCACCAAATTCAAAACCCTAATTTCTTTTGTTGATAACTTTTCCATATATTTTCCTTTTCTTAACTTACTTAATCATTATACATTCATAATAATTCCTGTCCAGTATAATTATTAAAAATTTACAATTTGCTTAATACCGCATAAATAGGGTATTCTGACAATTATAGCATCGTTTATAAAAACAAAAAATTAGGCACACGGGCTATTTTTTATTTATTGATATAGAACTATTATTAAGTATTATTTCAATTTTATTGATTATATAAACAATAATTAGAGTCATGAATCAATTTATAATACAAATTTAATAAGAATTGTCAATATCATCAATAATTAGTAAAATTTCAATAAAGAGGCATTATGACTGCAAAAGAATATGTTAAGATTTTATTGGCAAAAGAAAATATAACCCTTAAAGAATTGGCACAGCTTGCAACAGAGGCCGGAAGTAAAAAATATACACTTGACGGATTATCGCATAAAATGCGACTCGGAACCTTGAGATTTGAAGATTTCGAACTATTTGCAAGATTACTGGGGTACGATATTATTTTGCAGCGTCAACAAGGCGGATAAATTCTTTCTTTGTGTATAAAAAAGGATTGAGGCAAAACTCAATCCTTTTCTTTAGCTAATCTTATATATCAACTATTGTCCGTTATAGCCCTTGTATTGGTGGAATCCACCAAAATCATAATAAGATTTCATATCCGGAGCTTGGTATTTGTTGCGTCTGAACCAACCGCGCTTACCTTTAGTTGAATTTGCTGTAGCATTTTGCACATTAGTTGCGGAAACACCTTGAATATAACCTGAACTATGCATTCTTTCAACTGCTTCACGTTCAGCTCTGTAGGTATCACCATCAAGATTTGCAGCAATAGACAACGTTGTAGACACTGCAAGAAGAGTTAAAACTGATAATAATTTTTTCATTTGTATTCTCCTGTATATTTACTGTTTATTTATTTGCACTTACATTATAGCATATTATCATCAATTAATAAATAGCAAGCAATTTTTTTTTTGCTATTGTATAATTTTTTGTAACAAAGCTTAAAGGAACATGGATATGGAAAAGAATTTAAATCGAATTAAGGATACCTTACTAAACCATGGGGTTATCACATTTGTGACGGATACAGTTTGGGGATTAGGATGCTTACCGAATGATGAAACTGCGGTAAAGAAAATTTATGAGATAAAAAAAAGAGAAGCTCAAAAGCCTTTAATTTTAATGTCGAATGAAGTTTACAATTTGTTAGAATTTGTAAAACAACCCATGCCAAAAATGGCGCACAAACTTATCAAACAATATTTTCCAGGCGCATTAACTGTTGTTTTAGAAAAGAGCGACAGAACTCCTGATTTTGTAACTTCAGCAATGAGCACTGTCGGAATTCGAGTTCCGAATAATAAAATTTTCAAAAATATATGTGAAATTATTCCCGGCCACGTACTTGCGACCACAAGCGCTAATCTTTCACATCAACCTTCTGCCAAAAGTTATGCTCAAGCCTTTGAAAATATGAACGGCTTAGCAGATTTAATAATCGAAGATTACGGCGAAAC
>Ga0256404_1013021_pt1 | contig 10643 bp, 6 predicted proteins | sample RumenRJG_01DNA_FD_185990 | JGI IMG/M metagenome (GOLD analysis project Ga0256404, IMG submission 185990) | Bovine rumen microbial communities from Lethbridge, Alberta, Canada - RJG_01 | ecosystem: Host-associated > Mammals > Digestive system > Stomach > Rumen | place: Canada: Alberta | collected...
GAGGAAGAGGAAGAAGAGGTCCCCAGGCTTAAGCGCCGGGTAAGTGACAGTACGCTAAGTGAGCGGCAGAGCCGGGCCCGTTCGAGAAGAGGCACCACAGCCCGATCCTCGAGGCGCCGGCAGCAAAGCACATCGGATGACGAACCCCGCGTGCTTGGCGTAAGAAGGGCATTTTCCGCCGAATATAAGCGTGAGACCTTCGGACAGCTCGCTGTGGTCCTGCTGGTCACATTGCTTCCGATCCTTTTAAGCTCGACCGTATATAACATCAGCACCGTGCTCGATGACTTTCTCTTCAGCCGCATGATGGGCCGCGTAGGTCTCGCGGGATCCGTCGTATTTCTGTGGGGCGTGTTCGGAGAGTACCGGATCCTGTTCAATATCCCGGTTGCGATGGCAAACTCCTTAAGCTCTTCCGTGATCCCGTCCCTGACCAACGCAGTCGCATCCCGCGATAAGCGTCTTGTCGTACAGAAGATCAAGCTCAGCCAGCAGTTTGTCATGATCATTTCCATGCCGGCTGCAGTCGGCCTGTTCGTACTTGCAGAACCGGTATGCGATCTGCTGTTTGCCCGGCAGGACAACACCGTCCTGATCGAAGTGCTGCGCCGCGGCGCTCTCCCGATCGTACTGTTTTCCCTGTCTACGATCACGAACGGAGTGCTCCAGGGTATGGGCTACCTTTCCGAGCCCCTGCGCAATGCCGTGATCGCACTGGTCATCCATGTCGGCGCCCTCATCGGCTTTATGCACTTTTCGCCCGATATCAATGCCGTCATTTATGCAAATGCGGTATTTGCCCTCGTCGTATGCATTCTCAACGCCTTCTGTATGCATGCGCATGCCGATTACTCCCTGAACAAGTGGAAGACCTTCGGAGTCCCCATGCTTTCCTCCTGCATCATGGGTGCCGTCGTATTCTTCGGCTACCATCTGCTGATGGGCTATCTCCCTGCGGGACTTACGGAACGCAAGACCGGTCTCGGTCTGGTCATCGCGATCTGCATCCTGCTGGCGCTGATCGTGTACTTCCCGATGCTCGTGGTATTCCGTGCATTCAACAAGGAAGAGCTTCTGGAAATGCCCATGGGCCTGAGGCTGTATCGGATCCTGCACAGGCTGGGAATGCTGTAATGAATGAATAAGCAAAGACAGGTCATCGTCATTGGCGCCGGAGCATCCGGTCTCATGGCAGCAATCACAGCTGCGGAGCATGGGGCCGGTGTTCTTGTGCTTGAACATATGGATTCTGCCGGCAAAAAGCTGCTCCTCACCGGAAAGGGACGCTGCAATTACACCAACACCGACGTAAGTCCGAAGCATTATCATTCTTTTGAGCGTTACCTTGCAGGATCAGATGCCGGGAATGCGCCTTCAAAGTTCATCGAAGCGGTGCTTTCGGAGTTTGATCATCCTGCCTGCCTTGCGTTTTTTAGGGAGCTTGGGATCGAGCCCATGATCCGCCATTACCGTTTTGATGACACCGGCTATGTTTATCCTGAGGAAGGCGGCGCCGTAAGAGTGCTGGAAGCGCTTATGAGGAGAGCGGCCCTGCTCGGTGTAAGGTTTCTGTACGGTGTACGGATCAGCACCGCAGTCCGGGCTGATGACGGAGATTTTACTGTGAGCTGGCACCGGTCCGTTCACGGCCACACGGCAGAAGAACGGGAGAGATGTGACGCACTGATCATTGCTGCAGGTTCCAATGCCTATCCGGATACCGGTTCTGACAGCTCGGTCTATTCCTTACTTAAGGAGCTGGGTCTTTCCACAGATCATACCGGTTTCCTGCCCGCGCTCTGTGCTCTGTATTCCAAAGATCCGCTGCTTTCAGAATGGAAGGGACAGCGGGCGGAAGGAACGGTCTCGCTCCTGATCGACGGCAGGGAAACGTCCCGGAAGGAACGAGGCGAGATCCAGTTCAATGAGCACAGCATCTCCGGGATCCCGGTCATGCAGCTTTCCGGACTGGCCTCCTCCTGCTTAAAAAACGGACGAAATACGGAGCTTCTGGTACAGATCCCTGATGCAGACGGCGAACATCTTCTGATGGATCATGTTTTCCCGATCCACAGGACCGCCGGATTTGAACGGGCACAGTGCTGTACCGGCGGGATCCGGCTTGGCGCTGTGGATCCACTCAGTATGGAATCCAGGCACGTCCGCGATGTTTACTTCTGCGGAGAGATCCTCGATGTTGACGGGGACTGCGGCGGATACAATCTTCACTTTGCATGGGCGAGCGGAAGGCTCGCGGGCAGGTGCGCTGCGGATCCGGTCCGTGAACGGTTTTAAGAAATTACGCTCACAAAGATAGCAAAAGCACTTTGGAATGAACGCCCGCTATGTCTGCTGCATTCCAAAGTGCCGCAAAATTTTGATTCAGAAAATAAGCCATGATCAGGATCAGTCAGATAAAAATACCGATATTTGAGATCTGCCCCGGTGGGGCCTCAGACACGGACCCCGATACCGGAGGCTGGAAGCCTGCCGCAAAGGAACGCGAAGCCGCGCTTCTTAAGAGCCGCTGCGCTTCCTTGCTCAGATGCCGTGAAAAGGATATCCGGAAGCTTCGGATCCTCCGCCGTTCCGTGGACGCACGAGACCAGGAGGAGATCCTGTTTGTCTATACTGTAAATGTCCGGCTCCATGACAGTGTGACGGGTCCGGATTCCGGGACAGAGCTAAAGTACATTCTGTCCTTAAGGAACCGGAACATTACCCAGGAGACAAAACAGCCGTTTTTCGTGCCGAAAAACGATGTCGATCCTTCCGGCATTCTGCCGCCCGTAGTCATCGGATCCGGTCCCTGCGGCCTGTTTGCGGCCCTGACCCTTTGTGAAGCAGGGCTCAAGCCGGTCATCCTGGAACGCGGAGGCCCGGTTGAGGAAAGGACGCGCTTTACAGAGCTGTTTTTCGAATCCGGAAAGCTCGACCCCGACTGCAATATTCAGTTCGGCGAGGGCGGTGCCGGGACTTACTCTGACGGAAAGCTCAATACCTCCATCAAGGACCGGGGCGGTTTTATCGAGTATGTTCTTCGCACCTTTGTCCGCTTCGGAGCAGAGGAGAGCATCCTCTGGGACCAGAAGCCGCATATCGGCACGGACGTCCTCAGCGAGATCATACAGAATATCCGCAAATACATTGAGTCAAACGGCGGGCGCTACATCTTTCACGCCCGTTTTGACGGGCTGGAAACCTGTCCGGCTGACGTCAGAGAAAAGCACAGGCTGAAAGCTGTGCGCTACACGGATACAAGAACAGGGCTTTCGCACCGCCTTTCCTGTGATCATGCGGTTCTTGCCATCGGGCACAGTGCACGTGATACCTATCAGGTCCTGAAGGACGCAGGGATCATGATGGAACCCAAGGCGTTTGCGGTGGGAGTACGGATCCAGCATCCGCAGAAGCTGATCGATGCAGCGCTCTACGGAAGCGAACGCCTTTCAGACAAGGAGGCAGTACTCGGGCCTTCTCCCTATAAGCTCACACATCAGGCTGCAAACGGCCGCAGTGTCTACAGCTTCTGCATGTGCCCCGGCGGGCATGTGGTCAACAGTTCTTCTGAGAACGGAAGGCTCTGCGTCAACGGCATGAGTTATCACAGAAGGGACAGCGGTACGGCCAATTCCGCACTGATCGTAAGCATAACACCGGAGGATTTTGCAGCTGACGGACATGGCCCGGATGATCCGCTTGCCGGCATTCAGTTCCAGAGGCGCCTCGAAGAAGCGGCATACAATGCAGCCGATGGCGCGATCCCCTGTGAGACCTGGGATGAGTTTCAAAGAGGTGATAAAAGTCCTGCAGCCTATCCCCAAAGCACAGAGGGCTTTTGGGCTGATTTTACTCCGCAGTTTAAGGGCTATGCCGCAGCGGCTGATGTACGCGGCCTGCTGCCCGGCTATGTTTCGGAAGCTCTCGAAGACGGCATGAGGGCTTTTGGAAAAAGCATCCCCGGATATGATCATCCCGACGCGATCGTAGCCGGCATCGAGGCACGCACCTCGAGCCCCTTAAGGATCCTTCGCGATGAGCTTCGAAATGCCTTCGTGACGGAGTCAGATGAAGCTTCGGCGGTGCTGTTCGGTCTTCATCCCGCAGGAGAAGGCGCAGGATACGCCGGAGGCATCACCTCCGCTGCCATTGACGGGATCCGTACCGCGCTCAGCGTGCTCGAACAGCTGCATGGCCGGAACGCATAAGCCGGTTTCTGGGTGCCTTGCACCTAAAAAAGCAGGAGACCATATAATACATGCCCATATGCCGGGCAGCTCATAAAATGTATCACGAGGAAATATCTATGCAGTTTGTTACACAGGAAGATCTGGACAGGATCAACGAGCTTTATCACAAATCCAAGACTGCGGCAGGACTTACAGCTGCCGAAAAATCCGAGCAGACAGCACTCCGGCAGAAATATATTGCCGCCGTCCGATCTTCACTCAGAAGCAACCTTGACCGGATCGATATCAGGGAAGAGGACGGATCCGTCACCAACCTCGGGGAAAAGTACAACCCGGAGGGCCTTGACTGAAAGACCCTTACTTATCAACAGACATCTGACTCACACAGGAGAGTATATGGCGAAAATGAACTATGATGCGGTGATCTTCGATGTCGACGGCACGCTCTGGGATGCCACAAAAACCATGGCGGACGCTTATTCCGCGGCATCTGAAGAAGCTGCCCGAAAATTCAGGGCACTCGGCATCCCGATGGATCCGAAGCAGTTTTCAGCCGCGCAGATTCGCGCCGAACTCGGTCAGCCCACGATCGAGATCTTCCGGCATCTGTATCCGGAGCTTGAAGAGCTTTTTACGGATCCGACGAAGGCCGAAAAGGCAAGACAGGAGATCCTGGATCTTTCCATCGTCTATGAATATGATTATCTGCGCCGTTACGGAGCGAAGCTTTATGACGGTCTTTCGGAAACCCTTACGGCGCTTCATGAGAAATATCCTCTGTTTATCGTTTCCAACTGCGAAAAGGGCTACATTGAACTCTTTACCGGTTTTTCGAAGACCGGTCCGCTCTTTGCTGACTGGCTCTGCTACGGGGACACCCTGAAGGAAAAAGACCAGACGATCCGTATACTCATGGAGCGGCACGGCCTTCAGAACCCGGTTTATGTCGGTGATATTGAAAAGGACGCATTAAGCTCAAAGCGCGCCGGCGTGGGATTTTTCTGGGCTTCCTACGGCTTCGGAAATGTTCCCCCGGATCTTTATGATGAAAAGCTTCATGCATTTACGGATCTGAAAAGTCTGCTTTGCTGATCATTCCCGCGGGCGGCAGTATTCAGAGCCTTGTCCGCACCCGGAAGCTGATCAGTTTCCACCTGAAAGCCGCTCAGATTCAGGGGTGCCAAACGGCTGCACAAAAAGAACGATGATGAATACCAATTCCGAAAAATATATCAATGACGGCGTGCTCTCCGGGGCTCCTTTCGGAGAGCCGGAGCGCCAGCTCTACTTTATCTCACAGCTTTCGCACTATTTCGGCGAGGCTTTCTCTGACGCGGAGGGCAGCCTGAAAAGCACGCCTTTGGCATCGGTCGTTACCTTCGGCTGCCAGATGAATGCCCGGGACTCTGAAAAGCTCACCGGCATCCTGCAGGAGATCGGTTTTTCCATGACCGAAGACGAACTGCATGCGGATTTTGTGATCTTCAACACCTGCACGGTGCGGGAAAATGCCAACGAGCATCTCTACGGCAGGCTCGGGCGCCTCAAGGGCGCAAAGAAGGAGGACCCGGACCGGATCATCGCCGTCTGCGGCTGCATGATGCAGGAGAGCGACGAGGTCGAAAAGCTCCGGGTCAAGTATCCTTATATCGACCTGGTTTTCGGCACGCACAATCTATACAAGTTCCCGGAGCTTCTGTTCCTGCTGCTTCGAAAGCGTGCCGGCTTTGCCGACAGCCTGGAGGAGTCCAGTGCGGGAAATGATGTTCTGGTAGATTCATCGAAGGATGCGGAACGCTACGAAAAGCTCCTCCGATACGGCTCCGGACCGTCCGTAACCGGTGAAGTGAAAGCGTCTTCCTCCGGAAAGCGTTCCTCCAATGAAAAGGATCTTGAAAAACTCCGCCGCCGTCCGCTGATCTCAGTCTGGAAGGACAGCAGCGACATCGTGGAGGACCTTCCGCAGCAGCGGAAATACCCCTTTAAGCAGGGCGTCAATATCATGTTCGGCTGCAACAATTTCTGTTCCTACTGCATCGTGCCTTTTGTACGCGGCAGGGAAAAAAGCCGTGCACCGCAGGAGATCCTTGAAGAGATCAGGCGCGCCGGAGACGACGGCGTAAAGGAGATCATGCTGCTCGGACAGAACGTGAATTCCTATAAGGGAGAGAGCGAAAGCGGCATTTTAAGCTTTCCCGAGCTTCTTTCGAGGGCGGACCGCCTGGCTTCCGAAAGCGGCATTGAAAGGATCCGCTTCATGACTTCCCACCCGAAGGATCTGTCCGATGAGCTGATCGATGTAATGGCTTCCTCGCAGCATGTATGCCATCAGTTCCACCTGCCCCTGCAGTCCGGATCGACTCCCGTTTTAAAGCGGATGAACCGCCGCTATGACAAGGAGCGTTTCTTAGACCGCGCGGAACGCCTCAAAGCCGCGATGCCGGATATTTCCATCAGCACTGATATCATCGTCGGCTTCCCCGGAGAGACGGAAGAGGACTTTCTGGAGACCCTGGACGTTGTCCGAAGGGTCCGCTTTGACGCAGCATTTACCTTTATCTACAGCAAGCGGGAGGGTACACCGGCAGCTTCCTATGAGGATCAGGTGGACCCTGCAAAAGTAAAGGACCGCTTTGACAGGCTGCTGCAGCTTCAGAACCGGATCGCTGCCGAAAACCTCGATAAGCTGCTGGGATCCGCAGGCTCCGTTCTTTTCGAAGAGGTCAGTGAATATGATCCCCTGATGATCTCCGGAAAGCTGGAAAACGGCACGACCGTACATGTTCCGGCCGAGCTTTCCATGCAGCCGAAGCTGATCGGCACGATCCGGAAGGTAATGCTGAACGAGGCGCACGGGTTTTACTATACCGGAAGCCTGATCGGATGAACCGGTAATCGCGCTTCTTGCCATTCGATCCGGCAGCTGCAAAACAAAAAAGACAGGGATCACTTACGTCCGGCAGCCAGCCGGTCACAATCTGGAGGGAATCTTGGCCACTCAGAAAATGTCGCCCATGATGGCGCAGTACCTGGAAACAAAAAAAGAATATCCTGACTGTGTCCTTTTTTACAGGATCGGCGATTTTTACGAAATGTTCTTTGATGACGCGAAGATCGGCGCCGAAGAGCTGGATCTGGTGCTCACCGGAAAGGACTGCGGGCTGGAAGAGCGCGCTCCCATGTGCGGGATCCCGTTCCATGCCGCAGACAATTACATTGCACGTCTCGTCAAAAAAGGCTACAAGGTGGCGATCGGAGAGCAGGTAGAGGATCCGAAGCTGGCCAAAGGCCTCGTGAAGCGGTCCGTGATCCGGGTCGTCACGCCCGGCACGCTGACCGAAAATGAAGCCCTCGACGACAGCCGCAATAATTACCTTATGTGCATCGCCTATATCTGCGGCGTTTTTGGCGTATCCGCCATCGATGTGAGCACCGGAGACTACTATGTGACGCAGGTCGCCGAGCTCAAGGATCTTTATGACGAGATCAACCGCTTCATGCCCTCCGAGATCATCTGCAACGCGGACCTTTTTTTAAGCGGTGCGGATATGGATATGATCCGGAACCGGTGGAATGTGACCCCCTCCGAATCCCCGGCCGCTTATTTTGACGAAGAACGGGCCTTAAAGCTCCTCGAGGAGCATTTCCATGCAAATGCGGCCGGCCTCGGTCTTTCAGACCTGTTTGCGGGCACCATCGCCGCTGGCGCAGTCCTCCGTTATGTCTACGATACCCAGTTTTCCTCCGCGGAATATATCACCTCGATCCGGCCCTACAGCACCTCCGAGTACATGGTGATCGACACCGCGACCATGCGCAACTTAGAGCTCCTCGAATCCATGCGGGATAAGGACAGAAAGGGCACGCTGCTCTGGGTGCTCGACAAGACAAAGACCGCGATGGGCTCGAGATATTTACGAACCGTGATCTCACAGCCGCTCCTTAAAAAAGAGCAGATCGAAGAGCGGCAGGAAGCGATCCGTGACCTGAACGAGCGCTTTATCGACAGAGAAGAGATCATGGAATATCTGCGTCCGGTCTATGACTTGGAGCGCCTGCTCGCAAAATTCAGCACGAGGAGAGCGAACGCCCTCGATCTTCTGGCCTTCCGCCAGTCCGTAAGCATGCTTTCCGCAGTCAAAAACCTGATCTCCACCTTTGAATCGGGCCTCCTGAAACGGCTTTGTGAAGAGCTCGACCCGCTCGCAGATCTTAACGCGCTTCTGGAAATGTCCATCGATCCGGAGGCTCCCGTTTCCGTCCGGGACGGCGGGATCATCCTGAGCGGTTATAACGAAGATGTTGACCGTCTCCGCGCCTCCAAGACAGAGGGACGGCGCTGGCTTCTGGATCTGGAAAACGAGGAGCGGGAGAAGACCGGCATCCGGTCTCTTAAGATCAAATACAATAAGAACTTCGGTTACTGCATTGAGGTGACCAACACCTTCAAGTCCCAGGTGCCGGATTATTTCCTCAGAAAGCAGACCCTGACAACGGGAGAACGCTATACGACAGAGCGTCTCGAAGAACTTTCCTCGGACATTCTCGGCGCGGATGAGAAGCTGAAAAGCCTGGAATATGACCTCTTTCTCGAGATCGAGGACCGGGTTGCCGCAGAGGCCGGCAGGATCCAGGCGACCGCCAAGGCCATTGCGTATCTCGATGTTCTCTGTTCCCTGTCCGCGGTTGCCATGCGGAACCGCTATGTCTGCCCGAAGATCAACGAACAGGGACGGATCGACATTAAGGACGGGCGCCACCCGGTCGTCGAGCTGATGCTCAAAGACGGCGCCTTCATTGCCAACGACACCCTGCTGACCGGAGGATCTGACAGGATCGCCATCATCACGGGTCCCAACATGGCCGGAAAATCAACCTACATGCGTCAGGTCGCCCTGATTACCCTGATGGCGCAGATCGGCTCCTTTGTGCCTGCCCGCAGCGCGGACATCTGCATCTGTGACAGGATCTTCACCCGTGTGGGCGCATCGGATGACCTCGCGAGCGGACAGTCCACCTTCATGGTGGAAATGACGGAGGTGGCCAACATCCTCCGGAACGCGACTTCAAAGAGTCTTCTGATCCTGGATGAGATCGGGCGCGGCACCTCGACCTATGACGGCCTCTCGATCGCCTGGGCCGTCGTGGAGTATATCAGCGATAAAAAGAAGCTCGGTGCCAAAGCCCTGTTTGCCACACATTACCACGAGCTTACCGAACTCGAGGGCAAGATCAAAGGTGTACATAACTACTGTATCGCCGTCAAGGAAAACGCGGACGATCTGATCTTCCTTCGGAAGATCGTGCCGGGCGGAGCAGACAAGTCCTACGGTATCGCCGTGGCAAAGCTCGCCGGCGTGCCGGGCGAGGTGACGGAGCGTGCCAACGAGATCGCAGAGCAGCTCTCGCTCTCCGACATCACAAAGGCAGCAGCCAGGATCGAAGCGCCTTCTGAAACGCAGGAAGCAAAGAGCAGCCTCACCGTTTCTTCCGGCGAGGCAGGCATACAGAACCGTCGTCAGAAGGAGGTCATCGCAAAGATTCGCGAGCTTGACCTTACGAATCTCACGCCCATGGAAGCCTTCTTTCTGCTTAACGACCTGCAGGGGAAACTGAAAGACAAAGGCAATTAAGAGGAGGCGGACCTTTGTGTCCGCTGATCCGTAATCTGCATATAACGCCATGATCCATATACTGAGCAAAGAAACAATTGATAAGATCGCCGCCGGTGAGGTTGCCGAGCGCCCGCAGAGCGTCGTGAAGGAGCTTCTCGACAATGCCATCGACGCCGGGGCGGACGCGATCAGCGTAGAGCTCAAGGGCGGCGGACTGGAGCTGATCCGTGTAACTGACAACGGCTGCGGCATTCCGAAGGAGGATGTGCCCGCTGCCTTCATCCGTCATGCCACTTCCAAGCTGATGACCGCAGAGGACATTGAACATATCCGCACCATGGGCTTCCGCGGCGAGGCGCTGGCATCGATCGCCGCAGTCTCTGACGTGGAGCTGATCACACGCACGGAAAATGACCTGACCGGGATCCTCTACAATATCCATGAGGGCATGGAGAGGACAAAGCGAGAGATCGGAGCCCCTGTCGGAACGACCGTGGTCGTCAGAGATTTCCTTCTGAATGTCCCCGTCCGGAGGCAGTTTTTGAAATCGTCCGCGGTGGAAAATTCCTATATGGTCGATACGGTGGAAAAGGCCGCGCTGTCCCATACCGGGATCAGCTTTTCCCTCACCGTCGACGGCCGGAGTGTGCTTCACACCTCCGGAAACGGAAGGCTGAAGGATGTGATCTACATCCTCTTCGGTCAGGAGGTCACCGCCAACCTGATGGAGGTCTCCGGAGAAACGGACGGCATCAGGGTCGAGGGATATGCGGGAAAGCCCGTCATTTCACGCAGCAGAAGGGATCAGGAGATCTTCTTTGTCAACGGGCGTCCTATT
>Ga0256404_1013022_pt1 | contig 10642 bp, 8 predicted proteins | sample RumenRJG_01DNA_FD_185990 | JGI IMG/M metagenome (GOLD analysis project Ga0256404, IMG submission 185990) | Bovine rumen microbial communities from Lethbridge, Alberta, Canada - RJG_01 | ecosystem: Host-associated > Mammals > Digestive system > Stomach > Rumen | place: Canada: Alberta | collected...
GTTTCTTCTTGCAAACGTTAACTACAATATCACCACCTTTTGGGTTCTCTCCAACAACCATTCCTGCATAAACTGGAACACCTGGTCCGATAAATAGTGTTCCTCTCTCCTGTGCGTTGAAAAGTCCATAGACAATAGCTTCCCCAGTTTCGTGAGCGATAAGTGATCCGCACTCTCTTCTGTTGATTTCGCCCTTGTATGGCTCATAATCTTCAAACATAGTATTGATAATTCCTTCTCCCTTTGTGTCGGTGAGGAGCTCAGATTTGAAGCCAAAAAGCCCTCTTGAAGGAATTAAGAATTCCATTTTCATTCTGTTTCCTTGAGGAGTCATTTGAACAAGCTCGCCCTTTCTAACTCCCATCTTGTTCATAACTGTTCCAACACAATCTTCTGGAACGTTCAAGAATAATCTATCAATAGGTTCACATTTCTTCCCGTCAATTTCCTTAATCAAAACTTGAGGCATTGAAACTTGGAATTCATATCCATCTCTTCTCATGTTTTCAATAAGAATTGAGAGGTGCATCTCTCCTCTTCCCAAAACTTTGAATGAGTCAGCGCTCTTTCCGTCTTTAACAATCAATGATAAATCTTTAACAGCTTCTTTGTAAAGTCTATCTCTTAAGTGTCTTGAAGTTACAAACTTTCCTTCCTTTCCTGCGAATGGGCTATCGTTGACCATAAATGTCATTTCAACGCTTGGCTCAGCAATCTTAACAAATTCGATAGGTTCGACTTTTCCATCTCCGCAAACTGTATCTCCGATTGTTGTGTTGTCAAGTCCTGCAATACATACAATTTCTCCGACTGTTGCACTTTCAACAGGAACTCTCTTAAGTCCTTCGAATGTGAAGAGGCTCACGATCTTTGAATTTACTTTTTTGCTCGCATCGTGATAATTGCAAACTGTTACATTTTGTCCAACTCTAATTTCTCCTCTTTCAATCTTTCCAACAGCGAGCTTCCCAACATAGTCGTTATGCTCTGCAGATGAAATCAAAACTTGAAGAGGTTCTTTTTCCTCTCCTTCTGGAGCTGGGATATATGAAATAATAGTCTCAAAAAGAGGCTTTAAGTCTGTTCCAAGGACATCTGGATCTGTTGAAGCAATTCCCCTTCTTGCAGAGCAGAAAACGAATGGGGAGTTAAGCTGCTCCTCATTTGCATCTAATTCCAAGAAAAGTTCTAAAACTTCGTCGATAACTTCCTTTACACGTGCATCTGGCTTATCAATTTTGTTGACAACAACAATAACCTTGTGGCCAAGAGCAAGCGCCTTTTCCAAAACAAATCTTGTTTGTGGCATTGGACCTTCATAGGCATCAACAACTAAAAGCACTCCGTCAACCATTTTCAGAACTCTTTCAACTTCTCCACCGAAGTCAGCGTGTCCTGGTGTGTCTACAACGTTGATTTTTACATCTTTATACATACAAGATGCGTTTTTAGCTAAAATAGTGATTCCTCTTTCTCTTTCAAGAGCATTTGAGTCCATTACTCTATCTTCTACAACTTGATTTTCTCTAAAAACATTTCCTTGCTTTAACATTTCGTTAACCAGTGAAGTTTTACCGTGGTCTACGTGGGCAATAATAGCAATATTTCTAATCTTTTCGTTTTTCATTTTTTCTTCTTTCCCTTTTATTTTTGACGTTTTAGTATACCACTAATTCGCTCAAAAAACAATAAAATTTATATAAAATATTTTAATTATTATATATATTTTTCAAAATAACAAAAAAATTTTTACTCGATTTTCGAAATTTTGTTTAATTCAGTTGTCATATTTTTCAAATTGTTCTATAATCTTATTAATGAAGGAGGATTTAAAAATGGCAACAAAGAAAAGATCTGGAGATTATTTTGGTTTAGGATATGTTGTTAGCTTAATCTTAGCTATCATCCCTGTAACATCATGGATCTGTGGAGCAATCACAAGATTCTCAGAAGGAAAATTCCTTGCTGGACTTCTTAGATTAATCTTTGGTTTCAACATCGTTTGGATTTTAGACTTGATCCTTATGATTGTAAACAAGAGAATTTTAAGAATCATCAATGCTTAATTTTTGAAAATAAAAAAACTGCGAAATCGCAGTTTTTTTTTCTTTTTCTAAACTTATTATTTACTTCAAAATTGTTTCAGTTTTTAAAATTTTTTTCTATTATGACATCTTTTAAGATTGTCGCTCAACTTCTTCAACAATCTGTTGTTTGCCACTTTCGACGTTCATTTTTACATTATGGTCAATTGGCACCCATTCAACTTCCTTTTTTGTAACAGCTGAAAAATAGATTGGAATGTATGAGCCCATATAAATTGGCATCATAAGACAGCACACTAATGCATTTTTAAATGTGATATTTATGTGTTTTCTTTCGGCAGTAAGCATAAACATTCCATAGAGAGCTAGGAACAAATATATTGAAAAAGTTGCGGCCGCAAAAGCGATATATACACCGATTCTCATTGGATCGCCAATTATCGAGCCTACAATTCCCATTGTCAAAGTGAAAAGGCTGTAGCCCACTGCAGTTAGAATCAAACTCATAACTGGGAGAATACTCATTGTGTATTCAAGCTTGCTAATTTTGTTTTCTTTATCAAAGAGAAAACCTTTAAGAAGCTGCTTTTTATACTTTTTGTCAACCTGTCCATATCCCTTGACCCAGCGCATTCTCTGATTCCAGGACACCTTTAATTTTGTTGGCTGTTCATCATAAAATTCCGCATATTCGTTGTATGTCGACTTCAAATCATTCACTGTTGAAAACATCGAAAGTTCATAATCCTCAGTTAACGCATAGAACTTCCATCCGCCAATTTTTTTAATGATTTTAAAATCGATATAAAATCCCGTCCCACTTAAAATAACATTTTGATTAAATCTGGATCTGCATTTATTGTGAAATGTGTTCACCATTGAGAATGTAAGTGCACTGCAACTTGCGACCCAACCTCCATTCCAATTTTTACTATTTCTATATCCAAGTGCTATCTCATAGCCGAGGTCATATGTCTTGTTCATCTCTTTGATGTAATTTTTTGTTAAAACATTGTCGGCATCAAACACAAAAAGTGCATCATATTCTTCTTTTTTCTTAAAAATGTATTGAATTGCTTCGTCAAGAGCATAGCCCTTACCCTTCAAATCTAAACGCTTTCTAACAAAGATTTCAGTGTTCTTGTATTTTTTTGCAATTTCACAAGTTGGATCTTTTTCACTCTCAACAATAACATATGTTTTTAATAAATCTGGATTATAATCTTGATCTTTTATTGAAATTAATAAGTCTTCTATCACCTTGCTTTCATTTCTTGCGGGGATAAGAATCACAAACTTATGATCTTTTTTTGCCTCTGGAAATTTTTGTGAAGGGAAAAGTCCAACAATATGATATACAATTTTTTGCAATAAAAGCAAAAAACAAACACCTAACATGATGTAAAAGACAATATTCCCAATGTTAAATATATATGAATACATTTTTATTTCCTTTGATCACATTCTATCATTTTTATTATGTAAAGTCAAGAGAAAAATATTCTTTTTCTACTTATCCAAATATTTTTTCGACAAATTTTCTTTAACTTCCTGTCTAACTCTACCTATCACAAATGCTCCGTCTTTGACATCCTTATCAATGGTTGTTCCCGCACAAATATACGCCTTTTTCCCAATTTTTACTGGGGCAATAATATTACAATTACTGCCGATAAACGCTTCATCATCGACATAACTTCGCTGTTTAATCTTTCCGTTATAATTTACAAACACAACTCCGCAGCCAATATTCACTTTTTTGCCAATATAACTATCTCCAACATAAGCCAAATGATTTGCTTTGACTCCTTCATCTAAATAGCTATTTTTTATCTCAACAAATGAGCCAATTTTTACATTTTTTCCTGTTTCTGAATTAGGTCTAATATGTGAAAAAGGGCCAATATGATTGTTTTTTCCAATTATTGAATCGGAAATTACACTGTGTTTTATTATGCTATCTTCCCCAATTTCTGAATCGGTTATTTCACTGCTAGGATAGATTATTGCACCATTTTTTATCACGCTTTTCCCAAGTATGTAAACATCGTCATATATCTTAACATTGTCGCCTATGACAACGCTGTTTTCAATTACGCTCTTTTTTGAAATTTTACAATTTCTTCCTTTCTTCATATGTCCTCCTAAACAATATCTTTTATGTCACGAAGTTTTGTTGTGTTAAAACATTGACTTTATTCGCCCTTGTTTTTATAATGAAAGGGAAAAAGGAGAAAATAATGGAAATCGCAAAAAATAAAACGACGCTAACAAAGAAAATGTTGTTCGCTTTTCAAAACAAAGAAATATTTAAAAGATCTTGGGTTATTATAATTTGCGCTCTAGCTCTTATCGTAGTTTCATTCAGAGTTGTTGATGGAAAATTAGTTTTAAACAGCATCCCTTTCTTAGTGATTGGCTGCCTAGCTTATCCGCTATATATCGGAATCCTTGAACTAGTTTTTATAAAGCAAAATAAAGCTTTTGTTCCAGTTACAATTGAATACACCTTCCAAACAGCTTCAATTAAACTTGACGGAACTAGTGCATATGGAAGGGAAACTTCTGAACTCTTCTACTCAAAGTTAGATAAGATCGTTTTCACAAAGAAATACATCTATCTCTACATCAACAAAACAAGTGCACTCTTGGTTGACAATTCAAGCTTCTCATCTGGCTCAGTAGAAAAGATTAGAGCTCTGCTTGAATATTCATATGCAGACAAAGTTAAAGGGTTCAAGAGAAAGGAAAAGAAGGCGGAAGAAGTGAAAGTGGAAGAGTCAAAAACTGAAACACCTGAAAAAGAAATTAAAATTGAAGAAATAAAAGATCAAGCTTCTGAGACCTTGATTCAAGAAAAAGAATCGGACGATAAAAAGTAAAAACTAATTGAAAAATATGGAAATATTAAAATCCATATTTTTTTATTAGTTAAAGACTAAATACACAAGCTTTAATTTTTCTTGACTCTTTCCTTCTTTTATGTTACTCTTTTTTAGGAGAAAAGATGAAAAGATTTATTTGGCCAAACTGGGAAAACAGCAACTTAAATATTTCAGCAACGTTTGCTGATTTTTTGGGAGCTAAAAATTCAATCCCTACTCTTTCACTTTTGAAAAATGAACTCTCGAAGGGATATAAAAATATAGTTTTTATCTGTCTTGATGGGTGCGGAATTAACCCTTTGAAAATTAATTTAGATAAAGATTCTTTCTTGCGAAGAAATATAAAGCAAACACTGACCTCAACTCTTCCATCTACAACAACTAATGCGACAACTTCGCTTATTTGCAACAAATATCCTCTTGAACATGGTTGGCTTGGCTGGTCCTTGTACTTTAATGCCATAAATAGAAATATTGATATTTATCTTCGTTCGGATTCTCAAACAAAGGAACCTATCGAGTTCAATTATCCAATTTCAGATAACACCGATTGCTACTTTGATAACGTTAAAACAGATTATGAAATTAATTCTGTTTTGCCTAGCTATGTACATACAAAACATGACGAAAAGAGAACCGTAATAAAAGACGAGTTTGAATTATGCTCAGCAATCAAAGAAATTTGCAAAAAGAAGGGCAAACAGTTTATTTATTCGTATCTTCCTGAACCAGATTCTACAATGCACATCTATGGAGTTTCAAGTTGCCAAGCAAAAGCAATAATTGAAAGTATAAATTCTGAGATAGAAAAACTCTTTAATTCTCTAGTCGATACTCTTATTGTCATTTCTGCAGACCATGGACAAATCGATGTTAAAGGATACATCGAAGGCTACAAAGATAAAGAATTAAATGATATGCTCGTTTACACCCCATATTTAGATGCAAGAACTCCTGCCTTTATTGTCAAAAAAGGAAAGAAGAAAGCTTTTGAAACTTTATTTAAACAAAGATATGGCGAAGATTTCAAACTTTACAAATCAAAAGACTTAATTAAAAAAGGTTTTTTTGGGAAAAAAGGGGAATATGGATATCTGCTTGGAGATTATATCGGAATTGGAACTCACACTCACAAGCTCTTTCTCTCATACAAAGAAATGCCTAGATTTAAAGGTCATCACACCTCTCTCACTGAGGAAATGGAAGTTCCTTTAATAATTCTTTCAAAAAAAGATAATTAAAAAACATCGCAAATTCAAGAATATGCTTCATTTTTGATTTTTGCGATGTATTTTTTTTATTAAATTTTCTTAAGTTTTGTGTCCTTAAGTCCAACTGTTCTATTGAACACTAAGTGTCCATCAGTTGTGTCCTTATCCAAACAATAGTATCCATTTCTCATGAACTGATATCTATCGTCGTGATTAAATTCAACATCTGATTCAACATAACAGTTTGTCAAAACTTGTTTTGAGTTTGGATTGATTTTATATTCATCCCTAATAGCTCTTTCACTTGTTGAGCCTTCGTCCTCTTCATCAAGAAGGTTCTCAAAATGTCTAACTTCACACTTTGTTGCATATTTTTCATTAAGCCAGTGGATTGTCCCCTTAACTTTCACCTCGCAGCCTTCTCCAGACTTTGTTGTTGGGTCATATTCTGCATATACAGTCTTCACGCTACCATCTTCGTTTAGGTCATATCCCGTACACTTGACTACGTATGCTCCTTTCAATCTTACATTGTTGCCAACGAATAATCTGTGATATTTTGGTGGTGGATTAACTTCAAAATCTCCCCTTTCAATAAGAAGTTCTTTTCCAAACTTATATGTCCTATATGTTGTGTCTTCCCTTTGTGGATAGTCTTCCAAAAGGATATCCTCTTCTACCTTATCATAGTTTGTGATAACAAGTTTTATAGGATCGATAACTGCCATAACACGTTTTGAAACTTCATTGAGTGTGTTTCTGATATAGAATTCTAAGTTGCTTCTCTCGGCGATTGTTGTGCTCTTTGAGAATCCTGCTCCTTTGACAAAATCAATCAAGCTTTGTGGCAAAACACCTCTTCTTCTTAATCCTCTAAGTGTATAAAGTCTTGGGTCGTCCCAGCCTTCCACAATTCCGTCTTCAATGAGCTTTTTGATATTTCTCTTTCCTGAAACAGCATTTTTGATAAGAAGGTTTGAATATTCAACCTGTCTTGGTCTATTCTTAAGTCCACTGTTTTCAACAACCCAGTTGTAAAGTGGTCTGTGATCCTCGAATTCCAATCCGCAGATAGAGTGACTAACGCCTTCCAAAGCATCGTCCAAAGGATGTGAGAAGTCGTATGTTGGATAGATGTTCCACTTTCTTCCAATTCTTTGATGCTCCATGTATTGAATCTTGTAAATTACAGGGTCTCTCATATTGATGTTAGGACTTGCCATGTCTATCTTAGCTCTAAGGCAACGTGCTCCCATTGGGAATTCCCCATTTTTCATTCTTTCAAAAAGCTCAAGGTTTTCCTTAACACTTCTGTTTCTATATGGACTGTTTGTTCCCGGTTCAGTCAAAGTTCCTCTAGTGGCAGAAAGCTCTTCTGGAGAAAGGTCGCAGACATAGGCCTTGCCTTCTTTAATAAGTTTTAAAGCAATCTCATAGTTTTGTTGGAAATAATCAGTTGCATAATATATGTGAGACCACTTGTATCCAAGCCACAAAACGTCTTCCTGCAAAGCATCCACAAATTCTTGTTTTTCTTTCAGTGGATTTGTGTCGTCATATCTTAAGTTACAAACACCTCCGAACTTTTCTGCTGTGCCATAATTTAGCACTATATTTCTCACGTGTCCGATATGAAGATATCCACTTGGTTCAGGTGGGTGTCTTGTTTGAACGTGATCGCATCTTCCCTCTTCTAGGTCGTTTACAATTATGTTCTCGATAAAGTTTGATGGTTCTATATTCATTGTATTCTCCTCTATGCTTGTAATTTTAGCATATATCCCCGAAAAAAACAAGCATTTTACTATTTGTATATATAAGATTTAACATGATTCCTGCCTTAATTTTGTTGGAAAATAAAAAGAAATGTGTTAAAATGAACCAAGGAGCATTTTTATGAGAATTACACCTATTCAGACTTTGGATGATGTCAAGAGAGTTTATAAATTCTTGACAGACCGATTTACAGAAGATAGCAGAGAAAGTTATCAAGTTCCCTTTCCTCTTGCTGACACTTACAGCGGAATGATGGAACAGATTGAGAATAAGCAAAAGTTGCAACTAAAAGCTGAAAAGAGAGGGCTTTTAATTGGCTTTATTGCGGCTCAAGATAAAGATAAGAATGGTCACGATGTATATATTCAATGCATTGTCGTTAGAAAGCAGTATCTCAAGAGCGGTGTTGGTGGAACACTTATGAGAAGCATGGAGTACATTTTGAGAAAAGCAGGCTACGTTGTCGCCAAGTTTAACGAGTATGAAGGATCAAACTTCTTCTTCATGAAATCTGGATTTACTCCATACTTGTATGTTACATGTCCAAGCGAGGAAGTGGCTAAAATTGTTAAACATCACAAACTCAACAGGATGGACTTTGTTGAAGAATATGAAAAAGATGGCAAGTTTGTCATCAAATTTGACGTTTTGGACGAGCCTGTCCAACAGTACAAAAAATATTTCATGGATTTAGGCGATTCAATCGAAGCTTGCTATGTCTATGAAAAAAATTTACTTAAAAAGTAACTCTTTTGCTTGATAATAAGGTCAAAAAATGCTATAATAAACATGTTTAGAGATAAGTCTTTGGGCAAAAAATATGAAGGAGAGAAAAATGGACGTTATTAAGAATATGAATGTTAAGCCTATGCTTGAAAGAGCTGAATTTGAAAGATTGGCTACACCAGATAAAGGTGCTACAGTAAATTTAAGAATTGGAGATGATCTCACTGTTACAGAAATCAGTGAAGATGTTGTAAAAGTTTCAGTTGCAAGAACAGTTGCTTCAAACCCAGAATGCATCTTCAAAATCTTTGTTGAAATGAGTGCGGAAGTTTTAGTAAACAGAAAAGAATATGATGAACTTGCAGACGCTAAGGATTACTTTAAAAAGAGCCCTGTTGCAAGAATGCTCACAGCTCAAATTGCTACAATCATTGCCAACTTAACAGTTAACTCAGCAATCGGACCAATGATTACTGTTCCAATGTTACAAGCATAATAAGAATAAAAGAAAAAATTTGAAAAATAATATGAATGTGATATTGATGTTAAAATCAATATATTGTGTCATTCAATAAAGCAAACAACAACATATTGTAAATATTTATTATAATTGTTGTTGTTTTTTGTTGACAAAAATTCTTTTAAATTGTAGAATTCTATCTAATAGGACGGAGGAAACAATGGATAAACAAAATAATCCTTGGAGAGGATTTAAAGGGCAAGACTGGCAAAGCGATATTAATGTCGCCGACTTTATCGCTTCTAACTATAAAGAATATAAGGGGAACGACTCTTTTCTTGAAGGAATTTCAAATAAGACAAAGAAAGTTTGGGCTGTTTGCTCTAAACTTCTTAAAAAAGAAATGACTGTAGGACTCTTAGATGTTGATCTCGAACATTTTTCAGGAATTAACACTTTCAAGCCAGGCTTTATTGATAAGAAAAACGAAGTTGTTTTTGGCCTTCAAACAGATAAGCCTCTTAAGAGAATTGTAAATCCTTATGGCGGATATAGAATGGTTGAAAAAGCTTTGAAAGCATATAATAAATCTTTTGACGAAAAGCGATTTAACGATTTTAAGGAATTTAGGAAAACTCACAACGACGGGGTGTATGACTGCTACACTCCTGTTATGCGTGCGGCAAGAAAAAATGGGCTTCTCACTGGCCTCCCAGATGCCTATGGCAGAGGGAGAATCATTGGGGACTACAGAAGAGTTGCTCTTTATGGAATAGATAGGCTTATCGATGAAAAGAAGAAGGATTTTCTAAAGTATGAAGATTTTAGCGAAGAAAAGAACATCCGCACTAGAGAAGAACTTAGCGAGCAGATTAAGGCTCTTGGCCTAATAAAAGAAATGGCAAAAGGATATGGATTTGATATATCTAAACCTGCTCAAAATGCAAAAGAGGCCGTTCAGTGGCTTTACTTTGGATACCTTGCTGCTGTTAAGGAAAACAATGGAGCTGCAATGAGCCTTGGAAGAACATCAACTTTCTTAGATATCTACATCGAAAGAGATTTAAAGGAAGGCAAGTTAACAGAGCTTGAAGCTCAAGAGCTTATTGACCAATTTGTAATTAAGTTAAGACTTGTGAGACACTTAAGAGAACCTGCATATGACGAGATTTTCGCAGGCGATCCAACTTGGGTCACAGAGAGCATTGCAGGAATGTTAGACGACAAAAAGAGCTTAGTCACAAAAAACTCTTTCAGAATACTCCACACTCTTATTAACCTCGGATCAAGTCCAGAGCCAAACCTTACTGTTTTATGGTCTGAAAACTTGCCTAAAAACTTTAAAAATTACTGCGCAAAGATTTCTATTTTGACAGACGCTATTCAATATGAAAACGATGATATTATGCGTCCAATTTATGGCAACGACTATGCAATTGCTTGCTGCGTTTCAGCTATGAAAGTTGGAAAACAAATGCAATTTTTTGGAGCAAGATGCAATCTTGCAAAATCTCTGCTCTATGCAATTAACGGAGGCGT
>Ga0256404_1013023_pt1 | contig 10642 bp, 8 predicted proteins | sample RumenRJG_01DNA_FD_185990 | JGI IMG/M metagenome (GOLD analysis project Ga0256404, IMG submission 185990) | Bovine rumen microbial communities from Lethbridge, Alberta, Canada - RJG_01 | ecosystem: Host-associated > Mammals > Digestive system > Stomach > Rumen | place: Canada: Alberta | collected...
GCCAACAGCCTTTCTTTTTCTGTAAAAACAATCCGGTCCGAAGACTGAAGTCCTGTATCCAATCCGATATAATCCGTTTTATTTTTATAATGTCCCGCAAAGGCGTCTTTCCCCATGTAGATCGGCGCCTTCTTATTTTTTTCCATAAATCGCGACAGCCCACCGCCGTGGTCGTAATGGCCGTGGGACAGCACTGCCATGTCCACCCGGCTTAAATCCACGCCCAGCTTTTCCGCGTTGTCCGCAAAAGCACCGGAGGCCCCGGAATCAAACAGAATCACATGGTCTTTCGTTTCAATGAACAGACTCAGGCCGTGTTCTGCAGTGCAACAGTCCCTGCAGGATGTATTTTCCATCAATGCTGTAATTTTCATAATGCGCCTCCGTGATAATGCATTCATTCTTTATCTGTTTTTAAAAATGGATTCAATATGTTCATTCCAGTTAAATACCCCGTAACGCTGCAGGGTGTACATGGTCTGTTTTCTTTCCGGCGACACCGAAGCCACAAAAGCCATATCGTAATACTTTCTCACACTTTCCAAAACTTCTTCATCGGCTTTTCCTCCGGGATAGGCCAGTACGCAGACGGGTTTTCCCAAAATTTTTTCCAGACTGCTTTTCGATTCCCGCAACTCAAAATCAATTTCTTTTTCGTTCATGGCCGCCAGGTTTTCATGATTCACTGTATGAGACTCAATTTCCATTCCGTTTGCCTGCATCTCACGCAACTGGCTGGCAGTCATCCGGTTCTTCCCGCCTACAGTGCTGCTCACCACGAAAAAGATGCCCGGCACATGTTCTTCCCGCAAGATGGGATATGCGTAATTGTAATTATCTGCATAACCGTCGTCAAAGGTGATAAAGGCCGCCTTTTCCGGCAGGTTTTTCAAACCGGTTTTATATTGCCGCAGATCGTTTACTCCAATAAATGAATAACCCGCCTCTTTAAATTCCCGAATATGGCGGCGAAAGGTTTCCGGATCAACATTCAGGGAATCTTCTCTGCGGTCCGGTCTCACCTCATGATAACAGATCGCCGTAATCCGGGGAATCTCAGGCGTAGTTTCTTTTACGATTTTCAGCCGGTTCATCTCCCGCCGTACATCTGGCCCATACACAAAGCGGGCAAGATTTCCCAGCGGCGAGGAATCCTGTTCCAGCCATCCCATGTAACGGGCCCCGCAGAACAGACCCACGCTTATGCATATGATTCCCGCAATACTGAATCCCGTTCTTAATCTTTTTAGCGACACTCACTATACCTTCTTTACCTTTATTTCTACAACAGCCGCCCATCAGCGAATTACCATGCTGTAAGCACAGAACACCAGTGACAGTGCCATCGCCGCATTTATGGGGCGGCGGTACCGGGAGAAAATTTTTTTCAACGCAACGCCGGCAAAAAACCACACAAGGTTGGCGATAGGACCGGTGAACGGCAGGAATACCCCGATTACAAGAAGAGAAATAAAATCCTGCCTGTAAGGAAGCACGTAAGCGCTTAAGGCCGTCAGGCAGTAGATCATAATTTTTACATTTGTAAGATTCACAAACAGGCCGGTGAAAAAATTACAGTGTTCCCGGGCTGAAACTTCCGACGGATCACCGCTTTGCCAGATATGCCAGGCCAGCCAAAGGATATAGGCAGCACCAAGATACGACAGGTATTTCACATACTCCCCTATCGCCGTTCCGATAAAATAAGCCACAAACACCGACGTCAGAGAAATAATCGTGAAGCCGGTAAACAGTCCCCGCCATTGTACCAACGCCTGCTTTTTTCCGAAATTCAGCGCTGAGGCCAGGGAACAAAGATTCGCCGGACCGGGCGTAATACTGCCTACCAGACAATAGAAAAGAAAAGCAGGTATCAGTTCAACAGGCATAATGCGCCTCACATTTCGTTTTGCAAACAATCTTCCGATATCCTTCCGGATCGGTATCCCCTTCTGTATTGAACAGCAGTATAACAGAATCTTCCCGGATATGGAACAGGCGGCGAAGAGTTTCATCCTGCAGAATGCGGTTTACCAGACCAAATGTCACGGCCCCGGATTCACCGGAAACAACGGGCCCGTCATTTCCTGAGGGATTCGCATAGGTCCGCATGCCTTCTTTCGTAATGATATCTTCACAGGAACAGAAGAAAGCTGCCTTATCCCGAATGGCCGGCCAGGTAACCCGGCAGGGCGTGCCGCAGTTCAGCCCGGCCATAATGGTTGCAGGGTTTCCGTCAATGGAATGAATCATTCCGTCGCCGGCTTTTACGGATTGATAGATACAGGCCGCTTCTTTTGGTTCAACAATGGTCACACAGGGCGGATTATTTACATAATATGAAAGCAAAAACTCCATTACGCCCCCGGCCATGGCGCCCACCCCTGCCTGCAGGAATACATGGGTTGGAACAATATCTTGTAACTGCTCCACTGCTTCGGCCGCCATGGTCAGATAGCCATCAATGATCCACTCAGGATATTGTTCGTATCCGTCCCAGGCGGTATCCTGAATCAGAATCCAGCCATTTTGCCGGGCCAGATTCCAGGAATGTTCCACAGCCTGGTCATAATTCAGATTTGTAATTTCCGCCGTTGCGTTTCCCGCTTCTTCGATGGCCTTTCGCCGGGCCTCTACCGAACCTGCCGGCATAAATACCGCAGCGCTGCAGCCAAACAGTTTCGCCGCCCAGGACACGCCTTTGCCATGATTGCCGTCAGTTGCCGTGACAAAATGAACTTTATTACACTGTTCACGAATCTCTTTTTTCTGAAAATCCCGGTAGTCCGTCACAGTGTGATCCAGTCCAAGTCGCTGGCAAAGAATGCGAAACATGGCGTAGCTGCCCCCAAGCCCCTTGAACGCATTCAGGCCGAAGCGGAACGACTCGTCCTTGCAATAAATAGCCTTAACATTTCCCGCCGCCGCTCGTTCCTGTAAAGAAACAAGGGGCGTTATTCCATAACCGGGGATACTTTTGTGAAAGCGAAGAACGTCAGCAGCGACGGTTTGATCAAACCGCGCATACTTACATTGCCCATTTTGATTTGCCACAGATGCGTTTTTTGTTTTTGTATTTTCCAGAATGCTGAAATATTTGAAATGTTGTTCCATGTCAATTCAATTTTCCTTTTGTCAGCAAAACGACAAAAGGCATCATAAAAGTTTGCCCCGACGAACAAGGCATATAATCTGAAAAACTGTCACGGCAAAGCATATAACCGTTACCCCAGTGGATCAGGCCCGTATTTGTTTGGTCCTTCGGTTCCCTTGAAGAACAAAATGTAAATGGCAAACAATAAATTAACAAAGGGGACCAGCATAATGAGAGTCCACCAGCCCGAACGGTTTAAATCGTGGAGCCGGCGGATCAGAAGCATAAAACTAGGAATTGCAGCTGCCATAGAGATTACATTTGACAGCATGTTAATGGATGGAATCTTAAGCATACGCGCAATCATTCCCACCACAAAAGTAAGCACCACGGAGGCTGCCGAAACTTGAACGCTGCGTATAAGATACGCTTTCCGGTTTAACCGGTTGTCATACCGCAGGAACATGGACTTCAGGTCCGTGTCAGGCTCATACCTGGGGCCTGGGCTGCCCTGACCGGGGTTACCGAAGGAGCGAAAATCAGAATTGGAGCCGCTGTCCCTGGCAGGCAGTCCGGCGCCTTGCCCCGACGTCTTTTCCTCTGCAATCCTTTCGCCTGTCCCATCAAAAACAACCCGTTCTTCCGCTTGCTGTGGGCGAGGCGTTGTATTTTGCTGAGGCCCCGGGTTAAAGACAGGCGCTTCGCGGCCTGCCTTCGCATCATCAAAGGACTCCCGCCCTGCAGCCACCCCTGCCGCAGCGGCAGCGGATGCAGCAACAGAAGCCGACGTTGGGGAGGAAGCATTCAAGCCCGATGCAGCAACGCCTGTTCCTACAGCCTGATTCGCGCCCATGTCAGCCGAATGATTCGGTGCGGCGTCAACATTTGCATGCCCAACGGCAGAAGCAGATTCTTCCACCGGCGCACCGCAATTCTCACAAAACTTATAACCAGCCTTTAACGGTGAACCGCAATTCCCGCAAAAATTAGCCATGATCGCATCCTCCTTTACAAATTCCAAAAAGGCTTCACCATAGTCTTTTATTCTTTTCCCTTGATTATATTTTATACTATTAATTAGACCTGTGTAAATGCAACTGATGAAAATTCTTTAGAAGTGTTACTTTAAACTATTTTTAGAAAACCGACGCTTAATACATTAGTGCAATTTCCCGGGAAATATTGTAAAATAAAACAACAGGAAAATTTTCGGAGGGCTGTCATGAAAAAGATTGTAGTGCTTTCACTTGTTTTACTATTAATTTTTACCGGCGTATGCTCCGCGGAAAAGAGCAAATTGAAAAAGAAAACCTGGACGCCTGTGCAGACGCGAACGGAGAATTCCGTATCGGTCCAGGATTTTTACAATCACAAAGAACTGTACCATGAAGGGGCAAAGCAGGTAGGCCTTTGGTTCGCTACCTTTATTCCCGACCGAGATAAAAAGGAGTACGCATATTTTTACGAAGCCGTAGTAATGGATTATGATACAGGAAAGTACCGTGTTATTCGCACCTATCAGGCAAACAAGAAAAATAAAATTGACAAGGAAACGGACAAGCGATTTCCTGACGCGGAATGGAAAGACATTTCCGGCACGAAATACGAGACGTTGTACCGCCGCATGAAGCCTTCTATCTGGTAAGCGTGTCTGATATAATTAATAAGAAAATATATTGACAAAGCCGGCTTTTTTCCGTATAATATCGCTTGTAAAGCTTTTGGGGGCGTAGCTCAGCTGGGAGAGCGCTTGAATGGCATTCAAGAGGTCAGGGGTTCGATCCCCCTCGTCTCCACCAGAATCCATGCGGGTTTGCGAATTTTCGCAGACCCGCTTTTTTATGTTTTCCACAGCACTTTGAAAAATAGCATAGCATTTTACCGATAAAAAAGAAGAGGGAAAAAACGAACTCCGGCAGATGTATTTTCAAAGATACACCTGCCGGAGTTTTTTATTTTTTGATATCCGTTTTTACAAACTTAAGGAACCAATTTACGGTTTTATTTTACAAGTTCATACCCTGCGTCGGCAATCACTTTTTCAAATTCCGCCACCGGGATATCACGGGTTTCCTGCACCGTCGCAGTCTTTGCTTCCAGATTTACGTCAACGGCGGTGACCCCGTCCATTTTTGCCAGCGCATCGTGAACATGTTTCTGGCAGTGAGCGCACATCATACCTTCTACTTTTAAAATTTTTTCCATAGTAAGTCCTCCTGTAATTTCATTTTTATTATTGCCGGCGAAATCATTTTCCGCCGCATCAACCAAGTGTAAACTGCTAAGCCGGACGGAGACCGTTTGCGTTTCTTCCCTGGATCCTTCCGTTTCGGTAGGCTTAAAGCCTTTCAGCCGCAGCGCATTGGTTACTACGGAAACAGAGCTCAGGCTCATAGCCGCCGCGCCAAACATGGGATTCAGATGAATGCCCCAGTGAGCCAGCGCCCCGGCCGCTACCGGAATACACACCACATTATAAAAGAAAGCCCAGAACAACCCTTCTTTGATCTTTTTGATCACATCTTTGCTGAGACGAACTGCATCCACTGCATCCAAAAGGTCGCTTTTCATCAGCACAATATCGGCACTTTCAATGGCTACGTCCGTCCCCGCGCCTATGGCAATGCCTACGTCCGCCCGTGCCAGGGCCGGCGCGTCGTTGATACCGTCGCCAACCATGGCCACTTTATGGCCCTGGGCCTGCAAATCAGAAATTACTTTTTCCTTGCCCTCCGGCAACACGCCTGCAATCACATCCGGAATATCCATACGCCTGCGGATGGCTTCCGCAGTACGCCGGTTGTCGCCGGTAAGCATCACCACGTTGATGCCCAGCTTCTTAAATCCGGCAATGGCCTGGCGGCTTGTTGCTTTTTCCCTGTCCGCTACGGCAATCAGTCCCAGCAGTTCCTTATCCTTCACAAACAGGAGAGGCGTCTTACCCTCGTCCGCCAGCCTGTCCAGTTCACCGGATACCGGGGAAAGATCCACGCCAGCTTCTTCCATCAACTTGTCATTGCCTGCATAATAACGGCTGCCGCCTGTTTCCCCCTGAACGCCCTTGCCAAAAAGAGTAGTAAAGTTCTGCATCTCGGGAATGACGATCCCTTTTTTCGAAACATATTCCATGACGGCCCCTGCCAGAGGATGGCTGCTGCCATGTTCCAGCCCGGCCGCTGCTGTCAGCAGGGCCCCGAAAGCCGGATTGGTTTCTTCTTCATTTCCGTAAGGAAGGATCACATCGGTTACCCGGGGCTTTCCTTCCGTAATGGTGCCGGTTTTATCCAGCACTACCGTATCTAAATTGTGGGCCGTTTCCAGGGCTTCTCCGGATTTGATAAGGATGCCGTTTTCGGCGCCTTTCCCGGTCCCCACCATAATCGCCACCGGCGTGGCCAGACCCAAAGCGCAGGGGCAGCTGATAACCAGCACGCTGATAGCGCAGCTGAACGCAAATTCAAAGCTTTCCCCCCACAGCAGCCAGAAAATACAGGTAGCCAGGGCAATCAACATCACCGCAGGCACAAATACCCCGGCAATTTTATCCGCCATACGGGCAATAGGAGCCTTGCTGCTGCTGGCTTCATCTACCAACCGGATAATCTGACTGATGGTGCTGTCTTCCCCAACCCGCTGGGCTGTGAAGTGGATGAACCCCGTTTTATTTATGGTGGCGCTGATAACCTTGTCCCCCGGCTGCTTTTCCACCGGAATGCTTTCCCCGGTAATGACCGCTTCATCCACGCTGGTGTTACCGCTGATAATAACCCCGTCAGCAGGGATACTTTCTCCAGGCCGTACGACGATTTCATCGCCTTCCGCCAATTCCTCTACAGGGATGACAACTTCTGCGCCGTTTTGGATCACCGTTGCCTGCTTCGGCGCCAGATCCATCAGTTTTTCAATGGCGCTGGAGGTTCGACCCTTGGACCGGGCTTCCAGCCACTTGCCAAAGGTGATCAGCGTCACAATCATGCCGGACGATTCAAAGTACAGGTTCATGCAGTACAGGTCTGCCAAAGCGGTATCGCCATGAGTCAGTCCCCAGCTGATACGATAAATGGCAAAAATACCATACACCAGCGCGGCGCCGGATCCTACCGCCACCAAACTGTCCATATTGGGGCCGCCCATGGCCAGGCTTTTAATTCCGCTGATGAAAAACTTTTTATTGACAATCAGGATGGGCATCACCAGGATAAATTCCGTAAAGGCCAGCCAAATAGCATTTTCCGTTCCGTAAAAATAATGCTGCAGAACATCCGGTATCCCGAAGCCGAATAATTTTGCGAACATGGGCGTCATGGAAAGGATCAGCACCGGTACCAGGAATACCAGGGACCAGATCAGCCGATTATACATTTCCGCAATGGCTTCCCTTGCTGCCTTCACCGCCGGGTTTTCTTCCGTTTTTTCCCTCTTGTCGCCACTGCCCCTGCCCCTGGAAACATTTCCGACATGGCCCGGTTCCGCCATCAATTCCGCGCCGTAGCCTGCGTCCACCACTGCTTTGATAATGGCTTCTTCATTTAATTTTCCCTCATCATACTCCACCTGCATAGAATTAGTCAGCAGATTGACGCTGGCTTTTTCAATTCCCACCAGCTTGTTCACCGCTTTTTCCACGCGGCTGGAGCAGGCGCTGCAGGTCATACCTGTTACTACGTATTTTTCTTTCTTCATCATACTGTCCTTCTGCGCAATGCTTCCTTCACTTCTTTCTTTTACTGACATGCTGCACTGCGCACACCGGTTGTTTCACGCTTTTACTGCAAAAAACCGAACCGTTCTTCACTCACTGCAGTAATTTTCATTTCATCAGTTTCTGAACCGCCGAAACCAGCTCGTCCACCACTTCATCCTTCCCGTTGCGGATATCATCTACCACACAGCCGTGTATATGCTGGGCCAGCAGTTCTTTGTTAAATGCGTTCAGAGCGCTCTGGATCGCGCTGACCTGAATCAGGATATCAATGCAGTACCGGTCTTCTTCCACCATTTTCTCGATACCGCGCACCTGGCCTTCAATCAGTTTCAGGCGGCGGATCATGCTTTTGTATTCTTTACTGTTCACATCCCTGTGTTTATGCTTCACGCAGTCGCAACAGGATTTTTCTTTTTTTTCCATTCTCTTTTCCTTCCTCTATACCCCAGAGGGGTATTTCTTTGGACAAAAATAATATACCCCAAGGGGGTATATTTGTCAAGGGAATTATTGCAATGCGTATGGAATTGCGGATTAAGTAAGTTTATGCGACTTCTTATCCCCGCATTAAAAAATTATACAACGCGCCAACGAGCCCGGCATCATTTGTTAATTCCGCAAAACACAGCGTCATGTTTTCATACACCAGAGGGAACAATCTTTTACGCATGGCTTCGTCCAACAGAGGATACAGATATTTTTTCTGGGCCGTGATACCGCCGCCTATAATGATCCGTTCAGGATTTAAAATGTAACAGATGTTGGCAATACCTGCCGCCAGATCCTCCATCTGTTTTGCGATAGCCGCTGACGCCGCCTCATCGCCGGCCTGGGCCATGGCAAAAATTTTTCTGCCGTCCAGCTCCGTTTCCGGTATTCCTTTGGCCTTTGCCACATTCCGGATCAGGGCCGAGACAGAAGCCATTTCTTCCCAAGTATATTCCGGCATAACGCGCTGCAGGCCAGCCTCGCCGCCGAAAAAGGCCGCTCCGTGAATCACGTTTCCGTCTAACATGGCGCAGCCCCCGATGCCCGTTCCTACCGTAATACAAAAAAGAGATTTTGCGCCACGGCCAGCTCCCAGCCAGTATTCCCCCAGGGCGGCGGCGTTCACATCATTTTCCACCGCGCAGGGAAGGCCACAGCGGTCTGTCAGTTTTTCCTTCAGTGGTGTTCCCGGGTAACCGGGAAAATATTTTGGTGCGCACAAAATCAAGCCCCGGTCCGGATCCACCACGCCTGCTGTGGAAACCGCGACCCCCTGCAAATCAAATTTATTTTTGTTTTCTCCAGTAACGGCAGTTAGGTCTTCCAGCAGGCCATCCACGCCTTTCTGCATAATGGAATTGGGTATCTCGCCTTTCCGCAGCAGTTTTCCCTTTTCATCCGCCACGCCATATTTCACAGCGGTGCCGCCAATGTCAAAACACATGTAAGTTTTCATAATCAGTCTACTTTTTTAAATGCTTCTGTCAGAGGCGGGATTACCTGCTTTTTACGGCTCAGCACCCCCGGCAGATGGTAATAGCCTGCTTCTTCCCGCTGGCCAAAGGCCAGATCCAACACCCCGTCCCGGTTGCCGGATTCCAAAAGATCTGTGGCTTCACCAAGCACATCCGTCACCATCAGCAACGACATGGTATATTTTTCACGAAGCCGGAAGGCATCCAGCGCTTCCTGCAGTTCCGGCAGTTTTTCCAGGGCCAGCTGCCGGTCCATAATATTGATCTGGCTGACGGTCACACGCACATCCCCAAAATCGAATTCCTTAAAGTCATTGCGGATAATATCCGCCGGCGCCATGGTGTTCAGCACGCTGCCTGCCCGCAAAAGCTGCATGGCAAAGTCTTCCGGGTCTTCGATGCCCGCCTGCACCGCCAGCCGTTTCGCCGCGGCCCGGTCCGCTTCCGTTGTGGTGGGAGAACGGAAATACAACGTGTCCGAAACCATGGCGGCAAACAAAATGCCCGCAATCTTCGGCGGCATGCCGTACCCAAGGTTCCACATCATATTGGCGATAATCGTAGCGGTAGACCCTACCGGTTCCTGCCGGATATAAATAGGCGCGCCGGTGGTAAGGCCTCCCAGCCGGTGATGGTCGATGATCTCCAGGATCTGGGTTTCCTCAATGCCTTCCACCGCCTGGCTGCGCTCGTTATGATCCACCAGAATGACCTGCTGCCGTTCCGGTTCCAGCATCATACCCCGGTCGATGATGCCGATATATTTTCCTTTCCGCAACACAGGATAGGTCACATACTTGGCGGAAAGGATTTTCTCCTTTACATCGGAAAGCTGGTCTGTAGCGTTAAAGCAGACCACCGGGGACGTCATCACCAGGGAAACGGGAATGCTCTGGTTGATAAGCCGGGCAGTCCGGTAACTGTCAAAAGGCGTTACGATGATTACGCCATCCTTCTCCTCCGCCAGCCGGATGATATCTTCCGACACCCGTGTATTCCGGGTCAGCACCAGGCACACATGACCAAGGCCCAGTAATTCTTTCTGGGCGTCTTCCCGGTCCCCAAGGATGATCATATCCCCCGGAGCCACATCGGACAAAATGGTAGACACCCGGGATGCCCCCAGCTTGATTTTTCCGGAAAAGGTTTTATTGATGTCGCCGCAAAGCAACCTGCCTTCCAGGGTATCCACAATATTGGCAAAACTGGCGGAGCCGTGTTCCAACTCCTTGATGGATTCCTCTTCATAATACCGTTTTGCCAGATCGCCTACGGTAATGATACCAACCACATTTTCTTCTTCGTCCAGCACCGGAACGGATTTCAGCCTGGGATTTTCCACGAACAGTTTCCCCACATCCCGCAGGGTTGCCTGTACGC
>Ga0256404_1013025_pt1 | contig 10640 bp, 7 predicted proteins | sample RumenRJG_01DNA_FD_185990 | JGI IMG/M metagenome (GOLD analysis project Ga0256404, IMG submission 185990) | Bovine rumen microbial communities from Lethbridge, Alberta, Canada - RJG_01 | ecosystem: Host-associated > Mammals > Digestive system > Stomach > Rumen | place: Canada: Alberta | collected...
CCGTAGTGACGTTGTTGACTTCCTTCGGATTCAGACCGTTCGGATTGTTGTATTTGGTATCCTTGGCACCGATGGATTTTGCTTTCGCGTTCATCATGTCGCAGAAGGTGCTCATTTCTCCGTCGCCTTTGCCGCTGCGAGCGCAAAGATACCCCAAATACTCGGCTCCGTCATTGGCCGACCAGAGCATCATGCCGTAAGCGATATCCCCGATTTTAATGGTCTCGCCGTTAGCCAGCTGCATGGTGCTGCCTTCTCCTGTCGTGGTCTTATCCACTGTGACCGTCTTGTTGAAATCCAGTGTATCCAGACACACGAGCAGGTTCAGGATCTTCGTGACGCTCGCCGGATCCCGTTTCTTGTATCCGTTCTTTTCATAGAGGACATCTCCATTGGCGCTGTTCATCACAACGATGGAAGTCCCGGAAGTATCAGGCGGCTCTGCCGCTCCCTCATAGACAGTTTCATCTGCAAAAGACGGCACTGTCCCCATAAGAGCCAGTGCCGCTGCGAAAAACAATGTCAATAGAGTTTTGGTGATCTTATATCTCTTAGTCTCCATTTTCTTCTTTGAATTTCTCCATGAACTCGATCAGTGCATCAATACCTTCTTCCGGCATCGCGTTGTAGATGGACGCTCTCATGCCGCCGATGGATCTGTGACCGCCAAGATTGTGCAGACCTGCTGCCTTCGCTTCCGCTACGAACTTCTTCTCGATGTCTTTGTCGCCGATGACGAACACAACGTTCATGAGAGATCTGTCCTGCTTTCTGACCGGGCACTTGTAGAAGCCGCTGCCGTCGATGTAATCATAGAGCTTGTTTGCCTTTGCGACGTTCTTCTTGTTCATTTCTGCAAGGCCGCCGTTACGTCTGAGGTACTTGAAGACTTCACCTGCTACGTAGATGGAGAAGCAGTTCGGTGTGTTGTAGGCGGAGTCGTTGTCCGCGTGAACCTGATAATCCATGTAGGTCGGGATATCTGCTGCCGCTTTGCCGATCAGATCCTCTCTGACGATGGCGATGGCGACGCCTGCCGGTGCGATGTTCTTCTGTACGCCTGCCCAGATGATACCGAACTTCGTCACGTCAACTTCCTCGGAGAGGATGCAGGATGACATGTCTGCAACGAGCGGAATGTCGCCTGTATCCGGAATGTATGGGTAGTGTGTTCCGTAGATCGTGTTGTTAAAGCAGATGTGGACATAATCCGCATCGGCCCGGAAGTCTTCCTTCTTAACTTCCGGAATGTAAGTGAAGGTATCTTCTTCGGAAGATGCTACTACTTTCGCGTCATATCCCATCTTAACAGCTTCTTTGTAAGCCTTTTTCGCCCAGTTTCCTGTTATGATGAAATCGATTTTGCCGGTATTGACCGCCAGATTCATCGGTACCATCGCGAACTGCAGTGTGCCGCCGCCCTGCAGGAACAGCACCTTGTAGTTATCCGGAATGTTCATGATGTCTCTGAGTGTGTCCTCTGCGTCGGCCAGGATTTCCTTGAACTCTGCCGATCTGTGTGACATCTCCAGAACGGACTCACCGCATTCGTGGTAGTTCAGAAGATTGTCCGCCACATCCTTGAGGACTTCTTCCGGAAGCATCGATGGACCTGCTGAGAAATTATAAGCTCTTTCTTTCATTATTAATACCTCCATATGTAAATCATATATTGATAATTGTATCGTGTCTTAAAGGCGCGCATTATCGCGCGCATTTTCGCGCAGTTTCATTATAGCATGGAGCAACAATTTTTTGTGTGTGGTTTTTGTTTTTTATGATTTTTTTACTATATTTTGTGTTAGAATCATGGATAAGAGCGACCCCGGCATTTGCCGGCAATAATCGTATAACAATCGAACTAAAAGAGGTGAACTAAATGTACAAAATCGGAACTTTTAACAAGATCTCCCCGGTCGGCATGAACAAGCTTACGGACGACTATGTGGTCGTCGAAAATCCGGATGAAGCCAACGGCATCATTCTGAGAAGCTACGACATGCACGAGATGGAGTTTTCAGATGAACTGCTGGCCATCGGCAGAGCAGGCGCAGGCACCAACAACGTTCCTGTTGACAGATGCAGCGAAGAAGGCATCGTTGTGTTCAACGCTCCGGGCGCGAACGCGAACGCCGTAAAAGAGCTCTGCATCTGCGGCATGATCATGGCCGCCCGTAACGTACCGGCAGGACTCGAATGGGCGAAGACGCTCAAAGGCAGCGAAGGCGTAGGCAAGCAGATTGAAAAAGGCAAAGGCCAGTTCGCCGGCACAGAGATCATGGGCAAGACCATCGGCATCATCGGACTGGGCGCTATCGGTCGTCTCGTTGCGGACTCTGCTCTGTCACTGGGCATGAACGTCATCGGTTACGACGCTTTCCTGACAGATGCTGTCAAGGCAATGCTTCCGGCTGAGGTCAAGGTTGTGGATGAGCTGTCCGCTCTCTATCCGGAGTGCGACTACATTTCGATCCACGTTCCTGCCAACGACGCAACCAAAGGCATGATGAACGCAGAAGCCTTCGCGCAGATGAAGGACGGCGTGATCTTCCTGAACTTCGCGCGCGACAAGCTGATGAATGACGACGATCTTCTGGCTGCACTGGCTTCCGGCAAGATCGCCAAGTATGTGACAGACTTTGCTGATGACGCAGTGCTCAATTCCGACGAACCGGGCATCATCGTCCTGCCGCACCTGGGCGCTTCCTCCGCAGAGGCAGAGGACAACTGCGCAAGCATGGCAGTAACGCAGGTCATGGACTATATCGAAAACGGCAACATCAAGAACTCCGTCAACATGCCGAACGCGACACTCGGACCGAAGAAGGACTGCCCGCGGCTTTCCGTCATCTGCAAAGCCAACGCAGAATCCGACGTCATGTTCAAGCTGAACGAACTGGAGCTGGCAAACGTCATCTCCGAAAAGCGCGGCGAATACGCTTACATCCTGGCCGATCTGGAAGACAAGACCATCGACCTGGAAGTCGCCGGCATAATCAGACAGAGAATCATCTGATTTACCCTGAATACTACTGCAAAAGCAGGAAAGAGCGGCAACGCAGCCGCTCTTTTTATATGTCTTAGATTCCATTTTTCCGGCAGAGCTTCTCGATCGGACACGCTTCGCACTTCGGCTTCCTGGCGGTGCAGCATTTGCGCCCGTGCCAGATCAGACTGTGGTGCGCTTCCGTCCAGCGATCGTCAGGCAAAACCTTCATCAGCTCCTGCTCGGTGGCCAGAACATTTTTCTCACCGGCGTCCTTGGCTTTGCCTGCGTCCCCTGCGGTGGCGTCCGACGCCAGACCGATGCGGTGGGAAACACGGAACACGTGAGTGTCCACCGCGATCCTCTGCTGTCCGAATCCGACGGCGAGGACCACATTGGCAGTCTTCCTTCCGACACCCGGCAGCGCGACGAGCGCGTCGTAGTCTTCCGGCACCTGTCCGTCATGCTTTTCGCAGAGAGCCTTCGCCAGGGCGATGATATTCTTTGACTTGGTTTTGTACATGCCGATGGCCCGGATGATCTCCATCACATCTTCCTGCGACGCCGCCGCCAGGGCGGCCGCGTCCGGATACGCAGCAAACAGCGCCGGTGAAACCTTATTCACACTGGCGTCCGTCGTCTGCGCGGAGAGCACCACACAGACGATCAGTTCAAATACGTTCACATGCTCGAGCGCGCATCCGGCTTCCGGATATTCTTCCTTCAGAAGATCGAGTATCTCTGTTACTTTTTTCTTTGACAGTCTGGCCATTTTCTTCTTTCTTCCTTTATGTATATTTATTCGCTTAAATTATACATTTTCATAGCGGTATAATCTTGCGGTTATGTGAGCGTAATTTTCACAAATATGCTTTCGCTGCCTGTAAGTGGTTACAAACGTACATATATCGGCATTTGGCAGTTTAAAAATCTTTAAAAAAGTCTAAAAAGTCGTTACATTTTTCACGGTTTGTAGTATAATTTTGTTGTAATGATATATTTCTATTTTCAAACGGAGGTGTTTTATGGCTAAGTATTCACAAGTTGAAAGCGGCGGTCTGTTTGAATTATCTGAAGAGGCAAGAGCGGAGCTGACGTCTTCATCGTACTACAATGAAGACCTGAGCCCTACGACTGTTGCTGAACGTAAATGGACCACGTACAACATCACGATGCTGTGGGTAGGTATGTCGATTTGTATCCCATCCCTCTCACTGTCATCCGGACTGATCAGCATGGGCGTATCCCCATGGCTGGCGGTCATCAACGTAGCTCTGGGTAACTTACTTATCCTGATCCCGATTCAGTTGAACTCACAGATCGGTACTAAGTATGGTATCCCGTTCCCACTCTTCGCAAGACTGACATTCGGATCGATCGGCGCACAGATCCCTGCTCTTCTGAGAGCACTGACTGCCTGCGGATGGTGTTCCGTACAGGCTTGGGTAGGTGGCGGCGCTGTTGGCGCTATCATCGGTGTATTTGTTAAGAAGTTCGCAGATCCTGAGTGGATGATGAGCCTTCCTTCATGGGGCGGCATGCAGCCTGCACAGGCTGGCCAGTTCATCGGCTACATCATCTTCATGTTGTTCATCTGGTGGGTAGCATACCACGGCATGGACAGAATCAAAGTCGTTCAGGACATCGGCGGCCCGCTGCTCATCGTAATCATGATCGCACTGCTGATCTGGTCCGCATCCATCGTTCCTGATGGCGTTGGCTTCTGGGATGTTATGAACCAGAAGAGCGACGATGCTCTGATTCAGCAGAACGGCGGATTTACTCTCGTATACCTGTCAGGCCTGATGGGCAACATCGCATTCTGGGCTACCATGGCTCTGAATATTCCTGACTTCTCAAGATATGCGAGATCACAGAAAGACCAGTTCAGAGGTCAGCTCTATGGTATGCCTCTGCCAATGGCATTCTGCGCATTCGTTGGTGCATACTATGCTCAGGCTACTAAGCTGGCATTCGGCGAAGCAATGTTCGACCCGACCGGAGTTCTGTATCACATCAGCAACCCGATCGTAGTACTGATTTCCGCAATCGGTACTGTAGCTGCTACGATCACAACCTGCGTAGCTGCTAACGTAGTTGCTCCGGCAAACGGAATTTCCAACATCAACCCGAAGAAGATCACCTACAAGATGGGTGTTATCGTAACAGTACTGTTCGCATTCTTCATTCTTCAGGCATGGTGGATCTATGGTTCCGGTGCTGCATACTTCACATGGATGAACGCTTACGGAACAATTCTGGCTCCTATCGCTGCTATCTTTATCGCTGACTACTTCTTCGTTAAGCAGAAGAGAATCGACGTTATGTCACTGTTCCAGGGCAAGGACGGCAGATACTGGTACTCAGGTGGCTGGAACTGGGCTGCAGTTATCGCATGGGTAATCGCATTCATCTTCCCGCTGCTGACTTACTTCGGAGCTTCCGGTTCATTCTTCACATTCGTAAACTCCATCAACTATGTATGGTCATTCGTAATCGGCTTCGTTGTTTACATCATCCTGATGAAGACAAGCATGGCCGGAAATTCATTCATCTCAGAAGAAGAGCACGAAGCATTCACAAAGAGAGCTTAATCACAACATCTGTTATCTGATACGATCGCAGATCGGCTGAACAAGTTATCTCAACAAAACATTTGAGGCTTTTGTCTCATGAGACTCATCCGGGTCTCTCAATCGTATAAAGTCTAAGTTGAAACTTTATATAATCTGCAAAGGCCTTTGATCTTCAAAGGCCTTTTGCATGAAATACTTACCTTAAAGTAAGGAGGAATTACTATGGATCTTTTAATCAAAGGCGGTAAAGTCGTAACAGCGAAGAGCACATTCAAGGCTGACGTTGCTGTAAAGAACGGCAAGATCTCCGCAATCGGAACAAATCTGAAACCGGAACCTGGTACAGAAGTTGTTGACGCTAAGGGCAAACTGGTACTGCCGGGCGCTATCGATGGTCATACTCACATGGCAATGCCGTTTGGCGGAACCATCTCAACAGATGACTACTTCACAGGCACCAGAGCTGCTGCTTGCGGCGGAACAACAACGATCATCAACTTCGAAACACAGCCTGTAGGCAAGAAGATGTCCGAGTTCCTGGATGAGAAGCTGGAGCTGGCTGAATCACAGGGACCTGCTGTTGACTACTCCATCCACATGGGCGTAGGCGATGTAACGACACAGGAAATGCTGGATGACATGGAAGAGGTCGTCAAGAAGGGCGTAACCTCCTTCAAGGTATTCATGGTTTATGATTTCGGCGTTGACGATGGTCAGTTCTACGCAACGCTGTGCAAGGCGAAGGAAATCGGCGCTCTGGTCGGCGTACATGCAGAGAACAAGAACGTCAATGACTACCTCGTTAAGAAGTATCTGAGCGAAGGCAAGACCTCACCTTGGTATCACTACATGTCCAAGAACGAAGCGGTTGCAGGCGAAGCTGACGAAAGAGCGATAAACCTGGCTAAGATGGCAGGTGCTCCACTCTACATCGTACACCTGGACAACGCACAAGGTGTTGCAGCTGTTGCAAAGGCAAGAGCGGAAGGTTATCCGATCTTCGCAGAGACATGCCCGCAGTACCTCTACTTCACAAAGGAAGTTTACAAGGATGGCAGACCGGAATTCAAACTCCGTCCGCAGGACTTCGTATGCTCACCTCCAATGAAGGGCAAAGAATCCAAGGATGCTCTGTGGGATGCTATCAGAACAGGCGTCGTATCCACACTGTCAACTGACCACTGTCCGTTCCTGAAGAAGGAAAAGGATTGGGGCAAGAAGACAAAGGATGGCAAGCAGGGCAACTTCACCACGATTCCGAACGGATGCGCAGGTGTTGAAAACATGTATCCTTACATCCTGTCCGAAGCAAACAAGGGCAAGATCACGTTCAACAAGGCAGTTGAAATCGCTTCTACGAACCAGGCTAAGCTGTTCGGTATGGACTACTGCAAGGGCGCAATCGAAGTTGGTCTCGATGCTGATATCGTAATCTACGATCCTAAGAAGAACGTTGTTATCAACAACAAGAAGAATCAGCACGGTGCTCTGGACCACACTGTTTGGGAAGGCGTTGAGTGCAAAGGATATCCTTGCGCAGTATACAGCCACGGCAAGCTGGTATTCGACGGAACAGACTTCGTCGGTCAGCAGGGCGCAGGCAGCTTCATCAAGCAGAAGAAAGTTCACCACAAGGGACCTGAGTTCTAAGCTCATCTCGATTCAGAACTAACAGGAGCCGGTCTTCGGACCGGCTCTTTTGTTGCGCGAAATCTTCATTCCGCAGGCACATTTATGTTATAATGAAAGCCACGTAAAAACACATATAAGAAAAACAAGGAGCTTATCAATGGATTACAACAAACTCGCGGAGCTGCTGTTTCCGCAGATCGATAAAACACCGGAAGACTACGAGGTGATGTACCCGCAGCGCGCGAACGCGGAAGGCGGTGCTGTCATAACAAGACTGGGTCCCTCCCCGACCGGCTTCATTCATCTGGGCAACCTGTACGGTGCTTTCGTAGATGAGCGTCTCGCCCATCAGAGCAAAGCAGAAGATGGAACGCCGGGTACGTTCTATCTGCGGATCGAGGACACAGACGACAAGCGCTATGTGGAAGGCGCCGTGGATACGATCATCAACTCCCTGAAGTTCTTCGGCATCAGCTTCGACGAAGGCGCCGGCTGCGGAGCTAACGAGGCGACCGGAGATGCTGGCGATGCGACGTCTGCCGACACCGGCGACTACGGCCCGTATTACCAGTCACAGCGCGGACCCATCTACCAGGCATTCGTTAAGCAGCTGGTCTGCCAGGGTAAGGCGTACCCCTGCTTCCTCACCGAAGAGGAGCTGAACGACATCCGCGCTCAGCAGGAAGCCGCAAAAGAAACGACCGGCATCTACGGCAAGTACGCCGAGAAGAGCCGCAATCTGTCCTATGAGGAGATCGAAGAAAACATCAAGGCAGGCAAGCCCTATGTCATCCGTCTCAAGTCAAAGGGCAACGCCATCAACCCGGAAAACTGCTGCATGGAAAACGGCGCCACCTGCAAAGGCAACTCCGGCAATGTGACCTACCAGAACCGGGACGGCGTGATGTACATCATCGTAAACGACGCCATCCGCGGCGAGGTCGCCATGCCGTGCAACGATCAGGATGTGGTCATTCTGAAGGCGACCGGCATCCCGACCTATCACTTCGCCCATGTTGTCGATGACCATCTGATGAGAACGACCCATGTGGTTCGCGGCGAGGAATGGCTCATGTCTCTTCCGATCCACGTGGAGCTTTTCGAAGCGCTGCGCTTCCCGATGCCGACCTACTGCCACACGGCAGTCCTGATGAAGCTGGACGACGAGACCGGCAACAAGAGAAAGCTCAGCAAGCGCAAGGACCCGGAGCTCTCCCTGGACTACTACCGCCAGGAAGGCTACCATCCGCAGGCGGTCAAGGAGTATCTGCTGACCATCCTCAACTCCAACTTTGAGGAATGGCGCATGGAGAATCCGGACGCGGACATTGACGAATTCCGTTTCACCACTGAGAAGATGAGCAGCGCCGGCGCTCTGTTCGATCTGAACAAACTGAACGACGTATCCAAGGACGTTCTCCTGAAGATTCCGGCGGACGATCTGGCCGACTTCATGCTGGAGTGGGCGAAGGAATTCAAACCGAAAGCCGCGCCTTTGCTTGAAGATAAGGAATACCTGACGAAGATCCTCAACATCGGCAGAGAAGATGCAAAACCAAGAAAAGACCTGATCTACGCGAAGCAGATCTTCGACTTTATCAGTTACTTCTATGATGACTATTTCGTCATCGAAGAGCGCATTCCGGAGCAGGTCAGCGACGAGGACGCGAAGGAGATCCTGAAGCGCTACCTTGAAACTTACGACCACAGCGACGACCAGTCCCAGTGGTTCGAAAAGATCCGGACCATTACAGCCGACCTCGGCTACGCAGTCAAGCCAAAGGACTACAAGAAGCATCCAGATGAATACAAAGGCTCCGTCGCCCACGTCAGCACGGTCATCCGCATCGCCGTCATGGGCAGAAGCCAGTCCCCGGACGTCTGGACCATCCAGCAGATCCTAGGCGAAGAAAAAGTCAGAGCCCGCATCAGCGAGCTCCTCGGATAATCAAACGAACAAATATCTACGTTATAAGACGGGGCAGCCGCCCCGTCTATTTTAATGTGTCAAATGAGCCGTCCCTCTGTCACACCTCTGTTATATCACACCTGCCAGCTCTGCAGATATGCTTCCTGCTCCGGTGTCAAAGCGTCGATTTCGATTCCCCAAGCGGCGAGACGTCTGCGGGCAATTACATCGTCTATTTCCGATGAGACGTCAATGACGGCATTCGGGAGCTCGTTGTGGTGCTGCAGAATGTACAGCGCGCTCATGGTCTGCACAGCGAAGCTCAGATCCATAACCTCCGCCGGATGTCCGTTTCCGGCGGCGATGTTGGCCAGCTTTCCCTCTCCAATGACGTTGACCATGCGGCCGTTCGGGAGCGTATACCCGGTGATGTTCTCCCGCGTCTCGCGTTTTGAAACGGCCGCCTCTTCCAGTCCGGCCATATCGATCTCTACATTGAAATGACCTGCGTTGGCGAGGATCGCGCGATCCTTCATCGTCAGCATATGCTCGACCGTAATGGTGTGCTTGCAGCCGGTGGCTGTGATGAAGAAGTCGCCCAGCGGCGCTGCCTTTGCCATCGGCATGACATCGTAACCGTCCATCTTCGCTTCCATGGCTTTGATCGGATCGATCTCAGTCACGATCACACGTCCGCCGAGAGCTGCCGCACGCATGGCGATGCCGCGGGAACACCACCCGTATCCAACGACAACAACCGTCTTGCCGGCCACGATCAGATTGGTATTGTGCATGATGCTGTCCCATACACTCTGCCCTGTGCCGTAACGGTTATCGAAAAGGTGTTTGCAGTCGGCGTCGTTGACCGCCAGCATCGGGAACTTCAGGACGCCGTCCCGCTCCATCGCGCGCAGGCGGATAATTCCCGTCGTCGTCTCCTCGCAGCCGCCCCAGACTTCTTCCGCCAGATCAGGACGCGCGCCGTGGACCAGTCCAACCAGGTCTCCCCCGTCGTCGATGATGATGTTCGGCTTTTGCTCAAGACACATTTCGATGTGCCGGTTGTATTCTTCTTCTGTTGCCCCATGGTAGGCGTAGACACTGATGCCGTCCTCCACAAGGGCTGCACAGATATCGTCCTGTGTACTCAGGTTGTTGCTGCCTGTGGCCGCCATCTGCGCGCCGCCGGCTGCCAGGACTTTGCAGAGGTATGCAGTCTTCGCTTCCAGGTGAATGGACAGGCTGATCTTCACGCCTTCAAAGGGCTTCGTCTCGAGGAACTCTTCCTCAAACGCCTTCAGCAAAGGCATATTGTTCCTGACCCATTCAATTTTCGTGTGCCCATACGGGGCCATACCGATATCTCTAATGTCGTAATTGTTCTTCATATAATAATCCTCACTTTAGCTTAGGTAGTGTCAAATCCTACACTACTAACTCTTTCAAAACCTTAGTATTTTCAAGGGCTCATGCCTTTTCTACAAAGAAAAGAGCAATTACCCCCTTTTTTGGTACAATGTTCTTGCGACAAAACCTT